>Ga0207826_1000276_pt1 | contig 14365 bp, 10 predicted proteins | sample LuqExpMetageno80_FD_187837 | JGI IMG/M metagenome (GOLD analysis project Ga0207826, IMG submission 187837) | Tropical forest soil microbial communities from Luquillo Experimental Forest, Puerto Rico - Sample 80 (SPAdes) | ecosystem: Environmental > Terrestrial > Soil > Tropical forest ... | reverse complement strand
CCTAAGCCGACACCTGCCGGAGCCGAAGTTGACAGTTCTTTTGCATCGCGCTGACGCAATCGTGACACCTCAGTGCAGCAATGGTCCTAGGCTGACTATGTCAGTGGACAACCAAAACAAAAAAGGAGAAATGTCGTGAACAAGAAACTCTTGGTAATTGCTCTGGCCTTGCCGCTGCTGATGACGGCAGCCGCAAGTGCCCAAACCGTCCACATGAAGGTAACCGTTCCGTTCAATTTCATCGCCGTCGGTACAACCCTGCCGGCCGGCGAATACGATATCCAATCCCTCGGAGCCGAGGAGAAGGTACTTGTCATTCGCAATCGAAATTCGGCGGAATCAGTATTGGTCTTCTCAAACTCAGCTGAAGCGTTGAACGCCTCGACCAGCACCAAGCTCGTTTTCCATCGCTACGGGAACCGGTACTTCCTCTCTGAACTTTGGGTGGAGGGAGATAAGCTTGGCCACCAGATAACTCCGTCCTCCAGGGAGACCGAAGTGGCAATGGACTCTCCCGGGAGCGAGGTCGTCCTGTTGATGGCTCGGCGGTAAACTGACCCCTGGCCCCACGCCGAGTATTCCCCAGGTTCGCGCCGCGCTATTTCGGCGCAAACCTGGGGTGAATCGCTCCGGCCCGCGCAACCCACGTCGACCCGTCTGCTTTTACTTGGGCGTCTTCTTGCCGACGATGTTCAGGTCCACGACCTGGCCATTGGGACCCTTCACCTGCAGCAGCTTATCGCTGAGTTTGGCGGGAAACTCCTTTCCTGGACTCCAGCCGAGAAACACCGCGGGGCCGCCGCTGCCGTGGCAGGAGTACACCGTATTGCCCAGGCGCATGGCGATCTTATAACGGTCTGCATTTTCCGGATGCTGGGCGTCCGCAGGGACCCTGTCGATCGAGACGACGGTCGCCATCTGGTAGCCCTCGTCCGCGGTTTGCGCATAGGCGAGCATCGCGGCCATTGTCACGAAGCACAACCGCGCCATCCAGAGTTTCTTCATGGGCATTCCCCCTCCCGCCGACTCGGACGATTAGAAACGACTTCTGACAAACCCGCAAATGGCTATCGCTTCTTTTTCAGCAGCACCAGGATTTCCTGCAGTCCCTGGCGCACTTTCTTGAGGCCGTCTTTGCGGTTCTTCTTCGGGAAGGGCAAACCGGTTTGCATTTGCGCGGGCTTGCTTTCGGCCTTCAGATGTTGAAGCGCTCCGGCGATGGTAAAGCCCTCTTCGTACAGCAGCTTCTTGATGCGGAGTGCCATCTCGACGTCGCGCTGCCGGTACATCCGCTGGCCGGTGGTGCTTTTCACCGGCTTCAGTTGCGGAAACTCCGATTCCCAGAAGCGCAGCACGTGGGTGGGAAGCTTGCAGAGTTTTGCGACTTCGCCGATGCGAAAGTACAGCTTGTCGGGGATCACCGGCTCGGGCCCGGCTCCGGCCTTGCGCGCTTTCTTACGGGTCACACTCATGCCATTGGTCGGCGGACGTTTCCTGCTCGACAACCGCAGGGTAAGGCTTTCTTCTAGCACGAACGCTGCGCGCGAACAACAGTTGTCTCCAGCACCGCCGTCGTGCGGCAAGCAAAAGGCCCCCGGAGCGAAGTCGCGGAGGCCAGTTTTTCCTGCAAAAAATTAGCGAGGCCTCAGCCCCGCCGGTTCGTTAGTGTTTCTTCTTCTTCGCTACGGCCTTCTTCGCTTTCTTCTTCGTTGCCATTGGGTGTTGCCTCCTTGAAACCTTCTCCCTGAAGGTTGCGTTTTGGCTAGCCGCTCTCCACAGGTACTCAAAATATTGGGTGAGCACTATGCCTAGCCCTACATATTGCGTTTACTGACCTACAATGTCAACAAAATTCTTTAAAAAAATGGTTGCGCCGAAGTCCGAATCGTGAGTGGGTGAGTGACTGGCTGCTGCTGGTGCGAGCACCAATTCGTGGCCCGCGCCGCAATGCGGCCGGAGTATCCTTGTGGCGACTGGCTTCAGCGAGTATTGCACGTTGCTGTCATACCCACGATCAAGGAGTCCACATGTCTGACCTCGGAGCCATGTATCTCGACGACGCCTTCCGAAGCCTGCGTGGTATGCGGCGCCAGGCTGATACTGCCATGGAGCAACTTAGCGACGAGCAGTTCTTCGCCGCGCTCGACGCCGAATCCAACAGCGTCGCCGTAATTGTGAAGCACATGGCGGGCAACATGCGCTCACGCTTTACTGACTTTTTAACGACCGACGGCGAGAAGCCCGACCGCAACCGCGACCAGGAGTTCATCGTAGCTTCCGAAGCTTCACGCGAAGAAATCATAGCGGCCTGGGAAAAGTACTGGCAACTGCTGCTCGACACCGTGCACGGACTCAGCCCCGACGATCTTGGGCGCACGATCACCATCCGCTGCGAACCGCACACCGTGCTGCAGGCAATCAACCGCCAAGTCGCGCATTCTGCGCTGCACATCGGGCAAATCATTTTTCTGGCCAAACACTGGAAGGGCGCGGAATGGAAGACGCTGAGCATTCCGCGGGGCCAGAGCGAAGGAGTCAACGTCGCCTTCGCGGCCAAGTTCAAATCAAGCTAGGGGGACAGCATGGTACGGCTTCGTTCAGTAGATGTAATGTCATGCGCCAAGATCTATGGCGTCCTGCACATGGCCATCGGTGTCCTGATTGGTCTGCTCTTCGTGTTGATCGGCCTCATCGGATTGGCCGCAGCCCCGGGACAGCAAAAATTTGGAATGATCGGGGTGCTGGTCTTCGCCGGGCTCTCGCCGTTTCTCTACGGCGCCTTTGGATTTGTCTTCGGTGCGGTCGGCGCGCTGCTGTACAACTGGGTCGCGTCGTCAATCGGCGGGATCCAGATGGAACTAGAAGCCGTGCCGCCACAGTACAACCCGTCCCCGGCAGCATCGACTCCCGCAAGGTGACTGCCAAGCTCGCCGCACGGCTACGACGGGCGGAGTGTAGCTCGCTTGCCCGTTGACAGCACGAGGCGCTGCACCCGTAGCTCGTCACCTGAACTTCCGTGGTCATGGCAGATGGCCGTTAGGTGGAAGAAAGTCTCTGCTATTGCCTATACTTCTTCTTGGTGATAGGCAGAAGTAGTCCTCTGATTTACTCTGATTGCTTGTCTCCCCCTTGCTGCGCCGAATGATAGGTATTACACGGAGGATTTTTGACTAAGACCAAGCTGGCCCGCCAAGTACAGTCCCCGGATCCGGGGATCCTATTGTTGCCGGGAGTATCTCTCAGACCCATTGCCTACAACCGCGAGGCGCTAGAGATCCTCGCGTTCCCCAACTCTCCGGAAGACTGGCGCCGTCCTGCCAGTGATCTCGCCCGCCAGATTGGCGCAAAGCTGGCTCCAACACAGGCCAACGGCTCGCGTACGTTCGTCCCTGTATTCAAGTCTGGCAATCGCACGTACTTGTGCCGTGCCCTGACGATCGGCCTTGAGGCCGGCAGAAATGGCTCGCGGACCCCTGCCACCACGCTCATTTTGCTCGAGCGCCAGGCGCTACCCCAACGCGCGAGCGAGCAAAACGCCTGCGACCAGTTCGGTCTCTCGCACCGTGAGCGCCAAATGGTTGGGTTGCTCGTCAAGGGAATGACTACCAAAGAAATGGCGACAGCCCTCACACTGAGCCCCAATACCATCAAGTCCTTCCTGCGCCTGATCATGGCCAAGATGGGTGTTTCGACCCGCTCGGGAATTGTTGGCAAGCTCGTCGAAAGCAATCGCCCTTAATCACGGCCTGTCCTCCTCCCCACCTGTGCTCGCCCAAATGGGTGAATCTCTTCGGCTCCACCACACGGGCGATTGCATGCGCCGGGTTATTACGACAAAGTCAGTAATGCCTTTCGGCAGCGAGCAGGTAACGCACCGCTCTCCCTGAGCGGGCACTGCCTCTCACTGACCCCAGCGAGGCACAATTCCGAATTGATTGCCGAGGGAGTTAGTCATGAAGAAGCCACTCGTTCTTGTCTGCCTGGCCGGCCTGATGGTTCTGTTTGCCTCAATGCCTGCTCTGGCCAACGCCAACATGTACTTTTCAAATGCGGGATCCAACAACTATCATGGAGTTTCCAGTTATCCCTATTACCTGACGGTAAATGGCGGACCGCTGCAGGCCATGATGTGCGCTGGCTACAACGAGCACATCTATGACGGCGAGAGCTGGCAAGCCACTGCAGTTTCGGTTGGCAGCCTCGACCCCGTAGCCAACGTTAAGGACTATCAGGCTGCTTATTTGTTCACCCAGGCCGTCAAGTCTGGCGACCCCAACGGCTACTACAACGCTGCTGTTTGGTTCCTTTTCGAAGGAGTGCCAGCGCTTGACACCACTGCTCTGGGTTACTTCAACACCGCGATTTCCCAGACCTACTCTTTGGGTGAGTTCTCGGGAGTCATTCTCTACACCGCCATCGCCGGGACGGAAACCGGGACCGACGGCGTGGCGCAGAACTTCTTCGCCACCCCCGAGCCAGGCAGCCTCTTGCTGATGGGAACCGGGATCCTTGGAATCGCCGGCGCGTTTCGTCGCAAGTTCAATCTCTAACCACCCACCTTGTTTTTATTTCGGGCCGGGGCATCGCGCCCCGGTTCTTTTTTGCCATGCGGCAGGTCCCAAGCCAACCCGGCTGCCGCTTGGCCGTATTTCCCGACCCACCCGGCAGCTTCCATCAAAAAAACTTGCCAAGTGCCGCGCCGAGGGTGTTTAAACTTCTCGAAGACCACTTACTGACACTAAGCGGTAGGATGTATCTTAGCGCCTAAGTGCCATAAGCAGGCTGCGGCGCTGGAGCAGCATCTGGCGCTTGGGAGCGTGTCATGGCCGGCATTCAATCCAACTCGCGCGATTGGTCCATCCAGGAAGCATCTGCAGCTCGCGGCGGCGGTCGCAGATCGGCGGCTACGCCCGCCGTCTTTCCGCAGTCCTTCCTCACGCCTGAATCGGCGGTGGCGGCAGCATTTGTCGCCACGCCCACCGCGGCCGCGCGCCGCAGCATGGCTCCCACGGGCCCGCTCGACTTCAGTTATCAGCTCGCCGAGGGCGAGTCAGCAATCCTCGCCATTCGTCACCCGTCAGGGGCGCTGACCTTCCACTTACCAATAGAATCTGCCCGCCGCGGCGCTGGACAGGCGGGCGAAGTACGCTTTTCCGTCAGCGTGAACTCGGTCGACGTGGAAACCGGACGGCGCGGCATCGTCAGCAAGGCCGTCAAGGCCGTCCTGATCAAAGTTGGCAAAGTCGCAACTGACAAGATCGTTAGTCTGGCCCTCCCGGTACTTGCGTCGGCCTTCGAAAAAGCCGCATGGAATCACCGCGATCTGCAGGAAGGCTGGGTCAAAGTCACGCGCGAGTCGCTGGGCGCCGGAAAGCTGGCTACCGCAACGCCGAGTTCCACGGACCGCACGCTGCTCTTCCTGCACGGCACCTTTTCGGACGCCGCTTCAGCTTACGGGGCGTTGGCGAAGACGGACTTCTTCGACCGAGTTTCGTCCCTCTACGGCGATCGCATCTTCGCCTTCAATCACTTCACCGTGAGCCGCACGCCGGAAGAGAACGCGAAGATGCTGCTCAGTGCCTTGCCTGATAAGACCTTCACCTTCGACGTGATCACTCACTCGCGTGGCGGACTCGTGCTGCGAAATCTGGTGGAGCGGGGCGCTGCGCTGGGCGCCGTCTCCCGGCGCTTCAAACTGAACAACGCGGTACTGGTGGCCTCGCCCAACGATGGCACTCCGCTGGCCACGCCCGCGCGCTGGCAAGACACGGTCGGGTGGATCGCCAACCTGCTCGAACTATTCCCCGACAACCCCTTCACCACGGGCGCGGAGTTCGTTGCCAATGGTCTCGTCTGGCTGGCGCGCCACGCCTCCGGCGATCTGCCCGGCCTGCACTCGATGGACGCCAACGGCCAGCCAATCGCTGAACTGCAGGGCCCGCCCGGGCCGCCGCCCGATGCCTACTCCGCACTCGTTTCCAACTACAACCCTAGCGCCAATGTTCTGCAGCGCATGATCGACACCGGCGTGGACCAGTTCTTCGGGTCGGCCAACGATTTGGTCGTTCCCACCGAGGGCGGCTGGAAGGTCGATCACTCCGGGGTCGCATATGTTCCTGCCTCTCGGATTGGGTGCTTCGGCCCCGGCGGAAACATCGCACTCAACTCCGTCACTCACATCGATTTCTTTCCCCATCCTGACACCGTCGATTTTCTTGTCGCCGCGCTCTCCGGACAGCCGCACCAACTCGCGCCCGTCGATCCCGGCAAACCGCTGCCCGATCGTCGGCTGCTGCGTTCAGCGACAGCGACCGCTGGACTTCCGCCCGGTCGGGCTGCGGCTTCGCCCGCAGTTCCCACGATCAGCCCAATCGCCCCAACCAGAGCGGAATCCGAAAAGCGGGTTCTGTTTGACAACAAGGAGTTACTGTCGTCCGACATGTTTCATTTGGTGTTGTTGCCCGCCACCGACAACAACAAGCAACGAGGCCTGATACTCGCTCAATACGGCTCAGCGCGAATTCTGGAGGATTTCCGTCTCGGCGGCAAAGATGATGGGGCCGGCAATCGATGGTTCCAGATCATCAAGTTCCAGCACCAAATCCAGGACTACATCGACCTCAAAGCGAATAGGATGCCATCGCCGGACGAATTGCGGGAGTTCGGCGTGAGGCTGTTTGAAGCGCTGTTGCCGGCAGGTGTCCGGCGGCTCTACGACACCGTTCGGTCAAGCCAATGCAATGATCGCCTCAACGTCACCCTGACTTCCTCCGTTCCGTGGCTGGCTGACTTGCCGTGGGAGTTCTGCTTTGATCCGGTGCGTCAACGCTCCCTGGCCATGGAGGAGTTGCACTTCGTACGTAATGTAATGACGGCAATCCCTGCTGAAACCATCGAGGCAAAGTTCCCACTCAGGATCCTTGTGGTCTCGGCACAGCCGGTGGGCACGGGAAACCTGTCTCTCGAAGAAGAGATTACGGTTGTTCGGAGAGGCTTTCTGCCGCTCATCGATGCCGGGCTCGCTGAAGTGGACGTCTTGCCGCGGGCAACTCCAGCCTCCCTGCATGGATACGTATCGACAGGAAACTATGCTGTTGTGCACTTCATCGGCCACGGCGAGTATGACCACACCGAGGACAAGGGCTATCTCGTCTTCCAGGATGATGATGGAAATCCCTACAAGATTGACTCTCTCCAGGCCAGGCGGATTCTGTGTGGCCGCTCCGTCCGGCTCATCTTCCTCAACGCGTGCGAGACGGGAAAAGGCGGAAGGGTAAACTTCAACAGTGGCGTAGCACCTGCCTTGGTGGCCGGTGGCGTGCCGATTGTGGTCGCCAACCAGTACAAGGTTCTCGATACCTCGGCTACGTTTTTCGCTCAGCATTTTTATTGGTCACTGGCGCAGGGCATGGGAGTGGGCCGGGCGGCGCGCGAAGCCCGCATCGCCGTGGATTACTCCTTGAAGGGCGAGGCCATCGACTGGGCCGTGCCCGTCCTGTACGCCGAGGACCCTAATACGCGCATCTGCCCGGTGCGTGCGCATGACCCAGGCGCCGCATTCCTGCCTACAGCGTCGATCGCCGGCCGCCGCTCTGTCGCCAAGCGCAACGTGATCGTGGCCGTGTGGGACACCCACTCGCAATTCCCCAGTCTTCGCTCCGCCCTCGACCGCATGAACCAAGCTCAGGATTTTTACGGCTTCGAAGTGGTCGACCTCTCCGTCCCGATCGACGCTTGGTACGTCCAGGAAGGAATGCGTTATCTCGACGCGGACCGTTTTGCTGATCGTTTGGCTCCCCAGATTCCGCAGCTCGGTGTGCAGTACCTCACCGCCATCGTAAATGAGCCTATAGCCTTCGATCTCGGATCGAAGCGTCCCCGGCTTGGCTACTACGGCTGGTGGCCGGGCTCCGACAAACCGCCGGTGCTGATTCTCTCGACCGGCGGCCTCGGCCTCGAACCGAGCGGCCCGGCCACGAATCGCGCCCTCGGAAACGTGGCCGTCACCGGCATCGCCGGCTACCTGCTCGACACCGAATCCCACGACAAGCCGCCCGCCGACTGTCCCCTGCACTTGAACCGCAATCGCAAACTGGATCTCCTCACCGCACAACAGCATTTCTGCAAGGCTTGCGCTGCAAAACTGGCGAAGTCGCACCCCGCGGAACTGAAAGCGCTCAACGCAATCCTCGCGGCGAAGGATTGAACAGTTGTTGAGAACCGAACTACATATTTCCAGTCGCGCCAAGCCAATATGGCTTCCTCACCTCTTCTAGCCGTGGCATTTTTACCATTATGCCCGCAGGTTTTCATCGTTTATTGACCCGCAATGGGACGAACATCGTCTAGGCTAATCCCCAATTAGGCTCCGCGGGGAGTTGCGTCTGTCTGATCAATCCCTTCGGCGCTGGGGTACGACCTCATCGGCATTTCCACTTCGAACCAGAAAAGAGCCACACCTCCGATTTCTTGCTACTGATCCGGGCCGATCAAAGTCAGCCCGGCACTCCTGGCCGGGGCCCCCGCTCGTTCATCGTTAGACGAAACCACCCCACAACCCGACACGACCCTTAGGGTCCTGATTCATCGACTGAAGAGGAGCTACGATGAAACTACGCAAGAATTCAGCAGGAGACTTCTTACAGACAGTGCGCGTGATGCTTGCACTGGTCGCGCTAACCCAGAGTTTCTTTGGACCGCTGGCGCAAAGCGCCCACGCAGATGACGACCATCATGGGAAGCGCACGAGAACTCCCATTAAACATGTCATTGTCATCGTGGGAGAGAACCGGACGTTCGACCACATTTTCGCCACCTACAAGCCGAAGGCCGGCGAGAGCGTGAACAATCTCCTTTCCGAGGGGATCGTCAACGAGGACGGATCGCCGGGCGCGAACTACTCGAAGGCGCAGCAGTATTCCGCCGATATTACCGGCAGCACAACCTACGAACTGAGCCCCACGAGTGGGAAGGCTGTCTATCCTTTGCTTCCGGCCCCGCTGAACGGCGGACCGACGAACGTGTGCACCGACAACGGCATTTGCACACTGCACGACGCCACATCTTCGGAAAACGGACTCGCCCTGGATTACTACCAGTACATGCTGACCGGAGGCACCGGCCTGACCGGGAAGGTTCCTGACACCCGAATCAGCGGCGTAAACGGGCCGGCACCCTATTCCAGCCTCATGCCGGGTCCGTTCCAACTCACGAACTCCAAGGGTGCGGACACGTTCCCCTACGACTCCTACGCGGCCAGTCCAGTGCACCGCTTCTACCAGATGTGGCAGCAGGAGGACTGTGACATCAGCCACGCAACCGCGGAGAATCCCAGCGGCTGCCTGGCGGATTTGTTCACATGGACGGAAGTCACCGTCGGATCGAACGTAAACGGCGCGCCGCAACCGGCGAATTTCAGCACGGACTACGCGCCCGGCAAAAAGACGACCGGCGAAGGTGCAACGGCCATGGGCTTCTACAACATGTTGCAAGGCGACGCGCCATACACCAAACAACTGGCCGACCGCTATGCCATGAGCGACAACTACCACCAGCCGGTCATGGGTGGAACCGGGTTTGACGAGATCTTCCTGTACTTTGGCGACGCCATCTGGTTCAGCGATGAGAACGGCAATGCCCTTGTACCTCCGCACAACCAGAATGTTTGGGCCGGAGGTCCGGTGGACGAGATCGAGAATCCCAACCCGGTTGCGGGGACCAACAACTGGTGGACCCAGGACGGTTACGGCGGATTCTGCGGCAGCAGCAGCAACCCTTGCCCTGTAGGGGTCTCAAACGTGTACGGCGGCGGCAGCTACAGTAACTGTTCCGATCCGTCGCAGCCCGGTGTGGCCCCAATCCTGACGTACCTCGCTTCCCTGAATCCTCCAATCAAGTCGAACTGCGAACAAGGCCACTACTACCTGCTCAACAACTACAATCCCGGGTACTTCGGCGATGGCAGCGATGCGTATACCAACACGAACTCCAACAACACGCCATTCACGATTCCGGGCACGACGCAGCGGAGTATTGGCGATGTTCTGCTGGAAAACAACGTCTCATGGAAGAGCTACAACGATCAGTGGAACGCGTATCTGACCGATCCGTATCAGCTCAACTATGGAGCGGTCGGCCCGACCAGCGACCAGTACTGCAACATCTGCAACGGGTTCCATTACCAGAAGCAGATCATGACTAATTCTGCAATCCGCACGGCGCATATCAAGGACACCACCGACCTTTACAACGACATTAAGAAGGGCGATTTGCCGGCGGTGTCGTTTGTGAAGCCCAGCGGATGGGTGGATGGCCACCCCGCGTCGTCGAAATGGAACCTTTACGAGGGATTCGTAAGGAAAATCGTGGATGCGGTGAAAGCGAATGACGATCTGTGGGAGAGCACGGCGATCTTCGTGACGACCGATGAAGGCGGCGGCTATTACGACTCCGGCTATGTGCAGCCGCTGGATTTCTTCGGCGATGGCACACGCATACCGCTGATCGTGGTTTCTCCATACGCGAAGCGGGGCCACATTTCCCATACCTATACGGACCACGTTTCGATCCTGAAGTTCATCGAACACAACTGGAACCTCCCAACTATCAGCGGGCGTAGCCGGGATAACCTCCCCAACCCCAAGTCGGTAAAAGGCAACCCATACGTCCCAACCAATAGTCCTGCCATTGGTGACCTGTTCGATCTCTTCCAGTTCAAAGACCACGACGAATGAAGAACCAGGCAAGGGCGCGATGACTTACGGTGCCCCGTCCAAGCCGATTGTGCTTGGGCGGGGCCGGATCAACTGACCTGCCGCGACACGTGATCGGGGCCAGCCCCGACTCCCCAACGCCGAACCAGCCCACCGATTGTTCGCTATTGGACGCTCATCGCCGCTCGTGGTCAGTGGAACTGTCGTAGACTGTAGCGCAACAGGCTCTTGCGATTGATAGACAAGAAGATAGCGGATGTGGGTTTTGGTCCCATGATTGCACCTCTGAAACCCCAAGGTCGAATCGATTCCCTGATGACGTAACGCCCGGAGATCAGGAAAAGGCGGAGCATATGGAGACTCTCTGGCAGGACATCCGGTACGCAGTACGGATACTGATCAAGAACCCCGGGTTCAGCGCAATCGCGATCCTGTCGCTGGCACTCGGAATTGGCGCCAATACCACGATCTTCACGGTAGTGAACGCGATCCTCCTGCATCCGTTGCCGGTCAAAGATATTTCCCGGCTGGTTGAAGTGGACACGGTTGACACCAAGACCTTAGTCACCACGGCCAACACCACGAAACTCCCTATGTCGTATCCGAATTGCCAGGACTATGCCAAAGAGAACCAGGTGTTTTCGGGGCTCAGTTGTATCGTGGGTCCGCTCCCGTTGACGTGGAGCGGTGGCGCGGAACCGAAACAAGTCTTAGGGCAAATGGTCACCGCGAACTACTTTAATGTTCTGGGACTGACTCCGGTCCGGGGACGTTTCTTTTTGCCGGACGAAGACACGAAACCGGGCGGCAATAACGTCGCGGTCCTGAGCTACAGCCTGTGGGTCAATAAATTCGGATCAGATCCAAACATCGTTGGGAAGACCCTGACGCTCAACGCTACGCCTTTCACCGTGATCGGCGTGGGGCCACGAGGCTTCAAAGGCACGTTTGTTTTTGGCGGCGCGGAAGAAGTATGGATTCCGGTCAGCATGTATCCCCAGGTGCTCGCGGGCTTCTTCAAAGACAACTTTAACGACCGCAGGTTTTTGACCGCCGGCGTGATCGCCCGACTCAAGGACGGCGTGAGCATGAGCGCGGCGGAAGCTTCGTTGAAGACGATCGCCTCGCAATTGGAGAAGGCATTTCCGAAAGACAATGCCAGCCGCAGCGTAGCTCTGACGCCTCTCGCCGATGCGGCGGTAGGAGTCAACAATCGCAGCCAACTCGTACTTGCCGGTGGATTGATGATGGGGATTGTAGGCCTGGTGCTCCTGATCGCCTGCGTAAACGTGGCGAATCTGCTGCTTGCCCAGGCGGCCCGCCGCGAAAAGGAAATGGGCTTGCGGGCCGCACTAGGAGCCGGCCGACGCCGGGTGATACGGCAGTTGCTCACGGAAAGCCTTGTGCTTGCCGTTTTATCGGGGATCGTAGGCATGGCGATCGCCTACGGGGGCCGCGCCGTGCTGTGGTCGTTCCGTCCGCCCTTCATTCTGGATGGCGACCTGGACATCGCCTTCGATTCGCATGTGCTCTTCTTCACCTTGAGCGTATCGCTGCTGACGGCGGTACTGACGGGACTGGCTCCCGCTCTCAAGGTCACGCAACCGAACCTGATCGAGGTGCTGAAAGTGGGAGGACGCGGGGGCAGCGTAAGCTGGACGCGCAACCGTTTCCGCAGTCTCCTGGTGGTGACCGAGATCGCGCTGGCGCTGGTCGCGCTGGTGGGTGCGGGGCTGTTCGTTCGCAGCATGCAGAACGCGCAACGCGTGGACCCGGGGTTCGAATCAAGAAATCTGTTTGTGTTCGCTTTCGACCTGGGGGCCTTGCATTTCGACGAAGATCACGCGCAACAGTATTTTCGCGCCGCCATCGAACGAGCCGAGGCATCGCCGGGGGTTGCGGCGGCAACCATCGCGGCCAATTTCCCGCTCGGTGGAGGACTGGGGCGGACCGTGTTCCCCGAGGGACAAGATGAAGCATCGGGCTATCGCGGAACTCTGACCACGCTGAACGACATCTCGCCCAATTTCTTTAAGACCCTGCGCATTCCGCTGCTAAGCGGTCGGGAATTTACCGACAGCGACCGCAAGGACACCGCTCAAGTCGCGATCGTGAATGAAGCCATGGCCAAACAGTTCTGGCCGAATGAGAATGCTCTGGGAAAGCGCTTCCACTTTTTCGGAGAGACGCAACTGCGTGAGGTGGTTGGTATCGTGCGCAATACGGTAGTGAACGCCATAGGGGAAGAGCCTCAGCCCTTGGCGTATTTACCGCTGACGCAAGACTTTTCTCCCGCGGTCACCATGCAAGTGCGGACCAGTGGCAAGCCGGAACCAGTGATTGCCACCGTGCGGACCCATGTGCAATCGCTGGACACGAACGTGGCGCTCACCAACTGGAACACCATCGGCGAGTTGCTTGATCAGGGCTTATGGGCGCCACGCATGGGTGCGGCACTGTTGGCTGTCTTCGGCGGAGTCGCTCTGATTCTCGCCGTGGTCGGCGTGTACGGCGTGCTGTCCTACTCGGTGACTCAGCAAACCTCGGAGATCGGCATTCGCATGGCCATGGGAGCGACCACCAGTAATGTCTCGCGCTTGGTAGTGAAGCAAGGAATGCGGCTCGCCATCATGGGCCTGGTTTTGGGACTGGTGGTTGCTTTCGCCGCTATGCGCCTGCTTTCCAGCCTGCTGTTCGGAGTCAGCCCGCACGATCCTTTGATTTTTGGCGGCGTGGCGCTGATTTTGGCGACCGCCGCAGTACTCGCTTGCTACATTCCGGCTCGCCGGGCCGCCAACATGGATCCCCTGGCGGCGCTGCGGTACGAGTGAGGAAGCCGGGCTGGATCGCGGTTAGGAGCCTTCGCCCAAGCTCCGCTTAAACCGCGCGCGCGCCGCGTGAGGCACAAATTACACATCCCTAAGTTACTTTGTTCTAACAACATACAGCGCCTCACCCGGCAGCGCACCAACTTCTCGCGCCGTAGGGGGTTCAATTTTGGTGCCCCGGCCGTCGAGAACCAATGCTCGCACCTCCGAGCTTGCGTGATCCGATGCCTCAGTCGAAGTACGACTATCCGCAGACCTTGGGGCGAAAGGAGATGTTATGGCAATTCGACTCGGTCGTAATCTCTGTCTCGCAGTAGTGATACTGGCGCTGTCTGCAGCATCGTTTGCTCAGATTGGCGTGATGGTTTCGTTTGGTCCGCCCCCGTTGCCGGTGTACGTGCAGCCGCCGTGCCCCGCCGCGGGTTATATCTGGACGCCGGGCTACTGGGCGTGGGACCCCGATTTTGGCGACTATTACTGGGTGCCGGGAACGTGGGTTTTGGTTCCCGTAGCCGGTTATTACTGGACCCCGGGCTGGTGGGGATGGGGCGGCAGCGGTTTCATCTTCCATGTCGGTTATTGGGGCCCGGTGGTCGGGTTTTATGGAGGAATTAACTACGGTTATGGCTATTTTGGCACCGGTTATGTCGGTGGCCGCTGGAACCATGGCGAGTTCTATTACAACCGTACGGTGAACAACATCAACGTCACTAACATCCACAACGTGTACAACACGACGGTTGTCAACAATACGACGGTGAACCGGATTAGCTACAACGGAGGCCAAGGCGGAATTACGGCGCGCCCGACTGCGCAAGAGGAAGC
>Ga0207826_1000275_pt1 | contig 14422 bp, 8 predicted proteins | sample LuqExpMetageno80_FD_187837 | JGI IMG/M metagenome (GOLD analysis project Ga0207826, IMG submission 187837) | Tropical forest soil microbial communities from Luquillo Experimental Forest, Puerto Rico - Sample 80 (SPAdes) | ecosystem: Environmental > Terrestrial > Soil > Tropical forest ... | reverse complement strand
CCCAAATGCCTCATCTCACCTTCTTCAACAGCCAGGCGAGGTTTTCGGCCAGGGAGGTGATGGTTTTCATGCCTTCCTCGTCTTTCAGCACTTCTCCCCGTTCCCGGCCGTAGGCGATGGGCCAGTAGGTGGAGCCCGGCACCACCATGCCCATAATTATGAAAAAAAAGAGGAGCTGGGCGTAGGTGAAGTTGACGCCGGCCCGGCGGGCCACCACGATGGGGGTGCCCACCTTGCGGGCGAAGACATTGTCCCCCATGCGGGCCACATAGCCGGCCCGGTCCAGGAGGGCCATGAGGTCAGGAGTGGCCGAGCCGAAGTAAACCGGGCTTCCCACAATAAGACCGTCCGCCTGGGCCATCACCTCGTAGAGGGCGTTGAAGTCGTCCTCCTGGGCGCAGCGGTTCTTCTCCTTGGAGCATGTCCCGCAGGCAATGCAGGGGCGGATGTCTTTTTCGTGAAGGGAGACGTATTCCGTGTCGATCCCTTGCTGGTTTAAGACCCTGATGGCCTCTTGCAATAAGTGGTAGGTGTTCCCCTGGGGGCGGGGGGAGCCGCAAATGGCTACGACCTTCATGATTATAGGTCTCCTTTCCTAGAAACATTCATCGCCAGCAGATTACCACGCCTCGATGGGAAAAAAAATGCTTGATATGTGAGTGAATGCTCACTATAATTTTTTTATGAAGAATGGCAAGGCCACCAAAACCAGGATTTCCCGGGCCGCCCTGGCCCTTTTCGTGGAGAAAGGAGTGGCCGAGACCACGGTGCGGGATATTGCTGCAGCCGCCGATGTGGCGGAGGGTACACTCTACCGGCACTTTACCGGCAAAGATGAGCTGGCCTGGGAACTCTATGCCACCAACTTCGCGGCTTTTGCCGGTGAACTGGACCGGCGCCAGAGGGAAAAAGACAAGCTGGCCGGCAAGTTGGGCGTCATGGTGCAACATTTCTGCACTTTTTTTGACCAGGACCCGGTGCTTTTCAGCTATCTCCTCCTGGCCCAGCACGATTTTCTGAAACGTGTGCCCCCCGACATGCCCAATCCCGTGGACCTGGTGCATCAGGTCATCTGGCGGGCCATGGCCTCCGGGGAACTTCACCCGGGAGATGCCGCCGCAGCCGCGGCCATGGTGCTGGGAATCGTCCTCCAATCGGCGGTTTTCAAAATCTACGGGCGGATTACCACCAGCCTCAGCAGCCTCTCAGATACCTTGACCAGTGCCTGTCTCCGGGTACTCAAGGCGGAAGATTAATATGTAATTAATTTTTTATTAACATGGGTATGAATAGAGGGTTTCACTTGCAATTACAAGGGTTCTTGGCTATTTTAATGAAGTTAAAAATGGGAAGCTGACGCCTTTTGGAAATCAGGTAAATTATGAACGCCGAAGATATGAAGACCAGGATCAAAGCTGCGGCTCCGGAGGGCAAGATACCCTGTGCCGCCGCCTTCCGTCTGGCCGAGGAACTGGGGATTTCCCGGAAAGACCTGGGAACTCTCTTGAATGACATGAGAATTAGGATAATCCAGTGCCAGCTGGGTTGTTTCTGAGTATGTCTCACCTGTTCGGTCCGGTACCGTCCCGGCGTTTGGGACTTTCCCTGGGGGTGGACCTCGTTCCCCCCAAGACCTGCACCTTTGACTGCGTTTACTGCGAAGTCGGGCGGACCACCCATCTCACCCGGACCCGCCAGTCCCACCGGGTAGCGGAGATTATCCGGGAACTGAAAGATTATCTAAACAATCCACCCGGGCCGCTCGATTACATCACCATGGCCGGCTCCGGGGAGCCCACCCTGAACCTGGGTCTTGGGGAGATAATCGCCGCGGTGAGATCCCTCACCTCAACCCCGGTGGCCCTTTTGACCAACGGCTCCCTTTTTTACCTCCCGGAGGTGCGGGCTGAGGTGGCCGGGGCGGATGTCATCCTGCCCACCCTCGATGCCAGCAGGGAGGAAACTTTTCAGCGGATTAACCGGCCCCATCCCGGCCTTTCCCTGGACCGGGTGGTTTCGGGGCTCAAAGCCCTGCGCCGTGAATTTTCCGGCCAGATCTGGCTCGAGATCGTGTTGCTTAAGGGTATCAACGATGAGCCCGCGGAATTGGCGGCCATAAGGGGCCTCATTCGGGAACTTTCTCCGGATAAGGTCCAGCTCAACACCGCGGTGCGCCCTACGGCGGATAAGTGCGCCCAGGCCCTTACCCAGGATGAGATGGAGGCGGTGGCCGACTTTTTGGGAGGAAGGGCCGAGGTCGTCGCCGCCGGCCGGCGGAGTTCGCCGGAACGTCCGGCGGTGAAGGATCGCGATCTCATCGACATGCTGGCCCGGCGCCCCATGACGGCCATTGATCTGGCCCAGGCCCTGGGATTTCCCCTGGCCCAGGTCCGGGAACGGTTGGGGCGGCTCGCCAAGTCCGGTCTGATTTGCCGGGATGTGCACCAGGACCAGGATTTTTACCGCAGCCTCGTGACCTCTCAAGCGTAAGCATAAGGGTTTAGCACTTCTCAGCAAAGATTTTCGAAACTATCAACGTCGTTACCGCAAAGGGGTGACAGCCAACGGCCAACCGGCCCATCAGCACCCGGCAGCATCTCTTGTCAAATTCTTAACAGATCGAAGGCACTTAGCGTTTTTCACATCTCGAGGGAAAACTAGCCATGCAGGGACTATTTGACGTGGGCCTGGATGTAGGCTCGGTGAGCGTGAAGCTGGTGGTCATGAATGAACAGGGGGAGGTGCTCCGCGAGGAGTACCGCCGCCACTTGGGGGAGCCTCAGCGGGTAGCCCTTGCCCTCCTTGAGGAGTTGGAGAAAGAGTACCCCTTGAACCGCTGCCGCCTGGCCGCCTTCACCGGCCTGGGGGGCAAGACGCTGGCGGAGATCCTGGGCGGGCCTTTTGTCAATGAAGTCATCGCCCAGGCCCGGGGCACCTATCACTTCAGCCCGGAAACCCGGGCCATCATCGACATGGGGGGCGAGGACGCCAAGCTCATCATGGTGAATCAGGAGGAAGGGCACCTGGTCATCCAGGACTTCGCCATGAACACCATGTGCGCCGCGGGTACCGGATCTTTCCTGGACCAGCAGGCCCACCGATTAGGCTACACCATCGAGGATTTCAGCGAACAGTCCCTCAAATCCACCACCCCGCCCCGGATCGCCGGCCGTTGCAGCGTCTTTGCCAAGACCGACATGATCCACCTGCAGCAGGGGGCCACCCCGGATTATGAGATTATTTACGGGCTCTGCCTGGCCATGGCCCGCAATCTCAAGAGCAACATCGCCAAGGGGAAGACCTTAACCCCGCCGGTGGCCTTCCAGGGCGGTGTGGCTCACAACCTGGGAGTGCGCCAGGCTTTCCGGCAGGTGCTGGAACTGGACGACAATGCCTTTATCATCCCCCCCCACTTTTGCAGCCTGGGAGCCGTGGGCGCGGTGTTGACCGCCCGGGAAAATCTTCCTGAGGGTTTTTCCTTGAGCCTCGAACCCCTGCGGGCCCACCTGGCCCAGGAGGCCGAGCCGGCCCGGAGGCTGCCACCGCTGTCGCCGCCAAAGGTTTTAGGCCCGGAAGCCTACGCGGTGGTGGAGCCCCCGGCAGGCGGCGTGGTGGAGGGCTATCTTGGCATTGACGTGGGTTCCATCAGCACCAACGTGGTGGTCATCGACCAGGACATGCGGGTCCTGGCCCGGGAATATCTCATGACCGCGGGGCGGCCCCTGGAGGCCATCACCGAGGGCCTGCGCCGGGTGGGGACAAAGCTCGCCGGGCGGATGAAGATCATGGGCGCGGCCACCACCGGTTCCGGGCGTTATCTCACCGGGGACTTCATCGGGGCCGACGTGGTCAGAAACGAAATCACCGCCCAGGCCACGGCCGCGGCGGCCATCGACCCCTCCGTGGACACCATTTTCGAGATCGGCGGCCAGGACTCCAAGTTTATCAGTCTCAAAAACGGCGCCATCGTGGACTTCATGATGAACAAGGTCTGCGCCGCCGGCACCGGCTCATACCTGGAGGAGCAGGCGGAAAAGCTCGGCATCTCCATTAGAGAGGAGTTCGGCCGCCTGGCCCTCGAAGCGAAAAACCCGGTGCGCATGGGGGAGCGCTGCACCGTTTTTATGGAATCCGACATCGTCCACCACCAGCAGCGGGGCGCGGTGAAGGAAGACCTGGTGGCCGGCCTGTCTTACTCCATTGTCCAGAATTACCTGAACAAAGTGGCCGAAGACCGGCCCATCGGCAACAACATCTTTTACCAGGGGGCCACTGCGGCCAACCGGGGCATCGTGGCGGCCTTCGAGAAGGTGGTGGGCAAAAAGATTACCGTGCCGCCGCACCACGACGTCACCGGGGCCATCGGTGCGGCTCTCCTGGCCCTGAGGGAGCGCACCTGGGAGGAGTCCAATTTCAAGGGTTTTGACCTGGCCGACCGGCAGTACGAAATCAGTTCCTTCGAGTGCCAGGGTTGCGCTAACAGTTGCGAGATTCGCCAGGTGAAGATCGCCGGGGAAAAGCCTCTGTTTTACGGCAGCCGCTGCGAGAAATACGAAGTGGGCCGGGCCACGGCAACAGTGGATTTGCCGGACCTGATCAAGGAACGGGAGGATTTGCTTTACGGAGATGAGACCGCGGAGAAGCGGGAAGGAAAACGCGGCACCATCGGCATTCCCCGCACCATGTTCTTTCAGGAACTCATGCCCTTTTTCCGCACTTTTCTCGAAGAGCTGGGCTTCACCGTGGTTTTCTCCCAGAAGACCAACAAAAAGGTGATCCGCCAGGGGGTGGAGAGCCTGGCCGCGGAGCCCTGTTTTCCCATCAAGGTGGCCCACGGGCACATCCTGGACCTGCTCGAGTCCGGGGTGAAGCGCATCCTGCTCCCCAGTGTCATTGATCTCCCCCACCCCCACCCCGAGATCCAGCGGGGCGTGGTCTGCCCCATGGTTCAGACCCTGTCCTACACCGCGCCCTCCACCATCGACTTTGAACAGTACGGGGCCAAGCTTTATTCAGCCGTCATCTATTTCGGCCGGGGTCCCAAGATCCTGCGCCAGGGCCTGAGGGAACTGGCCGCGCAACTGGGGGTCTCCCCCTTCCTGGTGGGGCGGGCCGTGCGCCAGGCCGAAGAGGCCCAGAAGACTTATTACCGCCGTCTGGCTGACCGGGGCCGGGAAATCCTGGCGGCCTTGGGGCCGGACGAACGTCTCATGGTGCTGGTGGGCCGCCCTTACAACGCCATGGACCCCGGCACGAACCTGAACCTCCACCGCAAGCTCAGGCAGTTGGGGGTCCAGGCCATTCCCATGGATTTCCTCCCCATTGACCGGGTGGAGGAGCTTGCCGAAATCAAGCCCATGTACTGGCGCTTCGGGCAAAAGATCCTGGGGGCGGCGGAACTGATCCGCCAGGATCCACGGCTTTTCGCGGTGTATATCACCAACTTCGGTTGCGGGCCCGACTCCTTTATCCAGCACTTTTTCAAGGACAAAATGGCTGGGAAACCTTTCCTGGAAATCGAAATCGACGAGCATTCCGCCGACGTGGGCGCCATCACCCGGCTGGAAGCCTTCCTGGACAGCCTGAAAAATGTCAGCATCCCCGAAACGCCAAGCCGGGTTGCCACGCATCGAAAGCGGGTCAAGCAGGCCAGCCGGCGGAAAGTCTTCCTGCCGCCCATGACCGACCATGCCCTCGCCCTGGTGGGGGCCTTCGAGGCTTGCGGGGCTGAGGCCGAGTCCCTGCCCGAATCGGATGAAGAAACCCTGGAAATGGGGCGCCGCCTCACCTCCGGCAAAGAATGCTACCCCCTCATCCTCACCACCGGCGACCTGGCCAAAATGGTGCAGCGCTCCGACTTCGTCCCGGAGCGGAGCGCCTTCTTCATGCCCTCGGGCGACGGTCCCTGCCGCTTCGGCCAGTATCACCGGTTTCACCGCCTGGTCCTGGACGAGTTGGGCTACCCAGAGGTGCCGGTATTCGCGCCCGACCAGAGCGATACCATGTATGAGGAATTTGGCATGGTGGGCAAGGACTTCGACCGTATCGCCTGGCGGGGGGTCGTGGCCATTGACCTTCTGGAGAAGAAGCTCCTGGAGACCCGCCCCCATGAGCGCCACCGGGGAGCCTCGGACGAAGTTTACCAATTTTATCTCCAGAAGGCCTACGAGGCCCTGCGGGACCGGAAAGACCTGGAGGGAACGCTGAAAGAGGCCCGGAAAGCCTTTGATGACGTGGCCTTAAACGGCAGCCACGATAAGCCCCTGGTGGGGGTGGTGGGCGAGATCTACGTGCGTTCCAACCGGTTTTCCAACGAAAACACCGTGCGGCAGATCGAAGCCCTGGGAGGGGAGGCCTGGCTGCCACCCATCTCGGAGTGGCTGCTCTACGTCAACTTCACTTCCAAGCGCAATGCCCGGACTTTCCGGCGCTACCGCAACCTCCTGCAGATTCTCATCAAAGAGTGGGTGCAGAAAAAGGACGAACACGACCTGACGCACCTGTTCGAGGGAAGCATCAAGAACCTCCACGAGCCCGCCATTCCGGAGACCCTGGCCCTGGCCCAGAGCTATCTGCACGACTCCTTCGAAGGGGAGGCCATCCTGAGTATCGGCAAATCGCGGGACTTCGTGAGGAAGGGCGTCTCCGGCCTGGTGAATGTTATGCCCTTCACCTGCATGCCGGGGACGGTGGTGAATTCCCTGTTCAGCCGCTTCCGGGAGGAACACGACAACATCCCCTTCCTGAACCTGGCCTACGACGGCCAGGAGCAAACCCACACCCTCACACGCCTGGAGGCCTTCATGTACCAGGTGCGCCAGTTCCAAAAGCGGAGCCCCCAGGGAAGGGAGAGATAGCCACCGTATATAGCTGGCCGGGCCGGGCCCCGGGCAAGGCTCGATGTCCGGCTCTCCCTGGAGGAATCCTTGAAAACCGTTCTGGTGGTGGACGACCTCTGGGAAGTGGCGGTAGCCCTCCCCCTCTTCCAGACCCTGACTTACCGTCTCCCTGCCTCTTTACAAGATACCGCCCGAGTGGGCTGCCTGGTGCAGGTGCCGGTGGGGCGGCGCCAGGTGGCCGGGTATCTTTTGGGCCTGGCCCAGGAGGTTCCCGAGGCCACCATCCGGGGCGTCACGGCCGTCATGGACCCCCTCCCCCGCTTCGGGCCGGAACTTGTGCCCTTGTGGCGCTGGGTGGCGGACTATTACCAGTATCCCCTGGGAGAGGCCTTGAGCCACCTCATCCCTGGAGGCTCCCGGCCCACCGGCCCCAAACGAGAGCGCTGGGTGACCCTAACACCTCAAACCATAAAGCAACCACCCTCCAAGCGTCAGGGACCACGGGCCGCGGAGATTCTGGATTATCTGCGGAAAGCCGGGGCGCCGGTAGCTGTCCGGGAATTACGCCGGATTTTTCCCACCTGCCCTGCCATTCTGAAGCGCCTGGCCCAGCAGGGGCTTATTTCCTGGGAAGAACGCCAGACTTTCGCCGACCCCTTCAAGGATCAGCCCGCCACCCTCGGGAGGTTCCAATTGACGCTGGTTCCGGAGCAGGATGAGGCGGTGCAGGCGGTCATCCAGGGCCTCAGGCAGGAAGACTTTGCGCCGTTTCTCCTTCATGGGGTAACGGCCAGCGGCAAAACCGAGGTGTATCTGGCCGCGGCCCGGGAGGCCCTGGCCCGGGGACGCCAGGTGCTGGTGCTCCTCCCCGAGATCGCCCTCACCCACCCCGTGGCCCTGGAGTTCCGCCGCCGCTTCGGGGAACGGGTGGCTCTGCTGCACAGCGGCCTGACCGAAAGCCAGCGCCTGGACCAGTGGCGGCGCCTGGCCACAGGCAACGCGGAGGTGGCGGTGGGGGCCCGGTCCGCGGTCTTTGCGCCTCTCCCCCGGCTGGGCCTCATCGTGGTGGACGAGGAGCATGACCCGGCCTACAAACACGAGGGGGGCCTCCTCTACCAGGCCCGGGACGTCGCCCTGTACCGGGGCAAGCTGGCACGAGCCGCGGTGCTGCTGGTGTCAGCCACCCCGGCGGTGAGCACTTTTTTTCGGGCCCAGGAAGGACATTACCGCTATCTGCACCTGCCCCGGCGGGTAACCCCCCAGGCGCTCCCGGAGGTGCAGCTGATCAACCTCAGGCAGCGGCAACCCGGGGGAGGCCTGAAGATCATCACCCCGCCTCTGGCCGCGGCGGTGACCGAGGTTCTGGCCAAAGGCGAACAGGCCCTGCTCTTTCTCAACCGCCGGGGTTACGCCACCGTGCTTTTCTGCCTGTTCTGCGGCACCATCTTCCAGTGTGAACAGTGCAGCGTGGCTCTGACCCAGCACCACTCCCGGGATCTCCTCGTTTGCCATTACTGCGGCTATGAAACCACCGTGCCCGAGCGTTGCCCCTCGTGCCAGTCAACCGCCATCAAAAAGCACGGGGTGGGGACCGAGCGGGTGGAGAGCGAGGTGCGGCGCCTGTGGCCGGGAGCCCGGGTGGCCCGCCTGGACCGGGACACCGCGCCCACGAGCGGCCAGGCTCTCGAGGTGCTGGGCGACTTTGCCGCCGGCGAGCTGGACATCCTGGTGGGCACCCAGATGATCACCAAGGGCCATCACTTCCCCGGCGTCACCCTGGTGGGGGTCATTGCTGCGGACCAGGGGCTCTTTTTCCCCGAGTATCACGCCGGGGAGCGAACTTTCCAGCTCCTGGCCCAGGTGGCGGGGCGGGCCGGCCGGGGCGGCATCCCCGGCAAGGTGCTCATCCAGACCTACCAGCCCGATCACTACGTTTTTCAAACCGTAAAGGAGCAGGATTATCAAGAGTTCTTCGAGAGGGAACTGGAATCCCGGCGGGAGATGGGCTATCCGCCGTTTACCCGGCTGGCCCTGGTGCGCCTGAGCGGCGCCACCCAGGAGACCGTGGCCCAACAGGCGAATAAACTGGCCGAAGCGCTGCGCCGCACCGTGCGCCGCGACCCCGAACTGGCTTCCCGGCTGCGGGTCCTGGGCCCCGCGCCGGCGGGCCTGGCTAAGCTCAAGGGGCGCTTCCGCTGGCAGATTCTCGTTAAGAGCTACGGCCGCCCACCCCTCCTGGCCCTCCTGAATCACCTGCGCCAATCCTGGACCCCACCCCCCAAAAGCAAAGTCGACCTCACTTTGGACATCGACCCGGCGAATCTGTTTTGAGGGTATGGTGATAGTCTTTTGAGGGGAGGGCCGGGGGGCAGGGGTCCCGCCGACCCCTTGGCCCCCCTCTTCCAAAGAAGTTTCAGGCGATCTCCTGCAAGGCTTCTGTGAAGGCTTTAAAGGTGGGCTGGCCAAAGAGGACGAAGCGCACCAACTCAATTTCCGGGTGTTCGGTGAGGTAATCTTTGACGGTGGTGAGCGCCACCCGGGCGGCGTCCGCAACCGGGTAGCCGTAAACTCCGGTGGACAGAGACGGGAAAGCCAGGGACGTAATACCCTTGGCGGAGGCGGTTTTTAAGCACTCCCGGTAGGCCGAGGCCAGGAGCTCAGGCTCGCCGTGCCGGCCGCCCCGGTAGACGGGTCCCACCGTGTGGATGACAAATTTAGCCTTGAGGTTGCCGCCGGTGGTGATGACCGCCTGCCCGGTGGGGCAGTGGCCGATTTTCCGGGCCTCCTCCTGAATTTTGGGGCCGCCGGCCCGATTAATGGCCCCGTCAACGCCGCCCCCCACCCTGAGATGCTCATTGGCGGCATTGACCAGGGCTTCGGTATCCTGCTGGGTGATGTCCCCTTCCACCAATTCCAGCAGGGCCTGCCCGATCTTGACCTGCATGGCGTTCTCCACCAAAACAGTGCGAAATGAATTCCTCTCTCCCCCGCCTTTGGGGGGAGAGGGTCCTTTAACATACCTCGATCAACAGCCGGGCGCCTGGCTCACCACAGATTCTGCCAAGATCTTAAGACTCAAAGGCCCATGGCCCAACCGGGACAACCAGCCTTTTACCCCAAGGCTCACCCCGGAATCAGCTTATAGGGCTCGGCGCGTTTGGCCCATTCGCTCTGGGGGTATTTGGCCATCAGAGTTTCATAGGCTTTTTTCAGCGGTTTGGCGTCGTGGGTCTGCTTGAATGAGGCCACGCCATGGAAGTAGATGGCCTCCGGCAACACCTCGGGGACCGGACAGCGCTCGATGAGTTCTTCCAACAGGGCTCTGGCTTCGGCAAATTGCTCCAGGTCCAGATAATAGCGGGCCTTCCCTAACTCAAAGGTGGCGATGAACACATCCGGTTGCAGAAAACCCACAGAACGGTAATGCTCCTTGCCGTCCGCGTCCAAAACCAGGATGGTGGGGGTCCAGGAGACGTTGTATTTCCCCACCAGATCCTTATTGGAGGTTTCCACTTGCACCGGCACAAAGTTAAGATCCACGAACTTAGCTACACCTTCGTTCGGGTACGTCACGGCACCCATCTGTTGGCAGCCAATTCATTGGGGGTTGAAAAAGTCCAAGAGGATTGGCTTCTTGAGCCTTTTAGCGGTCTCCTGAGCCTTCGCCAAACTGTCCAGCCAGCATACGTTCATGGCCATAAATACCACTCCTTTCCTTGGAAGGCGGCGCATTCCCTGGGCGCCATTCCGGAATTTGCCATAACATAATCACTCGAGGCTGAAAAACAAGGCTTAGATAATGGCGGCCAATGATCGAGAATCTTTTCACAAAACCTGGTAGGGACTTGGCCTTTTGTTGTTATTTTGTGATAATAAAATGTAAGGTTTATTTAATTAATTGTTAAAGGGATGGACATGCCTGAAGAACTCTGCCTCAACAAGGATCTGGAAGGTTTGAGAAAGGAACTGCCGTATCACCATCTTAGGCAGCGCAAGGTGAAAACTACCAAAGAAATCGACTGGCAGGCGGAATGGGAGCGGTTCGACGCCAGAGAACTTTTTGCTTTCAATCTCTCTGGTATTCCGTCCAAGTTGCTGGAAGATATGCGGAAACGCCAGGACGTCCTGATGGACGGCAACCAGGCTTCTATTTCGGTCCTGACCCGGGTAGTGGACGGTCTCTGCGGTTATCCCATCACGCCCTCCACTCCCATCGCTGAGCAGTTCGCCCGGGCCGCTTCCATGGGACAGAAGAATCTGTTCGGCACCGAGCTCATGTACTTCCAGCCTTCGGACGAACTCTCCGCCCTGGCCTCGGTGGAGGCCATGGCCTGCCAGGGCGGTCGCTATGTAGATAATACTTCTTCCCAGGGCCTGCTCTTGAAGACCAAGAACCTCTTCTCCGTGGCCGGCAAACGCCTGCCCGTGGTCATGAGCGTCCAGGCCCGGGAGGTGAACAAGGGGTCCTTGTCCATTCACGCCGGACATACTGACTTTTACGCGGTGCGTAACGCCGGCTGGGCCCAGCTCATGAGTTGCGACAACCAGGAAATGCACGATCTGCTGCCCATCGCCTTCAAGGTGGCGGAACTCAGGCAGGTGATGCTCCCGGTCATGGTCATCGGCGACGGCTTCATCAAGAGCCACGCCATCGAAAACGTGCAGGAGCTCTCGGACGCGTTTTTAGGCTACTTCCTGGGGGCGCCCAACCGCTTCTACCAGCCGGACTTCGAACACGGCACCCTGACCGGCACCTTCACCGACACCGATCTCACCATGGAAGGACAGGTCGGACAGGACCTGGCTTACCGGTTCTTCAAGCGGGCTTTCGTGGCCGCCATGAACGCCATGAACAAGATCATGCAGACCAATCTCAAGGTGGTGGAGTGCTACCGCACCGAGGACGCGGACCTGGTGGTGGCAATCCTCGGGTCCGCGGCCGGCGTGGTGAAGGACGTGGTGGACTACTACCGGGACGTCAAGGGCTACAAGATCGGCGTGGTGCGGCCGGTGCTGTTCAACCCACCCTGCTACGAGGAGTTGGCCTACGGCATGCGCAAGGCCCAGGTGGTTTCGGTCCTGGAACGCAGCGGCATGGCCCACAACCAGCTCCTGCTGGCGGACGTGCAGGCCGCGTTACAGATTTCCATCCGGGCCGGCCGGGAAGGCAAACGGGAGCACCGCGCTTACGGCCGCCTGGACATGCCCACCCTGGTGCACGGTGTCTACGGTCTGGGCAGCAAGGACTTCAATAAGTATGACGTCGCCTCGGTGGTGGAGAACATGATCAGCGTCTTCGAAAAGCGCCGGGGTTTTCTGAGGGATTTTTACGTGGGTATCGAGGGGCCGCTGACCTTGAAGCCTGCTCCCTTGCCCGGGTTTCAGGACCGGGAGTTGAGTATGACCTTTATCGGCGTGGGCGCCGAGGGGGTCAAGACGGCTCTTGAGTCCGCCGCGCTGATCTACGCCGAGGACAGCGGCTCCGGCCAGAAAAAGTATGTGCAGTCCGGAGCCCGCTATGGCGCCGCCCGGAAGGGCGCCCCGGTGTTCATGAACCTGCGGATTTCCTCCCAGCCCATCAGGAACGCCAGCGAGCTCACCGAGAGAAACGTCCTGGCTTTCTTCAACGAGAAGTTCCTCTCTGACCAGATTCTCCGGGAATACGTGGGCGGCCTCAAGAAAAACGGCCTGTTGGTGGTGAACACCACCAAAACCTGCGACGAGCTCATGCAGAGCTTCCCGGAGCAGGTTCAGTCCCTGATTAAATACCGCAAAGTCAGGCTCATGACCCTGGACGGCACCCAGGCGGCCACCCAGCATCTGAATCGGAATCTCCCCGGCGCCGCTATCCTGGGGCTAATCAACAAGGAAATGGGGGTCTTCAAGGAAAAAGACTTTGAGCAGCGTTTTAAGAAGATCCTGGAGAAAAAGCTGGGCGGCAAAAGAGGCAAGGGCAAGGAAGTCATCGAGTCCAACCTGGCCCTCCTGAGGTTCGGCGTCGATCAGAGCAATACTTCCTGCAGCCCTGAGCACTGGAGCCTGGCGTCTCTGGCCCTCGAGACCGAGGGGCCGGTTTATGCTGCGCCTTTGCCGGAAGACTTTGGCGGCAGACGGGGCAGCGCCGGCCTGCCGGTGACCCTGACGGAGAAAGACGAGCTGGGGACCATCAAGCCGGTAAAACTCATGGAAGACTACCAAAAGACCTTCGAACACCAGATGATCGAGCCCATTTTGGAAGGCAAGAAGGTTCCCTGGGATCACTTCCTGCCGGAGGTGCCCGCGGCCACCAGCCGCTTCCGTGACATGAGCTATATCGGCACGGCTCTGCCGGTATATGATCCCCAAAAGTGCATCGCCTGCGGCATCTGTACCGCCTCCTGCCCGGATGCGGCCATTTACAGCACGGTCACCGACCAGCCCATCCCGGGGGAGGCCCAGCGCTACTTCAAGGTCTTCAAGAAGCCCCCCAAAGGCATACCCTGGGAACGCTTCGCCATGAACCTGGAAGCCGATCCCGCTTCCTGCAAAGGCTGCGGCGTCTGCGCCCGAGTCTGCCCCACCGATGCCCTGCAGATGGTGGACAAAACCAGGGTGAATAATCTGGACTTCCTCCCGGGCAGGTTCAGGACCTGGGACCGGAGCCTGGACCTGGCCCCGTCGGTGGATAAGCTGCCCTTAAACCACCAGGTGCTCTTCGTGTTTTCCAAGCTCTATCCCGGCAAGCACACGTTGTGCCCGGGCTGCAGCGAAGGGGTGATCAACCTCCTGACCTTCTATGCCCTGGAGTCCTTGAGGAACCATCCCGGGGGGATTGCCACCTTTTACCAGGGGTTGAAGATCCTGTCGGAAAAAAATCGCCGGGCCATCGAACACATGCTGGACCACGGCTTTAACATTTACACCATCAATGCCACCGGCTGCGACCAGGTCTCCGAACTGGTGAACCCCTTCAACACCCGCATTTACTCTTCCGGCCACTACGGCTTCGGCACCGCCTCCGCCGCCGCCCTGGGGGCCAAGTTCGCCCTGGATCAGGCCTACGTGGACCGCAATCAGGACGTGCTCACCAAAATCATCGTTTTCGCCGGGGACGGGGCCATCTATGACATCGGCAACGGCCCCTTCAACTATGCCATGGGGGAGAACTTCGACATCACCTGGGTCGTTTACAACAACGAGGGCTACATGAACACCGGGACCCAGAAGTCCGGGGCCACCCGTTTCGGTGCGGATCGCTCCACCTCGCCCATCGGCAGGAAGTACGCCGGTAAAACCACCCTGCACCGCCGGATCATCAGCCAGGCCATGGCCATTTCCCACGTCTATGCGGCCAAGCTCAGTATCGACAACCCTTTCTATGCCATCAACATCCTCAAAGAGGCCATCGCTTACAACGGGCCTTCCCTGGTGGAATTCTTCTCCACCTGCCCCCAGGGCCACGTGACCCATGATTGGGCCGGTCCCCTCATCTCCCGCATGATGGTGGAGTCCCGGAAGTGGCAGGTGGCGGTGCGGCGGCCCTTCGAACGCATCGACATCTCCGGCAACCCCTCTCCCGAGCTGATCTATCCCACGGAAGGTAA
>Ga0207826_1000274_pt1 | contig 14464 bp, 14 predicted proteins | sample LuqExpMetageno80_FD_187837 | JGI IMG/M metagenome (GOLD analysis project Ga0207826, IMG submission 187837) | Tropical forest soil microbial communities from Luquillo Experimental Forest, Puerto Rico - Sample 80 (SPAdes) | ecosystem: Environmental > Terrestrial > Soil > Tropical forest ... | reverse complement strand
CCAGTGCTTCACCTGCGGCCACAATTCCTTCAACGGCTGCTTGAGCCCTCGGCAATAGAACACGTCGGAATGCTCGTACGGCATCGAGTATGGGTGGTACACGCTCGCGACCTTCTGCACGCTCGCAAACAGTTGCTCGAGGCGCTCTTGGCTATCACCCATGACGATCATACTTTCCCCCGTGTAATCGCCCGGTCCCCAGAAGAAATAGCTTTGGTGACCGCTGATCGCCCACGGCAATCCATATTTCGGCCCGAAGAGATCGATCGCGCCGGCTTGGCCATAGTTCTGGACAAAGATCGCCGTCTTCGCTCGAACATCCGGCGGCAAACTGTTGTAAACGCGCGCCACCGTCGCGACCATTTCCGGCCAGCCAAACTCGGACGCATAATGCTGCGGCAAGGGGCCCAGCTTGTGCGTCTCACTTGCAGGCGGCGAGAGGTGTAACGCGCGCGTGTAGCGAATGTACGTTTCGACCGGCAGCACCGGCGTGGCGACCGGCGCAATGATCGCGCCCGCCGCGATCAGCAGTGCCGGGTAGGCAACTCTCACCCACCTTCGCTGCCGCGCCTCGAGCCACATTTCCCACATGACGCTGCCGGCGGCGAACACCAGCGGAAAGGCGGGGAAGAGGTAATACACGCGCGGACTCATCGTAACAATCACGCCCGCCGTAAACACCCACGCCCAGCCCAGCGCGCGAAATCTCTTCCCTTGCTCCGCGAACAAGAAAAACCACAGGCCTGCTAGCCACACGGGCGCGCTCAACGGGTTCATCGCACCAATTTCCTGACCGAAGAAACTGAAGAAGCCCAACGGCACGTTCCGCCCGCTACGTCGAATGTTGGCCTGCAATTCGAGAAATGGAAAGTGGTGCCGAACATTCCACCAGAGATTCGGGGCAAAAATCACAAACGCGACCACCCCACCAATCCATAACCACCGATTCGCGAGCAGCTTCCGTTGGTTCGTGAGCAGTAGTCCGAGGACAATCCCAGCGCCGAAGATCATCATCGAGTACTTGTTCTCGAGACCGATGCCCGCGACCACGCCGAACCAAATCCACAGCCTCTCATTTCCGGTTTTGATGATGCGAATCACGAGATACGCGCAGGTCATCCAGAACAGTGGCTCGAACGCATTCATCGTGAAGACGCTGTCCGACCCGAGAATGCCGGGCGCAGTGAACGTGGTAATCGCCGCAAGTACCTGCGCGAAGCGCCTCCCACCGAGTTCGCGCGCAATCAGCGCGGTTAGCACAACCTCCACCGCCCCCGCGAGCGCCGGCAAAAATCGGATCGCGAGCAGCGACTGACCCAGCGTATGTCGCACCGCCCAGGCAATCATCGCGATCAGCGGCGGCTGATCGACATAGCCCCAAGCGAGATGACGGCTGCAGGCCAGGTAGTACAACTCGTCACCCAAGTACCCATACCTGTGTCCCGCGTACAAATGCACCACCAGCTTGCACGCGGCAATCAGGAGTACAATCGTGGTCGCGCCCAGCATCGGAAACAGGTGCCTTTCGTCACGGCTCTCTACCGTGCCACCCGCCATTTGCGACTGCGACTCCGCCATCATCCTCGCTTGCTCCAAATTGCCAGCGTTGCAGATTTCTTTGATGCCTTAGGCACGCTGACACGCAACCCAATCGACAGCATCACCAGAGCGACGAAGAAGTCGAGCAGCGTCAACGGCCGAACAAACATCTCTTGCTCCGGGAAATCCCGATAAAGCAGGGAATCTACATGCTTGTAATTTATTCCGCAATAAGGCTGTGGCTAACGCCACCGCTAGGGTGTATCACTCGTTTCTCTTTCTATGAGCTAACCCCCGCAAGACCGCGAAGAAATAGCGGCGCTCAGACCGAATAGTGCCTGGGAAACGACGTAATCGCCGAATTGCCCGATATCAGGGAAGGGGCAGTTCTAGTATTTACCTATTGACAAATCAACGAAGACGGAGGCAGAGGCGAAGAAGATGAAATTTCTGGCCGAGTTGAACAGTCGATTCTTTGCGCTGCCGTCGTCGAAGACCTTTGCTGACGCGGTTAAGCATTACCGTGAGGTGTTCGCACCACGAATGCTTCGCGATTCGACGTTCTCAACGGCAGACAGCCACTTGAACAACCATCTTGAACCCGATTGGAAGGATGTGCCGATTGACCACATCACTGTCGACACGATCAACGATTGGGCGTGGAAGAAGAAACGTGAAGGACTGTCGTGGGTGACGATCAAGAACGTGCTGCGTACGATGCAGCGTGTTTTGTCTTCATCTTCGAAGTCCAAGACAGTTCCCTTCTCCCAAGATGGGTTGGCGATTCCCGAACGCGACAAGCTGCAAATGAAGATCAATTCGCGTAGACATGTTTCCTATTCGTGGGAGCAGACCTTGCGAATTGTGGAGCAGGTTCAGAAATTGGAGACTCTGGGGAAAGCACGACAGGAGCAATACGCAACGCTCTTCCTGCTCGCCGCTGCCACTGGTCTTCGCATCGGCGAACTGCTCGCGTTGCGCAGCGACGACATCGACTTCGACAGCAGCACGATCCGAGTCGATGAGTCCGTCGATAGACTCGGGCAGATCGGGCCATGCAAGAACGTTTCAGCGTATCGCACCGTCGTCTTGGCCGATGTGGAGAGCCTGCACGCCATGCAGAAGCTGAAAGAGTTCGTTAAGCAAAATGGGCTGATCTTCCGATCGAAACGCGGTGGGCCACTCGTGGAGAACTCGATCTTGGTGCAGGGACTTCACCCGGCACTTAAGAAGCTTGGTCTCCAGAAGTCCGGCATGCACGCGTTTCGTCGCGGATGTAACCGTCGTTGGGAACTTGCTCGCGTATCGGCAGCAGTGATTCGCCAGCAGATGGGACACGCATCGGCAAGCATGACTGCTCACTACACAGGTGAAATTCCGGTTGAAGTGGTAAAGAATTTCCTTCAATTGGATTCAAATGGAGCAGCCAAAGCGGCGTGATGCGTCTGTAAGCTGTTGATTTGATTGGAGCGGGCGATGGGAATCGAACCCACGTCCGAAGCTTGGGAAGCTTCTATATTGCCATTATACGACGCCCGCTCCGCTTGACTCGATTCTACTTTGTCTCGTATTTCCGCACAATGGCTCTCTTCACAAATGCACGGTTTCAGAATTGGTTGGACGGGATCGAATTCTGCGGCGTAATATATGCGGCCACTGAGAGACCTGCGCCGTTGCCGCCAAGGCACATAGAGGGAACGGATGAACCAACTCCCGAAGTTGCGCCAAGACTACAGTCGCAGGGAGGCTCTGCGAGCAGGCTGCTTGGCCCTGCTCCCTATCGCGATTCCTTCCTGGATGGATGTTTTGCAGAATCAGCAGCCCATGAGCGCAAATGGAAGCGCGGATCCGTACCCCATACCCTGGTTAGACAAGAACGGCAGCCACAATCAGCCGGCCGGTGCGAATCTTGAACCTTCGAATATCTATCATTTCAAAGGTCGCGTCGCGCGGTGCAGTACTTTTGCCGGCATAGGCACAGACAATCAAGGCAATCGGATCGTGTTTGGCAGCACCACAACGGACTACGGCGTGATGCACGGAGCGTATTGGGCGGGTCGAACGGCCCAGCAAGGGACGTTCACGCATATATGACTCACACTATTCAAGGGACCGGCGGTCCCTGCGAACCTGATCCACGACTTTCACCCTCCGATTGCCCCGTCGGGACTCTATTGGGTTGTTCCTGTCTCGGAGGGCGGTTTGACGCCCGGCCATCTTAGCGCATTTCCTCTTTTCCACCCAACGATCAAAGCATAATTTGCTTCCAGCAGATTTACGCCGGGCGTTCCGAGCCCGGAACCTTCCGCCAACGGAGGCACCCTTCATGACATCGGTTTCGACTCGCGAGCGAGAGAATTCCTTTCATTTGCAAGTGAGCCAGTTCTGGTCTGGTGACCTGGGGCTGACTCTGGTCTCTATTTCTCTGGTCGTGCTGGTCTTCGTCATTACTCCGCTTCGCGAAGCAGGCCTTCCGGCTCATTTCGTCTTCGGAGTCATCATCGTCGCGTTAATGATTTATGGAGCTTTTGCGGTAGGACAGAGCCGCCTGGGCACACTCTTGGTGGTCGCATTCATGTTGGCGACTGCGATTTTCCTACTTATAGGACGCTTCCGTCCCACACCGGTAATGCACCAATTCGGCAGCATCCTTTCAACAATTACGTTGTCCCTTTATGTTCGCATTGTGCTGGTTGTTATGTTCCGGACGGGCCCGATCCGCTGGAGCCGCATGCAGGGAGCTGTCAGCGCGTATTTGCTTCTTGGAATGGCCTGGGCCTCCGCTTTCCAGGTGATCGAACAACTTCAGCCGGGATCCTTTCATTTCGTAATGGCGCCAAGGGATTTCGATCAACTCACCTCGAAGCTGACTTACTTCAGCTTCTGCACGCTCACGACTGTCGGAAGTGAGATTAGTCCCATTTCTCCGATAGCGCGCTCGCTCACCATCGCCGAGGCCGTAGTCGGTCAGCTTTTCCCCGCCATTCTCATTGGCGCGCTGGTGGCCATGGCCATGCAATCGACACGAAATCCTAACGAGTAGGAATGCTCGCATCGCTGGATCGATTTAGCCGGTATTAGGAGACTTCGTCGTAACGGAAGCAGCTCACCAGATGGTCGTTCACAACGCCCGTAGCTTGCATGAATGCGTAGCAGATTGTCGGCCCGACAAAGCGGAAGCCACGCTGTAGCAAATCCTGGCTCAACGCCTCTGACAACGGGGTCTGCGCTGGAACGGACTTGTGGGTCTTCCAGCGATTCCGGATCGGCGAGCCGCCCACAAATTTCCAAATGTAGGAGTCAAAACTGCCGAACTTTTTCTGCGCCTGTAAGAAAGCGCGAGCATTCGCAATGGTCGCTTTGATCTTGAGGCGATTTCGAACAATTCCGGGATCGTTCAGCAGCTCTCGGGTTTTCTTGGCGTCAAATTGTGCTACTTTCGTCGGATTAAATCCCTCGAGCGCCTGACGATAGCGTTCTCTTTTCTGCAGGATGGTGTCCCAACTGAGTCCGGCTTGCGCACCTTCCAGGATCAGAAACTCGAACCAGCGGCGGTCGTCGTGGACCGGCACGCCCCATTCCTCATCGTGATATTTTGTGCTGAGTGGATTTGTAGCCCAGGGGCAGCGAATCTTTTGCACGGCCGAGTGCACTCTAGCCCTTCAAGATGGAATGGATGATCAGCGTGTTCCCGCCGAGCAAGACCGAGTCGGAAGCGAGCTCGCGAGTCCAGCGATCCTGGCGCCGCGCCTCGGGGGTGAGCGCCGCCGCCAGCCGGATGAGCGCGACGACTGGAAAATAAAGCCACTGCTTTGCCTTGACGCGGTCGCGATATACAGCCTGAATCTCGAACCCGTTCAATTCAAGGTAATAGCGCAGTTCGTTGTATCCGATCGGATTCGCGTGAACGGCGATCTCGTACTTGCCCGCCGTGTCGTGTGCGATTTGCGCCCTGAATCGATTCGAGAGTGGCTTGAAATGCGATGTGTACCCGAAAAGCAACCACTTCAGTCTCTCCTCGATGTTCATGATATTAGGAACGCTGATGATGAGGTGACCTCTCGGCTTCAACAGGCGGCGATATTCGCGAAAAGCTTGTGGCGGCGAATCGATGTGCTCGAGCCCATCGAGCGACGTGATGTAGTCGAATGAACGCCCCTCATACGGCAGTGTTCCCGAAAGATCGCCCTTCTTGATTTCAACGTTGTCCAGGCGGAAGAGTTCGTCGTATAGGTCGCAGGCGCGCACATCGAAACCCGCTGCAATCAGGCTTTCTACCAGAGCGCCTTCACCTGCGGGGCAGTCCAATACGCGTCCCCTGGGAAGCGAGTTGAGAATTGCCAGCACCGTCTCATGAAGACCCGGTCGCGAGACTGCGATGGGGCCACGTTCACCAGCAAGGAGAGGCGGATGGTCGGCCGGCTTGATCCTGCGAGACGTAGCGGGTTCCGTTGTTGCCAAAGTGTGAAGTCCTCGATGTTCGCGGCGTCCAAGTCTCGGCCGCCCGGAGGCCGCTGAAGAAGTTCATCGCACAAAAAAAAGGGCGCTCCGACCAGAACAGAGCGCCCGATAACTCACACTTATCCGATGTGGCGTTCCAGCGCCTTCGTGATCTGGTCCTTCGGCACAGCGCCGACGATCTGCTCAACAACCTGACCGTCCTTGAAAACGAGCAGCGTCGGAATGCCGCGAATATTGAATCGGCCCGCTGAATTCATGGCCTCGTCCACATTCAGCTTGGTCACTTTCAATTTGCCTGCGTAATCCTGGGCAATTTCCGCGACGGTGGGCGCCAGCATGTGGCACGGGCGGCACCACTCCGCCCAGAAGTCGACCATCACGGGCTGGGCCTTGCTGGCCGTCAGCACTTCCGCTTCAAAATTCCCATCGTTTACCGCAAGGATGTTTTCAGCCATAACGTTTTTGTACCCTCGACAGACCGCCCCGTTTGGGCAGCCTCTTTCCTGAGTTAGTTAGATGATAGAACTGCGTTTTGGTTTCGCGCTGCAGAGGCAGCTTCATATAGTTTCGCATATTCTGCCGCCGAGGTGTTCCAAGAAAAATCCTTGGCCATCCCGTTTAATTGAATGCGTTTCCAGATACCCTCGTCGGAGTAATGGTGCAGCGCCTGACGCAAGGCATGCAGCAGAGCGGCACCGGAGTACTCATAGAACTTAAAGCCCGTGCCAGTACCGTGTTCCAGGTCGAATTGTTCGATGGTATCGTCCAGACCGCCGGTTGCTCGCACGATCGGCACGGTCCCGTAGCGCAAACTGTAGATCTGGTTGAGCCCGCAAGGCTCGTAGCGCGAAGGCATCAGAAACATGTCCGAACCCGCTTCGACGAGGTGAGCCATCCGGTTGTCGTACGCGACGACCGCACCGACGCGGCCAGGAAAATCCTTCGCCAGCGCGCGGAACAAATCTTCGTACTTGCGCTCCCCCGTCCCAACAACGGCCAACGATAATTCATCGCGAACCAGTTGGCCAGCGACCTGTGCAATCAGGTCAAACCCCTTCTGATCGGCGAAGCGCGAAACGATTCCGACAACCGGCCGATTTGGATTGTCTTTCGACAGCTTGTATTCGTCGAGCAAAGCCGATTTACAGATCCGCTTCCCGTCGAGGTTTTTGGCCGAATACTTCGCTGGAATTAGCCTGTCCCGTTCGGGACTCCACGAGGAGTAATCGACGCCATTGAGGATTCCAACGAGCCGATCAGAGCGGGACCGTACAACGCCCTCCAACCCGAACCCAAATTCCGAGGTCTGAATTTCCTGGGCGTACTTGCGGCTAACGGTTGTCAAGTAGTCGGAATAGACGAGTCCGCCTTTAAGGAAATTCACGTTGCCGAAGAACTCGATGCCACCTGGATGGAAGATGCCTGCGGGAATCCCGGCGCGCTCGAGCGCATCGCTCGGAAACACGCCGTGGTAGCCCATATTGTGGATCGTGAAAACAACGGGAATGCCCTTTACGGCTGGGTCGTCGCCGTAGGAGGTTCGCAGCAAAACGGGGACCATCGAAGTTTGCCAATCGTGGCAATGAATCAGGTCAGGCGTCCAGATGTGCTTCGCGAGCTCAATGGCTGCACGGGAAAACTCCGTGAAGCGTTCCGCATTGTCCGAGAAATCGCGGTTTTTGTTGCCGTAGAGCCCATCGCGATCAAAATAAAAGGGATCATCCAGGAAGAAGTACCTGACGCCGCGATGAACGGAACCGCTACGCACGGAGGGAAAACGCAGGCGCGTGCCTTGCGGAAGGGTCATACTCTCCATCATGACGGAGTTCGTCTCGATGCCCTTGTAACGCGGCAGAAAGACGGCCACGTTGTGTCCCAGTTTCACGAGTGACCGGGGCAAAGCCTCAAGGACATCGGCAAGGCCACCGGTTTTGGCATATGGCAACGCTTCGGAGGCTACAAAGAGTATGCGCATGAGCAAAGGAATTTCCTACGCTATCGGACGCTGGCGCAAGCGTCAAGCAGGTCAGTTCCTGAATGAATCGTAAGTGCTGATAGACTGACGAAAGAACCTGATGCCTAGACAACGGTTAGGCCAACATTTCCTAAGCGATCCCGGCTGGCGCGAAAAAATCGCGCGAGCGATACGAGTTTCCCCGCACGGAATGGAGGCACTTCCGTCCTCTGCCCCGAGAGATTATTGCTGGATTGAAGTCGGCGCCGGCCACGGCGAGATGACCCAACACCTGATTCGCAGTGGAGCACCCGTCTATGCCGTCGAGTTGGATCCCCCGCTTGTCGAACGGCTCAAGCGGTTGGCCGAAGGGCACTCGAATTTGACGATTGTTCCCGGAGATGTCCTGCGAACGGACCTGCGAGCCATTGCTTCGGAGCGCCGCATTCGCCTCTACGGAAACCTGCCTTATTACATCACATCGCCGATATTACACCACTTCTTTCGGTACGCGGACCTGGTCGATGAAATCCATATCGTGGTTCAACTGGAAGTCGCCGAGCGGCTCACCGCCCACCCGGGAAGCAAGTCGTACGGGTACCTTTCCGTGGTGACCCAGTTCTACGCGCGCCCTGATTTTGCGCTTCGGCTTCCGCGCGGCGCCTTTCGCCCCCCACCCGAAGTAGGTTCAGCACTGGTTACGCTTCGACTTCCGGGAGAACGGCCCAGTTTGGCAGTTCAAGATGACCAGGATTTTCTGGAGTTTGTGAAGACTTGCTTTGCGCAGAAGCGCAAGACGCTTTCGAACAACTTGCGCAACATTGCCGGCTTAGAACAAACTCGGACTTTGCTGCGCGACCTGGGTCTCCGAAAGGATGCGCGCGCCGAACAGCTAAGTGTTGGGGAACTGGCTGCGGTCTACCAATCTATTTCTTCAGCGATGCCACGAGCCGGTCGGGATAATCGGACATAATGCCGTCGACTCCGGCGTTCGCCAGCAGGCGCATGTGCGCGGGGGAGTTTACCGTCCAGCAGACCACCTGCAGGTCGCGTTTTCGCGCTTGCTGCAGAAAGTTCGGCGTAACCAAGTCGCCTCGCACCGCGATTTGCCTGGCGCCAATCTCTACGGCTTTCGCAAACGGGTCCTTAATCTGGCCATCGAAAAGCAGTCCGGTCATCAGTGTCGGCTCAATCCGGCGAAGGCTGGCAAGAATGGCGGGTTCAAACGATATGACCACAACCCGAGCGATTTCCGCCGAATCGCGAAGCGCGCTGATCAAGACATGCTCGCCGCCCCAGAAGCCGCCTGGCTTAAGTTCAAGATAAAAAACCACGTCGTTTTTCCTGGCAAATTCGAGAATTTCTTGCAGGGTCGGCACGCGTTCTCCCGCGAAGTCGCTCGCGAACCATGAGCCGGCGTCGAGCTTCCTGACCTCCGCCCTGGTCATATCGTGGACGGATCCATGACCGTTGGTGGTTCGGTCGACGATTTCGTCGTGGATCGCCACAAAATGGGCATCTCGAGTCAACTGGAGGTCGGTTTCGATAAAGGTTACGCCTTGCGCGAGAGCGCGGCGAAAAGCGGCAAGTGTGTTTTCAGGCGCATAACCGGAAGCGCCACGATGGGCAATGGCGAGCACGTAGCTGGGTTTCTCCGTGAGCAATCGGGCGGTTATAAAACTGGAAGACCGCACGATGCTATGTCGTATGCTACCACTGAGAGGCTATTGCGGTCGCCATTCTGGGTGGAGCGGGCTGGGTGAAGCGAAATGAGGCAGTGAGGACTGTAGGGCGAAAGGCAGGGCACATTGGGATGCGTGGGGTGATCGTTTTGGGCGGCGGGTTGCTTTGCGCAGCGTTGGGCGCGATTCCTACCGGCGCGCAGACTTCCGCAGGAACCAAGTCGGTAAGCGCCGAGGTCAAGGATTCCTCTCCTTTAGCAAAGGAGGTTCATCATCAACTGCTGACGCTTCCTTTCTATTCCGTGTTCGACAATATCGGGTTTTCCCTTGAGGGAAACAAGGTGACGCTGTACGGTCAGGTTCTGCGCTGGAGTTTGAAGAAACACGCCGAGGTCGAAATAAAGAGCATAGAGGGAATTGAAGTGGTGGTGAACCGTATCGAGGTCTTACCGACCTTGGCGAGCGACGACGATCTTCGAAGGTCAGTCTATCGGTCCATCTTCGAAGACTCGACGTTATCGCACTATGCTGTGCAAGCCGTACCTTCCATCCACATCATTGTGAAAAACGGCGATGTGGCTCTCGAGGGTACCGTTGGGACTGCAACGGACAGGAATCTTGCAACGGCGCGGACAAACGCCGTTGCCAACATCCGAAGTGTCAAAAACAATCTTTTGGTGCAGGCAAAACCCGGCGGAGGAGAATAAGTTTGAGCAGCAGCAATTGGGAGGGACAATCGCGTCCGACAGGAGAACAGGGTGGCTGAATCCAGAGATCCGTATTCGAACCAAGGCGATTCGAGGGACACGCCGGCGCGCCAGAACTTGGTTGCGCTCCGAGAAGCCTTGCTGCGTTTGCACAAGACGTTGCTGGATATGGAGCGCCGCGAATACGAGAAGGAGCACGGGGCGGTCACGGCAGGCGAATTGTTCCGGCTGGTCGTGGATGATCCCCAGTTCTCCTGGCTCCACAACATCTCGGAGTTTGTCGTTCGAATTGACGAAGGCTTGGCGAGTCAAGCGGGTGTAACCGACAACGATTCACACGTGGCGATATCACTGGCACGCAAGATATTTGCCCCCTCCGAGAGTGGCGACGGCTTTCAAAAAAAGTACTTCGACGCCATCCAGCGGGATCCTTCAGTGGTGATGGAACACGCGGAACTTGTTCGTCTGTTTAGCAACGAGCCTGCTGACTCCGAAGGAACCTAGGCGGCTCGCCCTGCCTCACGCCAGAATTGACAAGCACAAGTTCAAGGCCGACCAGTCATAATCATGTTTCGCCGAAAAGATGCGCGCAATTTTCAGACTAGCGGTATACCATGAATCCCCATACTGGAGGCGAACATGGCGAAAAAAGACAAGCTCACGGACGTCTCGGTCAAAATCGGGGCCGCTCTAGGGAAGGCCGATAAGCGTGCAAGGAAGTTCCTAGCGGCTGGGGACATTGCCAAGGAGGAGTTGCAAGAGATTTCCAGGCAAGTCGAGCAGCTAAAAAAGCAGTTGGCCAAGACGACGGAGCGCCTCAAGAAGGCGCTGCAGTAAATGACTGAGGTGTAAGCTCGCGACGCAGAAAGCTTTTTCCGGAGGTCTACCTACATGTCGATCAGGCCAATAAAACGCATTGTTCGTTCCAAGCCAACGCGCGAGGGCGCCGGCGTCCATCTGCAACGAGCCTTTGGGTTTGGTAACACGTCTGATTTCGACCCTTTTCTGTTGCTAGACGACTTTCGCAATGATGTTCCCGAGGACTATCTCGCGGGTTTTCCGTGGCACCCGCACCGCGGCATTGAAACCATCACTTACGTTCTGGCTGGAACCGTTGAGCACGGCGACAGCATGGGCAATCGTGGCACGATCGCCTCTGGCGACGTTCAATGGATGACCGCCGGCAGCGGCATTATTCACCAGGAAATGCCTAAGGGCGACCAGGCGGGCCGAATGCACGGGTTCCAACTCTGGGCCAATCTGCCCGCGTCCCTGAAAATGACTGCGCCGCGCTACCAAGAGGTTAAGTCTCCCGACATTCCCCACGTGAAGGACGACGATGGCACGCTCGTTCGTGTGGTCTGCGGGGACTTCTGGGGAGCAACGGGCCCAGTTGATGGCATTGCGGCCGATCCAATCTACCTCGACGTGTCGGTTCCTCCAGGCAAGCGCAAGACACTTCCCGTCGAGACCACTCGCCACGCATTCGCCTACGTTTTTGCAGGCTCGGGGAAATTTTGCAATGCATCCAACCCGCTCGCGGTCCCGACCGAGCCTGTGAGTTGGGCGGACACGAATCCTCCAGCCGAAGCGGACAATCGCTCTCTTGTGTTGTTTGATCGGGGCGACGAGGTGATGGTTCAAGCGGGTGATGACGGCATCCGCTTTTTGCTCGTTTCCGGCAAGCCGCTTGAGGAGCCCGTGGCCTGGTACGGACCTATTGTCATGAACTCGCAGCAGCAACTTCAACAGGCGTTCGAGGAACTCGAGCGAGGCACTTTTCTCAAGCGCTGACCGCGCGCAATGTCGATCTAGGACGTTCCGGCGTCTTCGATCACCTATTTCTCCAGATAATATGCACGGTCGTGACGACACGTACGGTTTTCCTCAGGCTGCTGTCTGCCGCGAGATTTACCGCGCCGGCCTTCCCCTTGTTCCCTTAAACGCAGGGTGCTCCCGGCTGACCTACAAGGGCTGCGCGGGATCCTCAGCCAAGACGGATGCAAGAGTCGACGTGAAGAGCATTGCGTCCGAATCCGAAAAGCAAAGCGGTGGACGCAGCTTAATCACGTTGTCGTGCGGACCGTCAGTGCCCGCCAATATGCCTCTTTCGCGAAGACAGTTGACGATATATGAGGCTTGATCGGAGGCTGGCGCACGGGTCTCCCGTTCGTTTATAAGGTCGATACCCAGGAAGAGCCCTAAGCCGCGGACATCGCCAACCAGAGGGTAATTCGACTGTAGAGCGCGCAACTCTCGTATCCACGCAGTGCCAACGCGCAAGGCATTCTGCTGGAGCGCCTCATCCCGCAAAACGTCCAGAACGGCAAGCCCCGCAGCGCAGGCGACCGGGTTCCCGCCGAAAGTGCTGAAGAACTCCATGCCATTGGCGAAAGAAGCCGCGATTTCAGGAGTCGTGACCACAGCAGCAAGCGGGAAGGCGTTGCCGATGGGTTTGCCCAGGACAACGATGTCAGGAACAACGCCTTGCGTTTCGAATCCCCAGAAATGCGTTCCCAAGCGGCCGAATCCCACCTGGACTTCATCCGCAACGCACACCCCTCCGGCTGCGCGCACCTGTTTATAGGCTTCGGCCAAATAGTTTGGAGGAAATACGATCTGACCGGCGACGCTTGGCATCGTCTCCGCGAGGAAGGCGGCGATTCCCTCCCCTTCTCTTTTCAGCGGGTCGAGAATTTCGCCAACATGGGCGGCGTATTTCGCGCCAAGGTCGGGCTCCCCTCGTCGGTGGATACCACGATAGTCGTCTGGGATCGGTGCGACGTGTACCCACGGCTTTCGACCGCGCCCGCCTGGACCGTTGAACTTATACGGGCTGACGTCGATCAGTGTCGCGGTATGGCCGTGATACGCGTGCTCGAGCACGATCACATTTTCCCGGCCTGTATGCGTTCGGGCCAGACGAAGGGCCAGTTCATTAGCCTCGGTTCCCGAGTTCAGGAAATAGCAAACCTTCAGGGGCGAAGGAAGGAGCTGGGTAAGGCGATCGGCATAACGGAGAACCTCGTCGTGCAAATAGCGGGTATTGGTATTCAGCAAAGCAATTTGCCGTTGCACCGCTTCGGCAACGCGCGGGTGCGAATGACCGACAAGCGGAACATTGTTGTAAACGTCGAGATAGGCCCGGCCGGTTTCATCGTAGAGGAATTGCTTCCAGCCACGAACAATCTTCAACGGTTTCGCATACGAGATGCGTAGATTTTTCCCGAGCAATTCCTGACGCGCGTTGAGCGAGGCCACCAGGTCTGGCTCTACGGCCGGAAATGACCGAGATGGTATCCCCAGTATGAGATTTGGGTCGGGAGAGAGGCTTGTAAACACCTCTCGTTGAGACGCGTGTGCGACGCCAGGAAAGTCCGTCGTGAGATCGAGCGGATCGAGAATAATCTGGAAATGGAGATGAGGGGTCCAGCCGCCGTTCTCGGCCGCCGTTCCGACAGACGCGAACGGCTCGCCGCTACGGAGTTCCTGGCCGGCTCGAAGAGCCCTCAGCGACTGCTTGGAAAGGTGGCCGTATAAGGTAAAAAACTCGATGTCGCCGCCGCTTCGGTGCTTCAGGATTGCGACCGGGCCGTAGTCGAAGGGCTGCGCGTTGTCGGCCAGTGCGTAGACCGTAGCGTCAAATGGAGCCGAAATCAAGGTGCCAGGTTCGACAAAAAGATCGATTCCGAGGTGGACGGTCCTCCGCTCGTCGGTGGGATTTTCGCTCGCGCCAAATTGCGGAGCGGAATACAACGGACGAACCTCGTTGTAACGGCCAACGGCTACACGAGACTTCGCCGTCGCGAGCAACTCCCGGAGTTTTCGAGTCAGGGAAGGTTCGCTGGCCGCGAAGGGATCAGCGCCAAGGAGCGTGCTCGAGACGCTTAGATCCAGCACAAGGCAGTTGCCCTGGCGCAGGTTGTCAGCAATGACGGGCGCCGCGGACTCCGCGTTTTCCGTCAGCCATCGCTGAACGACAGGTGACCCGGGAACGGCGGGAAACCCGCAGGCAGACCGAAAGGCGTACTGGGCAAGTCGTGAGTGAATCCTTGCAAGGCGCTCCAACGCTGTCCAGGCCGCCCCTTCAGTCACTGTTACATACGGGTCGTCGGGGACAA
>Ga0207826_1000272_pt1 | contig 14506 bp, 14 predicted proteins | sample LuqExpMetageno80_FD_187837 | JGI IMG/M metagenome (GOLD analysis project Ga0207826, IMG submission 187837) | Tropical forest soil microbial communities from Luquillo Experimental Forest, Puerto Rico - Sample 80 (SPAdes) | ecosystem: Environmental > Terrestrial > Soil > Tropical forest ... | reverse complement strand
CGCCAAGTAAACAGAAAGGGTGTGCGTCGCCGCTTCCTCACGTATGACAATACTTGCGCTGCTGATAATGGCGGATTCGGTGTGGAAATGGATCCACCGCCTGGGAGGACCTGGGTTGGTCCTCCTTGGCATCGCCGACAATACCCCTTTTATCTCTGCCCCGCCCGGAAGCACGGACATCTTCGTCATTCTGCTCTCGGCCCACCACCACGAATGGTGGGTCTATTACGCTCTTATGGCTACAGCGGGAGAGGTGCTAGGTGGCTATCTGACCTACCGGCTGGCCGAGAAGGGTGGCCAGCAGATCTTGGAAAGAAAAGTTGGGAAGCCGCGCGCAGAAAAAATCTACAGCCTCTTCGAGAAGCGCGGCTTCACCACGGTGTTCATCGGCTCTATCCTTCCGCCGCCGTTCCCTTTTACTTCCGTGGTGATGACCGCCGGAGCCATGCAATACCCGCAAAGGAAGCTCTTGTCTGCACTTACGGCAGGGCGCGCAATACGGTTCTTTGCTGTGGCCTATTTGGGCAGAACTTACGGCAGGCAGATAATCGGATTCTTCTCGCTGCACTACCGAACGTTGATGTATTTCTTCATTGCCCTAGGCGTAATGGGCGGCATCTCCGTCCTCTTTTACTTCACTTGGTACCGACCCAAGGCACAACGTGAAGAACGCGAGAGGGGCGAGCCCGTCGAAGAGTTTCCCGTTCCCGGTCGGCACCGGAGTGATAGCGACGGCGACTCTATGTGAGAAAGTATGTGCAACTAGCGGGACTCGCCTGAAATAAGAAGCTCGCACAGTACGTCCACAATTATTCGCGGCTGATGACGTCCGCTTCGGAAAGAGATTGGGTCTTCATCGATATGACGGGCCAGGAGCGTGGATCACCACTGCATAGGCGGTTCGCCTGATCGGTTGGCTATGTGCTGTTCAGCGACCCTGACAATGACTTGGGCCGGCGGACCGGCTCCTCAAAATGGAGAGGCGACAGGTCACTGACGGTTCCGTACCCACCCGCGAGGAAAGACCCACACAAGCAAAGCCGGCTTGTGGGGGCACCGGGCAACATCCGGCTTAACCAAGCTTCACCTAAAGGGTAAACGAATGGCTCAGAACAAGCAGAGTAGCATCATCCCTCACACCCATACGGGTGGGGTCTTTGAGTCCCACCCAGTGCCCGTCGATACGCAGAAGCAGAATCGCCCTCGCAGGACCTGGAGACAAGCGCTCCAGGAGAGCGCGCCGCTCGTGTTGCCGGTGGCGCACGACGCGCTGAGTGCCCGCTTGATCGAACTGGCCGGGTACCCCTGCCGGCGTGCTCGAACTTACGGCCATAGGTGGCGAGACATTTACGCTCCGTCCGGGAGACGTGGTCGCTGAGGACCACACCGGATCAGGACACAAATGGCGTTTGATCGATGATGAGCCCTGGAAACGTGCCTATGTGGTCTTCAAGGACGGGGAGCCCCTCGGTCCGGCACTGTCAGAGTGCTTCGGATTCCAAAAACAGCGTACGTCAGCAAGCTGCGGCCGATTGATCAAATTCAATCGACGTTTTGGATTGCTCGGGGATGACAGGCATTTCGAGCAAGCCAGCACGATAGCCTGGCCGTTCGATCCCAAGCTTCTTCATCCTGTAGGCCAGAGTGGTTCTCTTGAGGCCGAGCATTGCGGCTGCACCATTGCTTCCTCCAATGACCCAACCGGTCACCTCAAGGGTCCGAAGGATGAGCGCTCGTTCGCAGTTGCTGAGTGTCATAGGGAAGACAGCCGCCGAGTCGCCAAACGTGGGCGCTATGGCCGGCGACGCCGACGCGTTTATCGGAGTTGCGGGCAGTGGGTTTGAAAGCACGCCATCTTCTGACAAAATCACCGCGCGCTCCACGAGGTTTTGTAGTTCACGTACATTGCCAGGCCAAGAGTATGACGAGAAGGCCGCCATAGTCTCCGGAGGAATATGGCGGATGTACCTTCTCGTGCGACGGCCCAAAATCTCGACGAAATGCTCCACGAGAGCAGGAATATCCTGCCGCCGTTCGCGCAGGGGTGGTAACGAGATGGGAAAGACGTTGAGCCGGTAATACAGATCACTGCGGAATTCGTTCCGTGCCACCATTTCCGCCAGATTTCGATTCGTGGCAGCTACCAGCCGCACGTCCACCTTATGGGTGCGCCCGCTACCCAGGCGCTCGAACTCTTGCTCTTGAAGCACACGCAACAATTTTGGCTGTAGCGCCGACGGAATGTCCCCTACCTCATCCAGGAATAACGTGCCGCTATCAGCCATTTCGAATCGTCCGATCTTCTGCGTTACAGCTCCGGTGAAGGCACCCTTCTCGTGACCGAACAGTTCGCTTTCCAGGAGATCGAGGGGAATCGCCGCGCAATTCACCTTGATTAGTGCACGTCCGCATCGCAGGCTTGCATTATGAATGGCATGAGCGATGAGCTCTTTGCCAGTGCCGGTTTCACCGTGAATCAGAACGGTGGAGTCGGTAGGCGCAACACGTTCCACCTGCTCAAGCACAGATTCGAGAGCCGGGCTATTCCCGATAATCTGCTCGAATGCGCGTTCGGCCCGGTCCCGATCAGCGTATGCAACTGCTTCGCAGCTCTTCACAGAAGACCTCCGCAACGATACCGCACGGTTTACACTTGGCCCCTGTAGCGCGCTCACCTGTCGAGTGCGGCACGAACTCTGTTAAGTAAGACTTGATCATCGAATGGTTTCATCAGGAACTCGGCGGCGCCTTCCCTCATTGCTTGTATCCGCACTCTCGCATCTCCATGTGCGGTGATAAAAATGATCGGAGTTTTATATCCATCAGCCTTAAGCCTTGCCTGCAGCTCCAGACCTGATATTCCAGGCATACGGAGATCCGTGATCAGACATGCTGTTCTACGCTGGAGGCCGGACTCGAGAAATTCTTCCGCTGACCCATAGCACTTCGCCGAAAGGCCATCCGCTTCAATCAGGTCCCGCAGTGCGCTTCGGACCGATTCATCGTCATCCACGATTGCGATGAACTCGTTGCCCTGGTCGTTGCTCATGCCACCACCGTAACGCCGCGACCCATGGAAAACAATCACACCTTCGGACGGCGCAATAAGACTTTGGTAAACGCCATGGATGGAGGGATTGTTTAGGAGACTGCCGCGGCAGGCGGGTGTCGGGCAGCCGTCAGTGGGAGACCTTGAGCTTGTCGGCCATTCTTACTAGTTCGGGCAAAGAATCAGCCTGCATCTTTTGCATAACGTGCCCGCGGTGGATTTTTACGGTGGTTTCACTGGCCCCGAGTTCCGCTGCAATCTGCTTGTTGAGCCTTCCGGCAACCACCAGACTCATGACATCACGCTCGCGTGCGCTGAGACTCGCATAGCGCTTCTGCAGTTCAGCCAGCAGTCGTTGCTTTTCGCGGACCAGTCGCTCGCGGCTGAGCGCGCGTTGAATCACATCGAGCAGAGCCTGGTCCCTGAATGGCTTGGTGAGGAACTCAAAGGCACCAGACTTCATGGCTCTTACGCTCATCGGAATGTCTGCGTGCCCGCTGATGAAAATGATGGGAATCTTGATTCCTGCCTTCTTTAGATCGTGCTGAAGATCCAAGCCGCTAATGCCGGGAAGTCTCACGTCGAGCACCAGGCAACTGGGAACGTCTCGCCGCTCACTTGCTAGGAACTGTTGTGCCGTGGCGAAAGACTCGGCACGCAGGCCCACAGACTCTACCAAATCCTTGATCGATTCACGCACGCCGGAATCATCATCGATGATGAATACGGTAGGCACATCCCCGACGCTCATTGCTGTACCTCAGCAGGCAAGCTGAAATGAAATGTCGCACCACGCTCCGCATTGGCAGTGGCCCACAAGCGGCCTCCGTGTGCTTCAATGATGGAACGACTTATGGCCAGCCCCATACCGGTGCCTTGAGGCTTAGTGGTAAAAAATGCGCTAAAGATTCGGTCTACGTCTTCGCTTGGAAGGCCCACACCGGTATCGCTGACGGAGACCAGCAGGAGTCCATCGTCCGTCCTCTGCGACCGGATAGTAAGTTCGCCGGCCCCGGCCCCGTCGCCTATGGCCTCGATGCCATTCAGCATCAGGTTCATCAAAACCTGCTGCAATTGCACACGATCTGCCATGACTTGCGGCAATTGCGGGGCAAGTTCCGTGCGCATGGAAATTGCATGCCGGGTTGCTTCGTTGCGCAGCAGCACAAGCATTTCGCCGACTAACTCGTTGATATCGACTGACTCACGTTGCGGCGGAGCGCCCGTCTTGTAAAACGCCCGTAGACGCCGGATTATTTCGGCGGCACGGTTTCCGTCTTTCTCAATTCTGATTGTGGCCGCACGGGCTCTTTCCAGTTCCGGCGGATCGCGTGTGAGCCAGCGCAGGCAGGCATTGGCGCTTGTGATTGTGGCAGCGATGGGTTGGTTGATTTCATGTGCAAGAGAAGTGGCCAGCTCACCAAGCATGGTCAGACGGTTGATGTGGGCAAGCTCTGCCTCTAACTGGCGCAGCTTCTCGCGTTCTTCTTCGGCACGTTTGCGCTCCTCGATGTCGGTACGCGTACCGTACCACCGCAGGACCCGCCCTTGCTCATCGCGTAGCGGATTGTCGCGGATCAGGAACCAGCGGTACTCTCCGTCTGTTCCTCTTATTCGTGCCTCCGTCTCAATAGGGGCCCCGTCGGAACGCGCTCGCTCGCGGGCGGCCTCTATATTCTTCAGATCTTCCGGATGAAAGATTCTGGCAACTGCGTCTTTGGATTGCGCCTCTTGCGGGGTAAGGCCGGTATATTCCCGTTCTCGTCGGTTTGCGAAAAGAGGACTCCAGTCCGCGTCGAAAACAAAGACCTGCTGCGGAATCACATCGACAAGCTGTCGCAGTTCGGCTTCGCTTTGCCGAATCTTTTCCTCGGCCTGTTTTCGGTCCGTGATATCGCGAATGGTACCGGAAATCAGCACCCCTTCCTCTGTCTCCAGAGGGCTGAGGCTGACCTCCACTGGAAACTCGCGTCCATCTTTGCGCAGGCCATAGAGTTCCAACCCAGACCCCATCGGCCGTGTGTGAGGGTCGGCCGCAAAAGCCGTGCGGTGTTCCGGATGCTTGCTCCGGAACCGCTCCGGTATCAACATTTCGATTTGGTTCCCCAATACCTCTGATCGCGTATAGCCAAACAGCCTCTCCAGTTGCGCATTGACCAAAACAACTCTTCCCTCATGATTCACTACCGCGATTGCATCGGGTGCCGATTCCAGCAGCCCGCGGAATTTCTGTTCGGCTTGCTTGCGTTCCGTCACATCTGCCGCCGTACCGACGTATTCGACCACTTCTCGGTCTTTATCGAGGACCGGATGCCACATCACGTGGAGGTGCTTGATAGTCTTGTCGCGGAGCATCAGCCTGTAATCTTGAGTAAACTCAGCTTTCTCACGGAATCCCTTCAGACAACTCTCGGAAACCCTCTCGAGATCGTCTGGATGAACGAGTCGGCGGGTCTCATCAAACCCCGGGGGCTCCGGCTGAGGATCCAATTTAAAAATTCGGAATATTTCCTCGGACCAGTAAAGCGTTTTTTTGCTCCCTGGGTTGTAGGCGAAGCTGCCGGTGTGGCTCAGTCTCTGTGCTTCCGCCAGATAAGTCTGGCTGCGGCGCAATTGGTCTTCGGCCCGCTTCCCATCGTCGATGTCGGTACTCGATCCGTACCACTTGACGATGTTTCCACGTTCGTCATGCAGCGGGACATTGCGGATCAATAACCAGCGATACTCACCGTCAGCTCCCCGCACCCGCGCCTCGGTCCTCATAGGTTCTCCGGACGCTAAAGCAGCACGCCATTCCTCCCCGAACTTTCCAATATCATCGGGATGAACTGTCTCTCCCCACTTCCAGCCGAGTCCCTCCTCTAGCGAGAGACCCGTGTATTCTTCCCAGCGTTGATTGACAAAATCGACGGATCCGTCAGGCCGAGCGCTCCACACCAAAGCGGGAATGGTATCGATTGCGAGACGGAGGCGATCTTCGCTTTTCTGCAGATTTGCGTAGAGGTCTCGTAGTTGCAGGGCGGTATCGTTGAATACTCGGCCCAGGTGAGCGAGCTCATCTTCACCGGCAATCGCCACCTGATATTGAAAGTCACCTCGCGCCAGTGCCTTTGAGCCCTCCACCAGTCGTTCCAGTGGCTGGGTGATGCTGCGAGTGATAGACAGACCGAGAGTGGCGGCGATCAGAAGCATGAAAACGGCTGTGATCGGCACAACGAGGAAAACCCGCTGCTCCACTCGCTTTGTGTTTTCGACGATTTCCGCTTGCTCCTGGCCCACCTCATGTTCCACTTTCTCGACCAGAGCCGAACTCAGGGAGCTCAGTGGTCTTATTTCGTTCGCTACCCGCTGGCGTACGGCCGCCCAGTCGCCCAACTTGGCCAGGGCGGTGATGGCATCAAGCTGTACCGGCAGCGCGCTTTGAATGGCTTCGAGAGTAGGCAGGATTGTCGGATCTCGCTGCAAGTCGGATGGCAAAGAGCTCAGCACACTCCTGGCACGTTGCGCTTCCGACAGTACCGCGGTCCGAAGAGGTCCAGCTTCCGCAACCAGGCTGCCCGCATCTTCGGAGTCCGCGAGCTCTTCCAGCCGGTCACGAAATGTCACCAGACTGGTATGCACGCCTAACACAGCGACCAGCTTCTGATCGATACCGTTCAGGCGCTCTGCCTGAGCACGGACGAGGTGGAATTGCCAAAGAACCACGGCATCGCCCACAAACACCGCCAGTAGGATGATTACGAAACACAGGATCAGACGCGGACCGATGTTGAGTCGAAGGAAGTGGAGGCTATTCTCTCCAGCTCTTCTTGTCCTTTGATGAAACATGCTGGTCTGATCCATCGGTGTTGTTTTTAGGGCTTGGCTGAATCGCTCGGAGGCGGGCCGGTCCTGAATCCGGTTATGCGAACCAACTCCTTTTCCAAGTCCGCGGCCGCCTGGGGCGCGGCTTTCTCACTCATCAATACTGAGTGTACCCCCTGTATGTAAGCGTTGGACACGTCTTCATACTTCGTGCCGGCGACATTTGCAGGACGCGAAACCACGCCGTTCCGGAGCGCCTGATCTAAGAGCGCAAAATGGGGATTCACTGCAAGCACGTCCGGCCTTTCGAAGAGTTCGGGTCGAGTGGGTATATCGGAAATGAGTTGAAATCGCCTCAGTTGCACTTCTGGGCTGGTGAGGTACCGGACCAGTCTTAAAGCTTCACTTGGATGAGCCGAGAATCGCGAAACGGCCGCCCCGGTTCCTCCCAGGGTCCCCATGCGGCCTGCCTTACCGCCGGGCAGTAGAGCTATATCGAACTTGTTTCGGATGGGCGACCCTGCCGCCTGGCCGTCAGCGTAGGCCACCGTCCAATTCCGCATGAAAGCTGCGTCGCCGGCGGCCCAGACATTCAGCGAGTCTAACTCCTTGTACGCCACCACGCTGGGTGGTGAGATGGAGCCCACCCAGCGAGCCGCCCGTTGCCACGCCCGGATCGCCTGCGGATTATTCACGCTGATCGTTTTGTCGTCCTCGATGATCCGCCCGCCGCCCTCTGAGGCCTGCCACTCCAGCGCGTTGCAGGTCAGGGCTTCGGCAGCAGCACCTTGCCACACATACCCCCAAAACTTCTTGTTGCCTCTGGCTCGTTCCCCAGCCTGAATCCGTGCCGCCATGGTTTCCAGTTCATCCCAAGTCGCGGGCGGCGCGCGATACCCATAGCGTTGCAGAAGATCAGTGCGATAGTACAAAATCCCGATACCGGCACCCCTCGGCATGGCCACCAGCTTGTCGCCCACCATGTAGCTTCTGACGGTCGCCGGAAACTGGCTGGAGATCTCATCGCCAAAATACGGCTTGAGATCGATGAAGTATTCGCCCAGCATCCCCGGCCAGACCACATCGACGCCGTACACGTCGGGACCACCGGCACCGGTCCTAAGTAGTTCCCGCCATAGAGCCAACTGTTCTCCTGCCGACTCCGGTGCAGGAAGATACTTGACCTGGATTCCGGTTTGCCGGGTGAATTCTGCCAACTCCTGCAGTTCCGCCCGGTGGAAGTTCTCGGTGGTCCACTGCTGATCCACAATAGATAAGGTGACCGGCTCATGAGATGGCCGAGTACAGCCTTGGTGGAGCAAAAAAAACAATATCAAGCAAACAGCAGCTACCCTTCCGTCGGAATTCGACCCCGGCCACCATGGCCGCACAAACCAAATGCCTTCAGGTGTTCGGCTATGGTCGCGCGGCAGTTCATAGTGCGACTCCGAGTGCATGGCAGATCAGCATATCAGCTTCGCTCGGGTATTGAATTGCGTGAATCGCATCGTTCCATGCCTCGCGATACCGCCGCAGATCCTCTTTGGTTTCAATAGCTTCCAATTTCGTGTTCATGGCAATTTCTCATCTCCTCGTGCCGAACAAAAGACTTGCAACTTTGGGCTGCCAAATGTTGTTCCGCGCGATGCATTCATCGAGCGACCGGGGCCCGCTTGCTACTTGCGTTCCATGACGGTCGCTCCTACAAAGCCCAGAGCAGGTTGGGTTCCAGACCAGACAAAAGTGACGATTGGCGAGTCTGTCACTGTAGTCTCCTTGCTTTAGAGCGCCGATGACCTTGCCGCGAGGTTGCCGTTCACGCGCCATTCATGAACCCGAACCGACGAGCTTCTCATCGATCTGATCAGCGCCGTTGGCCCCTCCGACCCGCGGCAGCATATGGGCGCGAAATCGCCACCGCGACGGATTGCTGTCACGCGCCGGAGTCTTAGACGTCCGTTCGGCCAGCTCTAACTACTCATATCGGGTTGCACTAGCCGATTTTTGCTGCGTACAAGTCATTGGCCACTGAGGTGCTCGTTGAGCCAGCAAGAGGAGTTGAAGCTTCTTGACTATTTGGAACTACGGACAGCGAGACCTTATTGATGGTCGCTGTTAGGAATTCGCGAACTCGGCCACAGCGGCCTATGAAGGATGGCTCTATGCCAGAAACTACCTGGGCACCATATGACATTGAAGATTATGGCAGGCTGGATGCTGCCGAAAGAAATTCGCTGCCAGGCAGCTCATTTGCATTCCCCTTCTCACGCAAGGAGCCAATGACTGATGCCCAGCACGTTCGCAACGCGATTGCGAGGTTTGACCAAGTCCAGGATGTTAGCGACGCCGAACGCGAGGTGGCCTTCGCCAACATTCAGAAAGCCGCGAAATATTTCGGCATTGAGATGCACGAAACAGACTGGCGCCAATTAGGCTCCAGTCGGAAGACGTAAGGCGGGAGGCAGATTAATGGTGCCCCAGCTCGCTGTTCTGCGAGTTATGGAGATGTTTATGTTCGTGACTCGTCCCGTTCTCCTCTCGATCCTTTTTTCCGTTTGTCTTCCACTCGCCATTGCACAACAGCCCGATCGCGTCAAAGTTGCCGAGGGAGAGTACCGGGTGGTCACCGACGAAGGAGACATGGGAGTGGGACCCATAGAAACAGAAGTCTTCCATTTTCGAGAATCCTGGACTCTGTGGCGGCTGCCTGGCGGAGAATATGAAGTCGATGGAGACCGAACGTTCGAGTCGCCGAGGGACTACATTCGCGAGAATCGGTTCACAGCGCGGCTGGCGGCTGATCTGCAAATTCTCGATGTGAAAGAGTTCGCGCATCTGCGCTATCGTTCTGATTCCGGTCCCCTTACATGCGAACTTTTGCCGCATGAGCTCCAATGCCATTCGAGGGCCCGCGATCCGGCCCATGCGGTTGATATCCAGTGCACCATGGATCGGCCTTATGGTTTCCTCTGGCCGCTGTCGGCGTTCTCGCTGGCGAGTCTCACTCGTGCGGCGCCCAAAGAAATTGGTCGAAAGGCGGTGGTTCAAGTCGTGCAACTAGACGAAGTCGGTGATGATCTGCCCGTCGTCACGATCCGTTCAGACGGCATGATTCGCTCGCTCGGACCAAGCGAGAGCCTGTTCGACATAGTGGGAAAAAAATATCGCGCTAATGTGTACGAACTTACAGCAGGTCCCATAGGGAAGATGACGATTTGGACTTCCACTGAGGGGCTGCTTCTGGCAGCCGAAACTTCAGGATTGATCAAGAGAAGAATGGAGTTAGTCCGGTTCACCAAGTTTGTGGATTTCTGAAGGTGCATGGGGACGTAGATTAACGGATTCCTGGGGTATGTCAGGCGGAATAATTGTCGAGGGAAGTGACCGTCTTTATCCCTTTCTGACGAAGACGGTTTGCTTGGAAACTTACGACGCCGCTCGAAAGGGAACCGTCACCCTCACCGTGGTTCCGTGCCCTGGTTCGCTATCGAACTCACACGTCCCGTCCAGCTGGCGCACGCGCTCTCGCATATTGATCAGCCCCAGCCCTCCTGATTTTCCGATCTGATTTGGGGTGCAACCGACGCCATCATCGGACACAGAAAGGCAAACGCGGCCATCGGACCGGGTAAGCCGCACCTCAACCTTCTTTGCTTCCGAATACTTGGCGGCATTGCCCAGTGCTTCCTGCGCGATGCGGTAGATGCACAGCGCGGCCCCGGGAGACAACTCTTTCACACTCTCGTCAGTCTCACAGGACACCGGGAAGCCGCGTACATTGCTGAACTCCGCGCAATACGCCGACAGGGCTGGGAGATGCTGACCCGCAGGCGGTTGCCAGGGGAGACTGCGAACGCCATCGAAGCGAAGCAAGCCGAATTCGGTGCCGAGCCAGAGATACCCATCGGGTGTCTGGGTCATCGCGTAGATGTTGCCCTTGACGAACCCATCCCGGACAGTCCACGCAGTGTGCGCGTACTGACTGACGTCGAAAGATGGGTCGAATGCGGAAGCACAAGCGCAGCACGCCAGCAGAACGCCTAGCGCGATGACGGCTCGTCTTCCCATATGGTCATCTTATCTTTTACCCATGCTGGGCGGGTAGCGCGGGTTCGGTAGAGCTTCCCCTCTAACTACGCTCCCTCGAAAATAATTCTTATACCATCCTGATCGGAGCCGAAGCCGAGGGATCAAGTGAGTTTACAATCCGAGATGGACGGTAGTTGAATCCGGACTAGACGAGCATATAATCCGAAGTAGACGAAACATTACTCCGATCAGGACGGAGGTTTTGCCCGGAATGCACGATGCGGATCAGGTGCTTTTCCCTCGCTTTGCTGCCGAACTCGTAACTACTGCTCTCAAGGACACGCCGGTAGTCATGGTTACCGGTCCGCGCCAGTGCGGCAAGACCACACTGGTTCGCGATCTGGTCGCAAGCAATCGTGAGTTCATCACCTTGGATGATGACACCGTACTGGCGTCGGCGCGCAGCGATCCAACTGGGTTGGTGCGCGGCCTTAACCGAACTACGATCGATGAGGTGCAGCGGGCGCCTGACCTCCTCCGCGCCATCAAGCGGTCGGTGGATGACGATCGCCGGGCCGGTCGGTTTCTGTTGACGGGTTCGGCCAATATCTTGACTCTGCCTCAGGTCTCGGAAAGTCTAGCTGGCCGCATGGAAATCGTAAATCTTATGCCTCTTTCGCGGGCTGAAATCCGCGGTAGAAAGCCCACCTTCCTGAAATCTGCCTTCGAGGGCAAACTAGGCAAACCTGCCGAAATGATGATCGGCGAAGATCTAGTACAAACCGTACTGATTGGTGGCTACCCTGAAATGCTGCGACGCGGAGATCCGAAGCGACGCCAGACGTGGGCGCGCGATTACGTGAAATCCATCGTGCAACGGGATGTGCGCGACATTGCCGAGGTGGAGAAGCTTGAGCAAATGCCACGGTTGCTGCAAGTCCTTGCCCACCAGTCCGGCCAACTTACCAACTTCACGCAAATGGGCAGCCAGATTGGTTTCGACGACAAGACCACCAGGAAGTATGTCTCCATTCTGGAGCAGTTGTTTCTTGTTCGTCGGGTGGAACCGTGGTTTCGGAATCAGTTGAAGCGTCTGGTAAAGACGCCAAAGCTGCATTTCCTTGACTCCGGTCTGCTGGGCACACTTTTGAGGGCTACCGCAGAACGGGTTGCGAGAGATCGGTCGATTTTCGGAACTCTGTTGGAGACGTTTGTCTTCTCTGAGGTCTTGAAACAAGCGTCTTGGCTCGGTGAAAGTTGCGCGGTCTATCACTACAGGGACAAGGATCAGGACGAGGTCGACCTTGTGATTGAGGCTGGAGATGGTGCGTTGATTGGTATCGAAGTCAAAGCGAGCGCTACCGTGAACGCGGGTGACTTCAAGGGGCTCCGGAAGTTAGCCGCCGCTTCCGAGCGTGACTTCAGATTGGGACTCGTTCTCTATGATGGCACGAGAGCGGTTCCCTTCGGCGAACGTCTTTTCGCCGCGCCGATACCGTGTTTGTGGGGGTGATTCGAACCTCTCCCGTAGCCCAGTGGTCGCCGCTTTGAAAATTGCACAATAAACGCGGCAGAAACATACTTCTGCGTGATTCAAGTGTATCGACGCAAAGCCAAAACGTCCTTGACCTGTATCACTCGGGGCGGCCAGGCGAGTTTCGAGCGAAGTCGTTGGCAGTTGTCTTCCGAGGAATATCGATGGACCTCTTCAGGGGCTTCCAGCACAAACTCACACGGCATGGCGGCTCCAACTCTCCGCGTATTATCGTTGGCAGTTACGTGCCGAAAATATACTGAATATGATGCTTTTACGCAATGTGTATGCTATATATTCCGTAAAAACTTCATTTATGATACTTTTTCGTAATGAATATTGCTGCGCGATTGGCGAGGTTCGAGGATCGGGGGTTCAGCCGTGAAACGGCGGCGGTGAATGTTTTGCTTGAACAGGCATTGCAGGTCTTGCTCTCGGCCTTTCCCGATACATTCGTCTTCTTTGGCGGCGCAAGCTTGGTTCTGTTTTACGGCAGTCCCAGACACTCGGGAGACTTGGATCTACTGATCAGTACGAAGACTGCTCCGAGCGCCGATGCCGTGCAAAAGGCGCTGGAAGGGCCGCTGAGAGCTGACGCCGAAATCCTTGGTTATCCAGGATTGACGATCGGGCCGGCCAGAACAGCAGGTGAGTTCTCAAAGCTCGCTGTCAAGGCTGGCACACGGATTCTCTTCACAATCGATCTGACGAGAATCAGTGCTGTTATTCGAAGCGAGTTGGTCAAGTTCCCGATAGCCTCTGACTCAGGCGAACACGTAACCGTCCAAGTTCCTTCACGGAATCTACAGCTTCTATTCAAGGCAGAGGCCTTCTTAAGGCGACCTTTCTTGAAGGCCCGAGATGCGTTCGACATCAAGCTGCTTCAGGACTCTGGTGCTGTCCTAAGCGACAGCCTGACCGTTCATCTGGTCGATGGACCAGCGGCCGAAAGACTGGAAAATCCTGAATTCATCACCCGGCGAATTGCTCAGGTTAACTCGCGAACCTGCACTCCCGAGTTGCAGCCGTATCTGCCGAAAGACGTATTCGAGGAACTCGAAAGATCGGACTTCGAGCCGTTGCGTGCAGCACTGCGGCAGTTGTTTTCTGCATGGCTCTAGGAGGTGGGCAATGGACTGGGCAAAACTGATCAAGGAGCGGGCGCGGGTTTCCGGTTTGCTCCGAGTGGGAGAACTGGCTCGAGAGTTAGGCCTCTCCGAGGCTGCGATTCGCAATTCGCTCCGCCGCCAGGAGGGGCGCGGTCTCGTCGAACATGTCGGCAAGAAGATTTTCATCAACCGACTGGCCAGCGATTTCGCCGGACGAGAGTTGATCAATGTGTTGCGACCGGAAGCGTACCTGTCACTTGAAACCGTGTTGAGAGATTCGGGTGTTTCGACGCAAAGCCCGAGGGTGTTGACTTGCGTTACAACAGGGCGACCAGGCGACTTTCGAGCGAAGTCCCTAGCGATCGTCTTTCGTCGAATATCGAGAGATCTCTTCTGGGGGTTTCACGAGGAGCGAACGCTATACGGCAAGTACAATGCCGCCGATCCGGAAAAGGCGTTATTGGATTGGGTTTATCTCGGGCGACAGACTGGCACCACGATCCACACCGACGAACTGGATCTGCACCAGCTGGACCAGAACAAGCTCCTGCGTTACGCATCGGAGTTTCCTGGGCCTGTGAAGCATCAGATTCTGGAGGCGGTCGCTGCTTTCAATGTTGCACAACATTCCGTGCAATGATGCCGAGTGGATCGACCTGCTCAGGGTGCCAGATCGCGCATCAATCCACTGTGTCGCAATTGTGTCGTTGAGTCTCTAACTTATTCAAAACAAACAAGCGCAATAAACGCATCTGTGCGAACCGAGGCTGAATTAAGTTATTTGTTTACAGTAGCTTAGTGAAAATCCGGCATCATTTCGTAATCGACAGGTCATCGGTTCAAGTCCGATCGTCGGCTCCAGTAAGTTTCTGCGCTTCATACACTTGGCCGCCACGCTGGCGGCCAACACTGTTGTGTGTGTCGTAAATTGTGTCGTACTGTGTTTGTGCGCACTCACATCACCCCTGATTTCGATGATTG
>Ga0207826_1000271_pt1 | contig 14521 bp, 12 predicted proteins | sample LuqExpMetageno80_FD_187837 | JGI IMG/M metagenome (GOLD analysis project Ga0207826, IMG submission 187837) | Tropical forest soil microbial communities from Luquillo Experimental Forest, Puerto Rico - Sample 80 (SPAdes) | ecosystem: Environmental > Terrestrial > Soil > Tropical forest ... | reverse complement strand
CCGCCACGAGCGCAGCCCAACCCGAATGCGCGCGAAATCCGACCGCCACATTTTTCATGGGAGCCTCCCGGTAGGGGAAGGAGGAAACCAAGCGTGTAATCTGGCGCCGGAAATGTCAAGAAGCAGCGGCCCACCCCGCCGAGCATCGCTCGCGCCGCCTCGCGACCTACACTTCCGTTTTTCACCTTTGACTCGCGCATTGTGAGAAAATCAGCTCACCGAAGCCACTTCGGTGCAGCTCGAGCCAGACCCGCTCCCTCTTGGTGTTCCCTCGACCGGACTGGGCGGCCGCCGGAATGTTGATCGAAAACGTGAGGGATTTTCTCGATGAAACAAGCTCCTCCGATCCTCGCCGTTCTCCTGCTGCTGTTGATGGCCATTCTCGCCGGGGGCGCCGCGCTGCGCGAATCCATCACCGTCGATGAAGTGGCGCATATCGGTGCCGGCCTCAGCTATCTGCAAAAACTCGATCTGCGCTTGAACCAGGAGCATCCGCCGCTCGCAAAAGTTCTGGCGGCCGTTCCGCTCGTCCTTCGCGGAGTGCGAGCCGACTACTCCGACGCTTCTTGGACGATGAGCAACGCCGCGTTCAACGCCATGCTTGGCGAATGGGCCTTCGGACACTCTGTTGTTCTTCGCTGGAACGATCGTGTCGCCACGCTATTGTGGGCACGCCTCCCCATGCTTGCGCTCACCCTCGCTCTTGGCGTCTGCGTTTACCTGCTTGCTTCGAAGCTGGGCAACCCCTGGAGCGGAATGCTTTGCCTGGTTGCTTTTGTCTCGACTCCTGCGTTCCTGGCTTTCGGCCCTCTCGTTCTCACCGATGTCGCAGTGACGTTCTTCTCGCTTCTCACTCTCTGGAGCTTTGCCACCATGTGGCGCTCGCCGAGCCGTCGCACGATGACCTACATGGGTCTCTTCTTCGCAGGAGCTCTACTGTCGAAATTCTCCTCGGGCTTGCTGCTGTTTAGTTTTCTCGCGTTTCGTCTCAGCCTTCGCCTGCTCCCCCTCCCTGAAGCCCCAGCGGACAAGGCGGAACTTCGCAGCTGGCGCCGGATTCGCGGGCGCCATCTCTGGAAGGCAATCCTCGTGGCTTCTCTCACGGTCTATGGTGTCTATTTCATTCTCTCCTGGAACCAGCCGACCGATTCGCTCCAGTTCCTCGGCCATGGCCCCGCTTCATTGTTCCTTCGTCGCCTTTTGATGCCGCCGTGGCTCTATCTCCGCGGCCTCGGACTCTTTGCGATATCTTCTCCAAGAACCACCTTCATTCTTGGTCACAGCTACCCCCGCGGCGTTTGGTTCTACTTCCCCATTTTGTTTCTGCTAAAGTCCACCCTCGCCTTTCTGCTTATGCTCGCCCTCTCGGTTCTCGTGGCCTTTGTCGCCCGAAGCAAGCTGAAAGGCATTCCGGCGGTCATCCCAGCAGAAATGGCCTTTCACTGGCGTGCTGTCTGGACCTTCCTGCTTGTATTTGTTGCGGCGTGCATGCTCAGTCCGATGTCCATCAGCATTCGCCATTTCACTGTTCCTATCGTGCTGCTGATTCTTTTGCTGGCACCGGTGCCTCGTGCACTCAGCCTGCTTCAGGATGGCGGCTGGCCCGCCGCGCGATTCGTCGCGGCCACATTCCTCGTTTTGGCGCTTGCTTCTCTCGTGACCATGCTCCGCGCGTACCCCTTCTTCTTCCCATTTCTCAACAACCTCAGTTTCGGCCGCCCCGGATACGCCATGGTCAACGATTCCAACCTCGACTGGGATCAGTCCCTGCCGGAAGTCCGCTGGTTCGTCGAAAAGCGCGGTATCCCGCATATCCTCCTCGACGAGTACGGGTTGATCGAACCGTCCGTCTATATCCCGCAGGCCGAATTCTGGAACTGCCAGCTACCGGCGCCGTCGGACGCCGGTCAGTGGGCCGTTGTCTCCGCCAACATGATCGAGGACGGCCACAATTGTCTTTGGCTTCTGAATTTTCCTCACACGCCTCTTGCCGGTGGCAGCATGTACGCCTTCCAGCTCCCCAGCGTGATCCCTCAAATTGGTGATCCCAACGGACCACCGCCACCTGAAGCCCAGCGGAATTTCGGCGGTTTCCCTGGACCGGATTCGCGCTTGATTTTCTTGAACTGCATTCGCGATCCGAACCAGATTCAGCCCACGATCGACCACATGCGTGCACAATACGAAGCCGAAATGGCGCGACGCAAGGCCCAGCGCCAAAGGCACTGAAACTCCCGCTTACTCCGGCGGTCGTCCTTCCACCACTTCCTTCACGATCTCTCGTGCCCGCTCGGCGTCTTCCGGGAAAACGTACAACTCTTCCCGCAACCCGCTGCGATCCTTTCGGCAGCGAATCCCGTTCTCGTGCAGCGCAGCCACAAGAAAATCCCCTGGCTCGCTCGTGTCCGTGCGCCACACCCTCACCGTCGCGTCCTCAGGAAACCAATCCTCTCCCTCACCCGCACTCGGAGGCCCGGGAATGTCTTTTTCCGGTGACGGCGTCAGCGTCTCCGGCAGCTTCCGAATCGTGTCCTGGTTGCGCTCCGGAAGCAGTCCTTTGAGTTCGCCGGCCCCCACATCTGCGACATCGTCCGCACCATAAGCTGCTTTCACCGCATTCTCCGCCTGTTCAAACATAGAAAAAGGAACTCCCACTTCATAGGCGGGATAATTTCTCATGTTGAACAGGTGATCGCGTCGGAAAACCGTGTTGTGCGGAATCCCTGCCTCGTCGAGCACCGAACAAAGCTCCGCGTGCACCCGCGGATCTTCCCCCTTCCAAAAGGAACAGAACGGGTCCTCGTTCGGGTCTCCGGGTTCTCCGCGCGGCCCCGGCTCCAACCCTTCCCGCGGGAGCTCCCACACCAGGTCCACGTCGCAATCCGCGCAATGCGTGAATCCCGCCCGGTACTCCGCCTTGCATTGTGGACAAAACATTCCGTTTCCCGCGCACCGTCTCCGTTTGTTTCCGCCGGTTCGAGAGTATACGACAATGTCTTGCTCTGCCAATTCCCGCCGACGTAATGACCGTCACGTTGAGGACTGACACTCGAAGCAAAACTTCTTGAAGGTTTATGGTTTGTATGACAAACTAGTCTGCGACAGACTAGGAGCCCTTGTGCTTCTTCCCCGCTCGACCGTCCACACCGCGAGGCAACGCGCCTCCCGGTACTTGTATGTCGATGGCTTTTCGACCCTGATCGCAGGCCTCGGGTGCTTGCTCATGGCCTTGCAGCTTTTCTACAGCCGTGACGGCAGGACCACGCCAATTTCGCTCCTGGTGTCTTTGCTCATTTTGTTTGCTTATCTCGCCATCATGCTTCGCCAGAGGGAAATTGTAGAGTGGCTGAAAACCAGAATCACTTATCCCCGCACCGGCTTTGCGATCCCGCCCGGTTTCGAGGACGATTCGGTGGTTCATGCGGACCTCGCACTTCTCACGGTAGACGAGACAGAATCAAACCGGCTCTCCGAGATGCGCCAAGTCTATGCCGATAAGAAGCGCCGAATGCTGTTCATGATCGTGGCGGTCTTGCTCGCAATATTCGGCAGCATGCTGATTCCGAACCGTTGGTTTTATGTGGCTTCCGGCATTCTCATGTCCGCGGGCGTATGGACTGCAACGCGCCGCGACCAACCGCTCTCCTGGCTGATTCTTGCCGGATTCCCGCTCGTCGGAATCGGCATGGCGACCTTTCTTTCGGACCGCGTTGTCGGCCCCGACCGCGGCGCCTATCTCCTGGCAACCGCAGGGTCGCTCTTCTTCCTGGACGGCGTCCTGACCCTAATTCGGTACCTCCGCCGCAACCCGCTGCCGAGGCCAACGCAATCATGAGCGGCAACGGCATCAAGGACCTTTCCTCGCTCGATCGGATGATCCATGAGCCGGCCCGTCTGATGATCGTGACCCTCCTTTACGCCGTGGAAGAGGCCGACTTCGTCTACCTCCAACGCGAGTGCGCACTTACGCAAGGCAATCTCTCGAGTCATCTATCCAAGCTCGAACGGGTCCGCTATTTGACGATCTCGAAGGCATTCAAAGGCAAATACCCGCTTACCCTGTGTCGCCTTACAAAAAAAGGCCGCCAGGCCTTCGAAGGCTACTCGGCCACCCTCCGCTCCGTCACCAAGGCATCGGCCGTCTAGCTCACCTCCCCCGCGACCCTCATAAGATATTGCAACCAAAGAGCTTGCCGCTCACTATGGCTTTACCTCGCGGCGTCCTTACGCCTTCTTTCTCGTGCGTCTTTTCCGCCACCTGACTCGTATCCAAGATAGTATGAGCACCCAGGCATTCACCCTAGCTGCTTCGAGGTCTGCGGTCCTATTCGCCGCTCTCATGACGGACGATACTCAATCGCTCGCCGCTGGACTCCGCCGCCGCGATCCGGATCTCCTCGACCGGCTCATCGAGCGATACCAGCACCGCCTCTATCGCTATCTTCTCTTTCTCACCGGCAATAAAGCGCTCGCCGAAGACCTTTTTCAGGAAACCTGGATTCGCGTTCTCGAACGCGGTCATCAGTACAACGCCAAGTCCAAGTTTGAATCGTGGCTCTTCGCCATCGCACGCAATCTCGTCATCGATGTTTCGCGCCGCAAAAAATTCGCCAGCCTCGAAGAACTCGGCGATTCCGAGTCCAACCAGCCGTTCGAGTTGCCCGACGAACATTCTATTTCTCCGCTGCAGCTCCTGGTTTCGCGCGAGAGCAAGCAGACGGTTCAGCTCTCACTTTTGAAAATCCCGGCCTACTACCGCGAAGTCCTGCTCCTTCGGTTTCAGGAAGAACTAAGCCTTGAAGAAATCTCGGCGCTTCTCGCAACCCCCATTTCTACGGTAAAGTCGCGGCTGTACCGCGGCCTGACCGTTCTCAAGTCGGCCTTGCCGGAAGGTGCCGCATGAGCGGAAACCCGCACGCCCGGGCCCAGCAGCTCTTTGCGCAGTCTCTCGTCGAGGGACTCGCGCCCGCCGAACAGACCTGGCTCGACTCCCATCTGCGCCAGTGTGAAGCCTGTTCCCGCGAAACCGCTTCAACCCGTGAACTTCTCCGCGCCCTTCGCGCCGTGCCCGTCGCCGTGCCTCACGACCTTGCTGCGCGCACGCAGACGCGGGTTCGCCTGCGTGCTCAGCAAGCCGCACAAGCTTCTGACAGCAACCTCGTGCTCTGGGTCCTCACCGCGGCCAGCTGGCTGCTTGGCGTGTTCAGCGCGCCTTTCGTCTGGCGCGCTTTTGCCTGGGTCGGAACGCAATTGAATTTGCCAAAGCCTGTGCTGGAATTGGGCTTCGTTCTCTGGTGGGCTATTCCCGCGTTGATCGCGGTCGCTGCGGTCATTCACCAAAAGGCGGTCGGGAGGGGCATGTTGGGTCGTAGTTCCGACACCTAAAGCGCGGCTTTTGCCTGGGAGGAATTTGTGTTGATTTTGAATCGAGGAAACCATGTCTGAGTCGCTTAATGAGCGCCTCCGCTTGATCCGCTTCCGTCGCAAGCACGAGCGTTCCACCTTTCGCGAAGAACTTCGCGTTGTCCCAAAATGGATCTTCTGGACCTGCCTCATTCTGTGTGTCCTCGGACTCGCTGTCGGTCTCGCCATCAACCTCCACAATTTTCAAAGGGGCGGCCCCGTTTTTCCTGGAGACGACAGCATTCCGCATGACCCGCTGCTTTCCTGCCTCGGCCTGTCAGCCCTCATCATCTTGGGCGCCTTTTTGCTGTTCGCGATTCTGGCCATGCTTGGCTACGTTTATGGCGACGCCAAGCGCCGCGGAATGAACGCCCTCCTTTGGACCCTTCTCGTTCTTATCCTCTCGCCCGCCTATCTCTTGATCGGCTTGATTATTTATCTGCTCGTTCGTGAGCCTCTTCCCAACCAATGTCCGCAATGCGCTGCCGCCGTTTCCGCGCGTTTCAATTTCTGCCCGAATTGCAAATACAACCTCCACCCGGCTTGTGCGCGGTGCCAGTGCGAAGTCTCCGATAGCGACAAGTTCTGCCCCTACTGTGCCGCCGAACTGACTCACGCTCCGAAAACCTCTTCCGACCTGGTCTCTCGGGCGAATCAACAGGCGTAAGCACCTTGTTTCAACCCGGCGTTTCGCCATCAGGCTCATACGAATCGGCGGTGCCAGCCCGGGTGTCTCCCTCCCGCTACTCTTCACCTTCCACTGGTGTTACACTCTCATCGCGCTTGCAAGGAGGTGTTGCATGCGCACTTCAGCTCTCTCTCTCCTTTGCCTCGTCGGACTCTTCCTTACCTCCCTGCCCGTTCGCTCCCAATCCGACAATCGCACCGTCACCGTCTCGGGAGATATCATGTCCGCCGAGGGCAATCGCCGCATTGAGGGCGCGTTGGTCAGCGTTACGGACTCCGCCGGCAACCAGATTGTACAGGAGTACGCCAACAGCGCCGGCATTTTCCGGTTTGTCGGCCTTCGCCGGGCGCAATATATCCTGAAAGTCTCAGCGGAGGGCTACCAGTCCACCGAGCTACACGTAGACCTGAGCTTCTCCTCCGATCGCGGAATCACCATTTACCTCAAGTCCCTTCAGAATGACCGCGCGCCTTCATCATTAGGCGCCGCCGTTTCTTCCCATGAACTTTCCTTGCCCCAATCTGTGCGCGACTCGCTCACTTCCGGACGCCAGGCGCTCTACGCGCATAACAAACCCTCGGACGCTTTGAAGCATTTCGATCAGGCCCTGAAGAAATCGCCCGGCTGCTACGAGGCACAATACGAATCCGGCATGGCCTATCTGAAACTGCAAAAGACCTCCGACGCCATGACCAGCTTTCGGCAGGCGCTGAAGCTGAGCAACGGCAAGTTCGGCGACGCGGATATTGCCCTCGGCACACTCCTTATCGATCAAGGTCAATCTGAGAACGGAGAGAAAGCCTTGCGCGAAGGCATCGTGCTCAGTCCGGGCTCCTGGATGGGTTTCTACGAAGTCGCTAAGCTCGAACTTCGCAAAGGTAATCTTGCCGAGGCCGAGACCAGCGCCGACCAGGCTCGTTCCCTCGCCCCCAACGTCGCCACGATTTATCAGCTTCTCTCCATCATCCATCTTCGCCGACAAAATTATCCGGCTCTCCTTCAGGACATCGACAATTACCTTCAGCTCGATTCCACCAGCCCGGCCGCCGAACGCGCCAAACAGGTTCGCCAGGAAATCCAGGCGCGACTCACGCAATCCACTCCTAACTCCGTGCCTCCCTCCCATCTGAATCCGTAGCCTCGACCGTTGACCGGGCTGCTCCCGACAGGCTCTCATGCCAGCGCTTTCGGTCGGCTTCCCGCGCTCGGCAAATGTTCGTTTCGCGCTTTTTCCCAGGTTTCGCGCCTGCTCGCACTTGAGATTTCCCCCTAATCCTTTCCCCGAGAACTGATTATAGGCTGAGGAATACTTTAGCCTTTCTTGAGCGAACCGCTCCTTTTTCCCCGCGTCTTACCCTACCGAGGCGGCGCGGTGTGTCCAAACTCTGCTGCGTCTCACAGCCTGAGCTCCTCAGGTGTCCAAAGTTTTTTCGCAATCTTTTTCCGGAGGAAATTCGAATGAAACTTTTGCTAAAGTCTGTCGCGGTCTTGTCCCTGGCCTCAGCGCTTCCGGTTCTGAGCTCAGCGCAACATTACACCCAGAAAAACCTGGTATCCGATCTCCCTCAACCCAACAACGCGGATGGTTCCCCTGTTGTGCTCGACCCCAATCTTGTCAACCCTTGGGGAATCACTCGCAATTCCGGTGGCCCCTGGTGGGTCAGCAACAATAACTCCGGCACCTCCACCCTTTACGACGGCAGCGGGAATCCAGCAACAGGCTTTCCTGACCCTGCGGGTAGCAAGTTCGACAATTTTGTGATCGTTCCGCCTCCGAAATTCACGCCCAGCGCCTCCGCCACTCCTACCGGCATTGTCTTCAACGGCAGCCCCACCGATTTCATCCTGGATAAAGGCACGCCGCCGACCAACCCAGCCTTTTTCATTTTCGTTACGGAGGACGGCACAATCTCCGGCTGGCATCCGGCCGATAATATTCCCCCCGGCGGCAGAGCTCCATCCATCAACGTGGTGCTGGAAGTGGACAACTCCGGCAGCGGTTCACCTAACGGTGCGGTTTACAAGGGCGCGACCACCGCTGACATCAAGGGCGTCCGCTACCTCTATGTCACCAACTTTCGCGCAGCTCGCGTCGAAGTCTACGACACGCACTTTCATCGCGTTCACTTCGGTGAAGACACCTTCGAGGATGAATCCATCCCCGAGGGATTTGCTCCCTTTAACGTTCAGAATATTGGCGGTAGCTTGTTTGTCACCTATGCCAAGCAGGACCCGGCACGCCACGATGACACTCCAGGCGATGGACTTGGCTTTGTCGACATTTACAGTCCAGCGGGAAAACTCGAAGGCCGCCTCGAGCATGGTGACTGGATGAACGCTCCGTGGGGAGTGGTCTGGACTCCACGCGATTTCGGCGAGTTCAGCAACACCATTCTCGTTGGCAATTTTGGCAGCGGTTGGATCGCCGCGTTCAATGGCTTCACCAGGAAATTCATCGGCTTCATGAGGAATCCCGACAATTCCCTTATCACCATCGATGGGCTTTGGTCGCTTACGTTCGGCAACGGAACCGGCGCAGGTGCCTCCACCACGTTGTATTTCAGTGCCGGAATCGAAGGCGAGAATCATGGCCTGTTCGGCATGCTCACGCCGGTCAAGGCCGAGCAGGACGGCGACGAAGAGTAGGGTCAGTGACCCTCTGGAGATGCCCGCCCTGTTCCCGCGGTGAATGACCGCTCAGGCACCGTGGGAACAATCGCCAGACAACATCGGCACTGCTCTTGCCATTTGCGTTCCGTCTGCTTAACCGGCCTTACTTACTTCTCCCGTCTGCGATCCTGTGATCGCAATTCCGGGAGCCCCACACTCCGTCGATACGCCGGGTTCCTCGCCTCTCAACCGCCTCGATTCACCCGGTGAACCTGTGCGCGCAGTTACCGCTCAACGCATCCAAGTTCTTGAGACTCCAACGGGATTCCACTCTCCGGGAGGAGAGTGGACGCGATTCTATTCCCGGTAATGTTTTCAAGAAATTCCTAGTTTCTCTCGACGGCCAGCGCCACCGCGTTTCCCCCACCAAGGCAAAGCGCCGCAATCCCGCGTTTCAAATTGCGCCGCTCCAGCTCATACAACAGCGTCACCAGGATGCGGGCTCCTGATGCCCCGATCGGGTGGCCCAGCGCCACGGCGCCACCGTTCACGTTCACTTTCCCGGGATTCAGCCGCAACTGTCTCGTCACCGCGATTGCTGCAACCGAGAACGCTTCGTTCAACTCCACCAGGTCCACGTCCTTGTGGCGGTCCCACCCCGTCTTCTTTAGAAGCTTCTCCACAGCATCCACCGGTGCCATCATCACCCACTTTGGCTCCACGCCGCTCACCGCCTGCGCGACGATCCGCGCCATTGGCTGCTTGCCCAAGTTCGCTGCAACCCGTGCACTCGTCACCACCAGCGCCGCCGCTCCGTCGTTGGTACCTGGTGCATTCCCTGCCGTCACCGAGCCATCCTTCTTGAATGCGGGCTTCAACTTGGCGAGCGCCTCGGGCGTCGTGTCTTCGCGCGGCGATTCGTCGTACTTGATCACCAGTGCTTCTCCCTTTTTCTGTCGAACTTCAACCGGCAGAATCTGCGATTCGAAGAAACACGACTTCCGCGCGTGAATGGCTTTCTGGTGGCTTTCGAAGGCGAACTTGTCCTGCTCCTCGCGCGAGATTCCGTATTTCTCCGCCACCAGTTCCCCGGTCATCCCCATGTGGAAATTTTCGTACGCGTCCCACAGTCCGTCCCAGATCATCGAGTCGACCACCTTCTGGTCCCCAATCCGGTAGCCCGTTCGCGCATGAGGCAGCAAGTACGGGCAATTCGACATGGATTCCATGCCGCCCGCCACCACAATCTCGTCTTCGCCCAACTGAACTGCCTGGGCCGCCAGCCCAACGGCCTTCAGTCCCGAGCCGCACACTTTATTGATCGTCATTGCGGCGACCCGCGCGTCGCAGCCGCCCTTCAACGCCGCTTGTCTCGCCGGATTTTGGCCAAGCCCTGCCTGGACGACGTTCCCAAGAATCGCTTCGTCAATCTGTTGCGGGTCGAGGCCTGCGCGGCGAACCGCCTCAGCCACAACCTTGCCGCCCAGTTCGGGCGCGCTGAATTCCGCCAGGCCCCCTTGGAACTTGCCGATCGGAGTCCGCACCGCCGATAGAATCACAGGAATTTCCACGGCTCACCTCCAAACCACAATTTCCAATTATAGCGCTTCGTCGCGACCACGCCCGTGGGCTGCACTCCTTTCCATTGGGCGTTCGCATTGACGCGCTTGCCAGTAACTCTCGGCGCTAGCGGGCTAGCCCTGACTTTCATGCCAGGGCCGCTCTTCGTTGGGGCGCAGCAGTGGTGCTCGACACAACCCTCTATGCCGCCGGAGTTTCTTATTTCAACCCGACCGAACACTCACGCCGTTAGCGAGCGGAAAGGATCGTGGGGTGATCCTCCTCCTTCGATGAAACCGCTTCGCGACGCCGGGCGATATTCGCAATCGTAGCGTTTTACTTAGCGCGGCATCTCGCTAATTGCTCGTCGAAGCCTTCGCCGCCGGCGGCGTCATCTCGTCGGCGCTCGGCCCATACAGACCCGGCACGGCAACGTCCAACAACCGGAAATACACGGTCAACTGCGCCCGGTGATGGATCAAGTGGTTGAACACCATGCCACGGATGCACGCCACCCGGGGCATCTCGAAAATCTTCTGTCCACCTGCCAGAAGCGTCCAATTCTTCATCATTTCCTCATCGCTCACGCTACCGAGTGCGGCGCGCGTCTCCGCAACATTCTTCTCAAAGACCTCCAGCAGCTCCTTGCGGTTGTCTGTCTTCGGAGGCTGGTAGGAAGGCCCGTTCACCGGAGCATAATCCAGCTCCTCGGTCTGAATCGTCATTGCTGCCCAACCTGGCAAGGTCGCGATATGGCCGGCTAGCCAACCAACGGTTCCCGACTTGTCGTGGGGCTTCCAGTTCCACTTGTCCTCAGGAACGCGCTCGAGCACCTTCCTGGTGTTCTGCATCTCCTGATCAAATTCGCCGAGCATTGCTTGGCCGATTCTCATAGGTGTTCTCCTTCTTGGTATTCGGGGACGAGACTCCTGCGTCAGACGCGGACGGGCGGAAAACGAGCAGCCGGGGAAGTTAGCACACAGGCGAATAAAAAGCAAATGCCCTTGGACGGCGTGGACGGCGTCCCTTCACTTGCGTCTTTTTCCCGCGAGAGCGAGAATTCCCGAATGGCACACCAACTGACTACCTCTTACGTCAAAGACTCCCTCGATCTGTTCCGCTATTACAAGAAGCTCGCCGAACGAGCCATCGAACAGTGCCCCGACGAAGGCCTTTTCACGATTCTCGATTCCGAATCCAATTCCATCGCCATCATCGTGAAACATATGGTGGGAAACATGCGCTCGCGCTGGACCAACTTTCTGACCTCCGATGGCGAAAAGCCCGACCGCGATCGCGATTCCGAATTCGCTGAGCCGCCGAAGACCCGTGCGGAACTGCTTGCGATGTGGGGGCAGGGCTGGAAATATCTGTTTGACGCCCTCGAACCTTTGACCGACGCTGATCTCGCGCGAACCGTCACGATCCGCACCGAGCCCCATTCGGTCATGCAAGCCATCAACCGCCAGATGGGCCACTACACCTATCACCTGGGCCAAATCGCCTTTCTCGCCAAACACTTCGCCGCGCAATCCGGCAAGTGGACCGCTCTCACCGTCCCCCGCAAAAAATCCGCCGAATTCAACGCCAGAGTCGCTTCCGGCCAAGCCTCTCAACGCTAGGGGCTCGTGCGACGCTGGCCTGCACATTGCAGACAGGCTTTCGAGCCCGTGCCAACAACCCCAAATTCGCACCCGGCTAAAGCCGTTTCTTTCGCTTCCTCTTCGCCCCAAAACGCGTTACCCTCTTTAAGTCATGGCCACGCTCTTCGAAATGGGTCTGCCCGAGACCAGCGGGTTAAAGCCAAACGAATCCCAGCGCCGCGCCATCACCCACGGCGAAGGCCCCCTTCTTGTCATCGCCGGGGCGGGTACCGGCAAGACCCGCGTCATCACAGAGCGGATCCGACATCTCCTCGAATCCGACTCTTCCCTCCACGGCGAAAACATCCTGGGCCTCACCTTCACGAAAAAAGCTGCCGGCGAAATGAAAGACCGCTTAGTGAAAGCCGTCGGTGAACGCGGCAAGGACGTCACGCTCGCCACTTTTCACTCCTTCTGCGAAACGTTGCTGAAAGAGGTCGACCCTAATCGTCTCCCGCTCGACTCCGTCGATCACTGGATCCTGCTACGCCGCAACCTCGCCCGCCTCAAGCTCGAAAAATACCGCCGCCTCGCCGAGCCCGGACAATTCCTCAGCGACTTCATTGCCTTTTTCTCCCGCTGTCAGGATGAGTTGGTTTCGAGCGAAGACTACCAGTCCTTCGCGGACACACTCGCCTCCGAACTCGAAGCCGACAAGCGCGGGCTCGACGGAGACACCTGCAAAGAGCGAGCCGAGCACGTGGCACTGCAGCAGGAAATTGCCCGGGCATACCGCGCGAGCGAGGAGATCCTGCGCGAGAAGCGCTCCGTGGCCATCAACGGTCTTATCTCCGAGACCGCCGCTCTCCTGAAAAACGACGCGCAGCGCCGCAGTCGCCTTCAGCAGCGCTTCAAGCACATCCTCGTGGACGAGTTTCAAGACACCAACATCGCCCAACTCGAATTGCTGCATCTCCTCTCCGCCAACCCCCACAACATCGTCGTCGTCGGCGACAACGACCAGGCTATCTACCGTTTTCGAGGCGCTTCTTTCGGCAGCTTCAAGTTGTTCCTCGAGCGCTTCACCGGCTGGCAGGAAGGTCAGGATTCTAAGCCGTACCGTGTCGCTCTCACGGAAAACTACCGCTCGACGCCCAACATCCTCCGCGTTGCCACGCAGGCCATCGGCATGAACGAGATCAGCCCGGAATTCCCAAAGAAAACCCTGCAACCCAACAAGCCAGAAGGTCAAAGAATCCGCATCGTCGAACTCGAATCCCCCGAAGCCGAAGCCTCCTGGGTGGCTGACGAGTTTGAGCGCTTGCACAAGGCCGGGCGTCGCTGGCAGCATTTCGCCGTCCTTTACCGGCAGCACGCGCATCGCGACTTTCTTGTCGAGGAATTGTCTGCACGCAAAATACCCTTTGTCATCACCAAGCTTTCGATCCTCGAGCATCCCCTCGTGCGTGACGTACTCGCTTATCTCTCCCTCATCGCGAAACCCTACGACGACATATCCTGCGCCCGCGTTCTCTCAGCCCCCGCGTGGCACTTCAGGCCCGACGACTTGGTGCGCCTCGCCGAACGCGCCGCCAAGAAACGTGGCACTTCGCTCTCTGACGTGCTTCAGGCTCCGCAAGGTGTACTTCCCTTCGATCCATCGCCCAGTGCCACCGAGGACCTGCTCGAATTTCTAGGTAACCAGCGCAAAACGCTGAAGCGGCGGACTGCCCGTGAAATCCTTGCTGACCTCCTAGAGTGGCTCGAAGTCCCGCGACGAGTCGGCCCGCAGGACCGAAAGTATGTCAACCAGCTCTTCCAGTTCGTCAAGGATTGGGAACCAAAGAGCGAAACTCGCGCTTTGTCGGAATTTCTCGAATACCTCGACTATTTCGAGCAGGCCGGTGGCACCCTCTCTCTCGAAGACGACGCCCCAGGTGACGCCGTCCAACTGATGACCGTTCACGGCGCTAAGGGCCTGGAATTCCCTCACGTCTTTCTGCTGCGCGTGAATTCCAACGCGTTCCCCGCGCGAGAACGCTCGCCGCTTTTCGAATTCCCAGTCCGCCTGATGAAAGAAGAACTGCCCCAGGGCGACTTCCATATTCAGGAAGAACGCCGCTTGTTCTACGTCGCACTCACGCGCGCCGAAGATCGTCTCACCATCACCACAATCACCGAGAAGAGGAACAAGGTCCCGGTCTTCATCGAGGATCTGGTCATGGAACCCGCGGTGAAGCGGCGAGATCTGCTACAACTTGCGCCCAAAGTCAAAAAGCAGGAGAACGGCGGCTGTAACGACAAGCCCGGTGCGGGGCTCTTCCCTTCAACCGAGGAGCCCCCGAAAATCTTTTCGCGCATCGCATCCTGGGCCGAGCTTTACCATCCGCCTACGGCCGAGCCGCTCAAGCTCAGTTCGTCCGCCATCGAGAATTACCGCAAATGCCCCCAGCAATACGCTTTCAGCTATCTCTGGTCGCTCAAGGAAGGGCCGCGCGCAACGCTTAGCTTCGGTAGCGTGATGCACACCACCATCAAGCGCTTCGTCGAGCAACTGAGAAAAGGCCTGAAGCTTCCCTTCGAAGAGGTGCGGCGCATCTATGAGACTGAATGGAGCAGGGCCGGCTACGAAGATGAATACCAGGAAGCGGAATACAAAAAGGACGGCCTCGAGCAG
>Ga0207826_1000270_pt1 | contig 14573 bp, 16 predicted proteins | sample LuqExpMetageno80_FD_187837 | JGI IMG/M metagenome (GOLD analysis project Ga0207826, IMG submission 187837) | Tropical forest soil microbial communities from Luquillo Experimental Forest, Puerto Rico - Sample 80 (SPAdes) | ecosystem: Environmental > Terrestrial > Soil > Tropical forest ... | reverse complement strand
GTCCGATACGGTGTTAAAGAGCGAAGCCCGTCCGATTTGTTGTACATGATTTTGTACATAGGAGGCGGGCATACAGCGGGTTGTGCGGTTCTTGCGTTCGTATGTTTGCAATAAGTTACGTAGAATGAGTAGGCGCGTATCGTTCGATTCCCCCCGCCGGCACCATTGAACCCTCTGCTTAGAGCCTTGGCGGGCGCGCCCCAAGCTATTAAAACCCGCGCGGGCATCCCGGAATCCATATCCTAGTCGCAGGCTGAGGGTGCATGATGCGCGACTTTGTCGAAATCGCGAATGCGGTTGGCGCCACCTCGAAAAAGCTCGAGAAACTGCGCCTGATCAGTGAATTTCTAAAATCCCTCGGTGTTGCTGACAGGGCGATCGCAGCCCGGTTTTTATCGGGACGCGCATTCGCCGCGCATGACGAGCGCACGCTCGGAGTCGGAGGAACAAACCTCTTCCGTGTGATCGCCGAGGCGGCCGGCCAGCCTAGCCACAACCTCGGAACCGCGTATCGAAAGCACGGCGACTTGGGCGATATGGCCGAAGAGCTTCTCCGCGGCACAAACGCCCGAGGAGATTTGGCGCTCGAGGATGTCGCGCGGCTTTTTGAGGACCTGGCATGCGCGCGCGGACCATCCGAAAAAACCGAACTGCTTGCCGTTGCGTTCCGCCGCGCGAGCGCGGGCGACGTGAAATACATCGCGAAGATTATTACCGGTGATTTGCGGATCGGGTCAAAAGAGAGCCTTGTCGAGGAAGCCATTGCGAAAGCATTCAAGCAGCCGCTGGCGGAAGTGCGCCGCGCCAACATGCTTACCGGTGATATCGGGGAAACCTTGACTTTAGCGGCCGAAAGTAACCTGGCCCGTGCCACGGTGCGGCTGTTCCACCCGATGGGATTCATGCTCGCGGCCCCGGTCGAAACGCCCGAAGATCTGTTCAACGAAGAACTGACCGAGATGGAGACACCAGCGCTGTTGGTGGAAGAAAAGTACGACGGAATCCGGGCGCAGATTCACAAGGACCGCGGCGGCAAGGTGGGCATCTTTTCGCGAACGCTCGACGAAGTCACGGAGTTTCCGGAACTCCTAAAGCCGATCGCCGATTTGCCCGGGGAATTGATCCTTGATGGCGAAATCCTGGGCTGGCGCGACGCTCGGCCGTTGCCGTTCACGGAATTGCAAAAGCGGCTCGGACGCAAACGGCTGGACCTGTTCATGCAAAACGACGTCCCGGTCAAGTTTGTGGCGTTCGACCTGCTGTACCAGGACGGCGAGTTGCTGATCGACGAGCCTCTAATAAAGCGCAAGGCACGACTGGATGGGCTTTGCGCGAACCCTACGGATGCGGTGCGCGTAGCGGGACGCGTCAGGTGCCAAACCGCGGCCGCCGTGCAATCGGCATTTCGTGATTCGCTGCGGGCTGGGCACGAAGGGATCGTGGCGAAGGTTGAGAATTCTCCTTACACCCCAGGCCGTCGAGGGGGTTTCTGGTTCAAACTGAAAGAACCGTTCGCGACCCTGGACGTTGTCGTAACCGCCGTCGAGTATGGTCACGGGAAGAGGCACAAGGTCCTTTCGGACTATACCTTCGCGGTACGCCACGGGGAGAAGCTCCTGAATATCGGAAAGGCTTATTCGGGGCTCACGGATGCCGAGATCGCCGAATACACCGAGTTTTTTCTGCAGCACACGATCGAGGATCACGGGCATCGGCGGACGGTCGAGCCGGTGATCGTGCTCGAGGTGGCGTTCAACAATATCCAAAAGTCCGCTCGTCACGACAGCGGATATGCGCTGCGTTTCCCGCGAATCGTCCGCATTCGGAGAGACAAGTCAGTAAGCGAGATTGACGGCCTGGATACTGTGGGCAAATTGTTCGCCCGCCAGGCAACGACATCGGAGGAAACGGAACCGGCGGGTTCCTCCGGGCATCCGCATCGCGCCGATTGACAGGAAACCTGGCCTTCGGTCAGCATTCCCAAAACGTGCCTTCATCTTCGCAAGACAATTCCGATGCCTCCGCGGTCGTGCTGGTAAATCCCGCCGCCGGAGGGGGCCGCGCGGGAGAAGCATTGCCAAGGCTGCGGCAATTCGCAACCAGCGCCGGATGGAACGCGCAATTTCAACTGACAACAAGCGCGAAAGATCTTGCCACGCGAGCGCACCAAGCCGCTGCGGATGGTGCGCGTCAAGTTTTCGTCCTCGGGGGCGACGGAACGTTCCAGGTGCTTCTCAATGCCGTCGAGTTGCCGAATGAAGTTGCATTCGGCATTCTTCCGGCCGGCGGGGGCAATGATCTTGCGGCCTCGCTCGGGCTCCCGGCGGATCCCGTGGAATCGGCATCACTGTTGATGAACGGCGTCATCGACTTTCTGGACGTTGCCGAAGTGCGAACCGCTGACGGAAATACGCGTGTTTATGCCGGTGGCGGTGGAGTGGGCCTGGACGCGGAAGCAGCGCGTTACGCGGGAGAGGTCTTTCGGAATTTGCGCGGACGCTCTCGGTACCTGCTGGCCGCCATTCGCGCCTTGATTGGCTTCCACTCCCTCCGCGTTCACGTGCAATTCGAACCGAGCGAAGGAAAAACCTTCCAAGCGAACGTGCTTCTCCTGGGGGTGCTAAACACTCCGAGTTACGGCGCCGGATTGCGGCTTGCGCCGGCCGCCAAGACAAACGACGGGTGCCTGGACCTCGTTGCGCTGGAGGATTTGAGCTTGTTGGAGATCGTGACGGTACTGCGTTCACTCGTGGCAACCGGGGAACTCAAGACCCGGCGGGTTCGCCGGTTTCCCATTCGCTGGGCGCGCATCGAAACCGACAGACCCTGTCTGTTTCATGGGGATGGCGAAATTCTGGGAGGTACGCCGGTCGAGATTACGGTGCGGCCGCGCGCGGTGCGGGTTGTGCGTCCTGCCGCGGTTGCGGCTTGCTAGTTGGATGTAGATGCGGTGATGGGAGAGCGGGAGTCGTTGATCTGGTTGTCTTTGTGTTTCGAATGCTTTCTGAGGAAAGCACCCAGGTCAGGGGTCCACTCTTTCAGCTGGTTCCAGCCGATGTTGTAACCCTGATTGATGGCCCAGCCGGTGAGAATCCCGGTGACCTCGCGGTCTTGCTTCGGATAGTACAACATCGAGATACTCGCCTGACCCAACTGTCCGAATACGGTCGAAGCATTGAAAGTCGGCTTGCCGGAATCCGTTCTGGCGATGACCACCCTTGAAGCAGCGTAAGCGATGCGCGACCACTTGGAGCCCCGCCCCTTGCGGAAATAACGTGGATCCTGGTGCAGCATGTTCGGCAGCACGCCGTAGATCAGCATGCTGCCCGTGAACTGGTCTGCCTCTTGCGCCGCATACCTCTCCCCAAAAGCTCCCCAACCCTGACCGTAGTGAGGAAGGGCGTTGGCAGCCTGCGAAATGCTTGCCTGGATGAGGTTCCCGAAATGAGCGCTATAGTCCCAAAACTGGTGCCACGCAATATTGTATTTTTGATTGGGCGTCAGCGGCCCCTGATTTTCTGGCTGATCGTTGGCGGTCATGAAATTCGGGATGATCCAGAAAATCCGTTTGGGCACTTCGTCGTTGGCGTCTTTGTCCTGCGGATCGACTTTGGGCTGAATCGGCTGGTCAGCCACGAACTTCGGCCCCGGATTATCCGGCTTTTCCTGGGCTCCGACAGACACTGCCAGGCACAGCAGCGTCAGAAACGCCAGGCGCACCGCACAATTTATCGAACACTTTTTCATCAACTACTTCATCCCTCTTATTCCTTAGAAATGCCGCAGACACACGGCTGATTGCAGGATAAACACAGTTTACCCGATAGCTATTCGAACCCCAACCCCATCTGCCTGTTGCTGTTGTTAGAAGTGAACCTCGCTCTCCAGGCCTTATTTTTTCCGGTCGATCTTCAGGTTCAGATTCATTTCCTTCCTGCTATCGAGTGCGGAAATCGTGCGGGAAGCCGATTTTTCTCCATCGAATTCCGCGCGAAGCTCGTAGTCGGCATTCGGGTCCAGCCCGCTAAACCGGTAGTTGCCTTGCGCATCGCTGAAGTGGCTGATGACCGCGTTCGTGCGGAGATTCTTGAGAAACACGATCGCATTCACCACCGGTTTGTCCGACTTGTCGGAAACCACGCCGAGCACGCTGCGCAGCCGGGCTTCTTTCTTGGCATCCTGCTTGGCATCCTGTGCCGCGCCGCTGGCAGAGAGAAGCACGACGAGCGCGCACATCCACAACGACTTGCGCCGCGGCTTCATGATTTCGCTCCTGCTTTTGCGGCCGGGCTCGCCGGTTCCAGCTTGATCGAAAGCCGCTGCTGGATGTCGCCGCGGTTCGTCGTCACACTCTTTGCCTGATCCTGATAATGCTTGGCCCGTACGACTACTTCATAATCAAAGCCCTCGGGGACCCGCACCGCGAATTCTCCCCGCGAGTTCGTGTACGTCTCCCAGCGAAATTTCTTTTCGTCGACACGCCGGACGCGCACCTGCACTCCGGGGAACGACAACGCCTTCTCATCGAAGACCGTTCCGATGATCAGAAAGCCGGGATTCGCCTTGTTCTTGCTGCTACCCTTGGTACCGCTCTCTCCCTGCGGGCGCGCTGCGGCTTGGGGCGAGGGGGCTGCCGCTACAGGCTGATCGGCCTGCTCTGTAAGTGCAGCTCCGGAAAGCGGTAGAAGCGCCGCCACGAAAATGGACGCAATAACTCTCATCCTTCGGCAAACGCACGGAAAAACTCCAGCTTCGTCTTAGATGGCGAGGCCTAGACCACAGGATGCCTCGCGAGTGGGCGCCCCGCTCTACTCTTCCTCGTCTTCGTCGTCGTCCTCTTCGTCTTCTTCCTCAGGCATGTCCCCATCTTCATCAAAATCTTCGTCGTCCTCTTCGGCCAGGTCGTCATCTTCTTCGTCTTCGTCGAGATCATCGGAGATCGGATTCAGCGCGACTGGATGAGTCTGCGAAACCTCCAGTTCGGTTTCACACTCCGGGCAGCTGAGGATCTCGCCCTCTTCTACCTCGTCTTCGTCCACATCAATTTCAGCGGAGCATTCTGGGCAGCGGAGCACGGCTGCATTCCTCCGAAGTGAGTTTTTCCACGAATCGGCGAGCGACGGGCTTCGCCTTCCGGCGTATTATATACCTCGGCGTAAGAAGTCAACCCCAACTCCCGCGCCTGTCTTCAGTGTACCCCATCAGGTCGGAGGAAGGAAAAGAAGCCATGGCGCGCGAATACCCGGACCGTCCGGTCGTCGGTGTCGGCGGTGTCGTCATCGAGGATGGCAAGACCCTGCTGATTCGCAGGGCCAGCGAGCCTTTGCGCGGACAGTGGTCGATTCCTGGCGGCACGCTGGAGCTTGGCGAGTCGCTCGAAGCCGGGGTGGCCCGCGAACTGCTGGAAGAGACGGGCCTCGAGGTGCGCGTCCTCGACCTCATCGAAGTCTTCGACCGCATCTTCACGGAGCCTGACGCGGGCGGTGGGGGCACGCCGCAGAAGCCAAGGTTCCACTATGTGATCATTGATTACCTGTGTGAAAGGATTTCCGGTGAGCCGCGCGCTGGCAGTGACGTAACCGACGTGGCGTTTGTTCGCGAGGATGAGCTCTCGAAGTTTCAGCTCACGACCGCCGCTACGCGGGTGCTTCAGAAGGCGTTTCTGATGGACCGCGAGCGTCGCGTGGCTGGGTGAGGGTCGCTCCCGCTATCTCTTGAGAATTTCTATGTTCCCGTTCGAGTTTGTCAGCGACAACGTGCAGCCGCCGCCGCCGATTTTGCCGTTCAGTGAGTCTCCACCGATATTTCCGCTCGCGGTAACCGGCAGTTCGCTCGTGATGTGCCCGAACGAGGTGCGCGCTGTCAGGTCGTAGCCGGCGTTTTCCGCAAGGCGAATCTGCATCGGGGAAAAAGAAGTTTTGGCGGTGATTGTCTTGCAGCCGGCCGCCGGGCGCACCAAAGAAACCGATACAACGCCATTTTGATTGTCGACCGAAACAGAGCCGCTGATCTCTTCGAGCGACACGGCGCCGAAACTGGTTCGGGCTGTTGCATCGCCCTTTACGGCGTTCGCCGAGACGGGACCATTGGTGTTTTCGATCGTCAGGTTCCCGTTTACGCGCTGCACATTGATTGCGCCAAAGCTCGTCTTGGCATACGCGTCGCCGCCCACGTCGCGCAGTTCGATCTGACCGTTTCCGGTCGTGGCTCTTACGCCTTTCGGCAGACCGCTCGCGTTAATCGCTCCAAAAGACGTGTCCAGAGTGGCTTTCCCCTTGATGTCCCGGACGTTGACGGCGCCATTCGAGTCTTCCACCACGACGTTGCCGCCGATTTGTTCGAGTTGCACTTCGCCAAACGTGGTCTTCACGTATACTTCATTGCCGGTTGCGCGGCCGGCGACTTTTCCGTTCGAAGAAGTGCACTTCACGTAGCCGTTGACGTTCGCAAAGCCGATAGACCCGAAACTGCTGTTCAGGCGCGCTCCACCGCTGACGGTGTCGACCTCGATCGAGCCGTTGTTGTTGTTGACCGTCAAGTCTCCGTGAATATTCCTTGCGTTGACCGGACCAAACGAATTGTTGATCGTCGCTGCGCCACTGTCGGTCAATTCCACGGCGCCATTGCCCCCGCTGATGGTCACAACTCCGGTAATGTTGTTTACGGTGATGGACGCGAACCGGTCCTTCACTTCCAAGGTGCCTTTTACCGACGAGGCCCTGACGGATCCGTTGGTGTTGGTAATGGTCATGTTTCCGTCAGCACCGTTGGCTTCCAGCGATCCAAACGAGTTTGTGAGTTTTGCGCCTCCGCCGTCCCGGAAATTGAGCTGTCCATGGCTGTTCTCGATGTCCGCCCAGCCCCGCACGCCGGCAATCTCTACGTTGCCGAAACCGTTTTTCACCCACAACTTCGCGTCAGTGGGCACGGCGATGTCGTAGTCGGCGGAATAGGATGGCCCGCCGATGCGCACCTTGAAAAACCCGGACCCGTCGTCGGGGTAAACCGTCCGGACCTTGACGCCCTGGCCGTCCTCGGAAACCTCGATACGGACTTCATTCACGAACTTGTTGGCGGCATCCTGGGAGTGGGCTTGCGCCCGAATCGTCGCGGAGATTCTCACCTCTCGCCCGCCCTCGGCGTGGATGCGTACCGCGCCGAATTTGTGCTCGACACTTACGGTCTGCTTAGGGCCGAGAGTCAACGTTCGTTGAAAGTCTTTGGTTGCGGTGCTCTGCCCGGAACCTCGGGCCAGCCCGGGCAGGGCCGACACGGCACAAACGACCAGCAAACAGGCGAACTTCCACACCACTCCTTGTGACCTGGAATCAACGGTCATTCTTTGTCTCCAACACTTCCTCGAGCGTCTGCTGCTTCTCCTGGTACATGGCCAAAAGCTGGTACCGCAGATGCGCGTTCGAAGGATTCTGCCCGGCCTCCGTGCGCAGTTCGCTGATGGCTCCGTCGATCACCATCAGCTTTTCCCTGTAACTGACCATGAGCGGCGACGCAGGAGAATCGAGCTGAGGCTTGGCGTCCATCGCCAGCTTGTCGATCGCTTTCATGTATTCGCGTTCGGTGCGCTCCACTTCAGCCAGCGTGGAACTCTTCAGTAGTTGATTTCCTGCAGCCTCGTCTCCCACGTTACGATGGCGGTACACGTATCCGCCGGCAACCGTAAGGAGCAGAACGAGCGCGCTTGGGAGGGCTGTCTGCCAACCGAGTGAGATTCCGGGCCAGAACGACAGCCGCTCCCATAAGGTCGGCCGCGGTATCCCCTGTTCTCGCTGCTGAATGAGACGGCGCTCGATTTGCGACCACAAAGCCGGATCTTCCCGGTAATCGCGCAGTTCCTCGGCCGCGACGCTCAAGGCCTTCCACGCGCGGATTTCTTGCGCACAAGCTGGGCAGGCCTCGGCGTGACGCTCGAGCGCCAGCCATGCCTGCGCATCGCCGTCCCGAAAAATGCGCTCCAGATCCGTGCAATCGACTCTCATGGCCTTCCTCCCGCCACATGGCTCCGCGGCGGCTCGAGCATTCCTCGCAGATTTTTTTTGGCCTGAAATAGGCTGTTTTTGGATGCCGTCTCGCTGATCTCGAGCATTCCGGCGATCTCCCTGTGACGAAAGCCTTCGACCTCGTACAGCAGAAAGACGTCTCGCTGGTGCCGGGTCAGCTCGGCAAGCGCACGTTCGAGCGCCATCCGCAACGAGGGATGGGCCCCCGGCGCGCGCGGCTCGGGCTGCCTGGATCCCTCCTCCGGTTCGTCGTGCGACTGTTCTTTCCGCCGCATGCGGCTGCGGCGCAGATCGTGGCAAGTGTTCACCAGAATCCGGAAGACCCAGGTTACGAACGATGATTGTCCACGGTAGGTCGCGATGCTCCGCTGAACTTTCAGAAAGGTTTCCTGGACGGCATCTTCGGCCTCGCTCTGCGTTCCCAGAAGATTCCGCGCAAGGTTTTTCATTCGCGCGCCTTGCGATGCATAGAGCCGCTCGAATGCGCTCAGGTTTCCGGCGAGACATCCGGCCGCCAACGCCGCATCTTCGGGATTTACTCCGTCTGCCCGATTCTGCCCCGCTTCGAGTTCGGAAGGTTCCACTCGCGACTCCCCCTCGCGCGCTACCGGAGAGATTCTATGCTCCCAGGGCAGCGTAAATCCCACAGATCCCATCTATTTCTCCTGAGTTATAGACGACGGAGAGGGCCCAAGTGTCAGGGGTGCACGGCCCCGGCGAGACAGACCTAAGTCATTACATGTCAATGGGTTATCGCGAGGGCCCCGCGCAGCGTCTCGGTTCGGGCACCGGCAAGGCTGAAAGGTCCTTCAGGTCACACATTCTCGCGGGAGGCCACCCCGCGTTCGTTCGCGCTTCGCAAACTCTGCGAGCGCCGTTCGCAGGTCCGTGACCGTGAAATCCGGCCAGCGCTTTTCGAGAAAAACAAATTCGGCGAAAGCGCATTCCCAGAGCAAAAAGTCGGAGAGCCGCTGTTCACCTCCCGTGCGAATCAGCAAATCAACGTCGGTTGATCCGCCCCGCAGCACCTCCGCCAAAACGCTGCCAAAAGCCTCGCTGGAAAGCTCCGTCACTTTGTAGAATTTGCTCGCCGCCTGAAACAGGGAATAACGCGCCGAGTAGTCCACCGCCAGCCGGAGATGCAGGGTCCTTCCGTTGGCCGTGGCCGTCTCGGCTTCGGCGACGGCTTCGCGCAAGGTTGCCGGCAACCGGTCGCGACGCCCGATGACGTTCAGTCGAATCCCTTCCGCGATGCAATGCCTCGTTTCGGCCAAGAGGTATTCATGAAGAATCCGGAGAATCGCGTTGACCTCAGCTTCGGGCCGCTGCCAATTGGCCGAGGAAAGGGTAAACAGCGAGAGCGTCTGGATTCCCAACTTCGGGGCCATGCGGATAATCTCCTGGGCGGTTCGCGCCCCGGCGCGGTGTCCGGCCGACCGCGGGAGGGCCCGCGAAGTGGCCCACCTTCCGTTGCCGTCACAGATGATGGCCACGTGCAAGCCGTGTTCGGTCGCCACCGGAGTCTTCAGCGTGTGTTTCTTGATCGTCTGTTGCTGCACGAGCATGTTCCTTCTCCGCCGCTACGTGTCGCAATGTTCTTTACGGTACAAAGAGACAGGGCAAAAAAATTTTACCGCTCGCGCGTTGCTCGGATGAGCGCCTCCATGTGGTCGAGGTAGCGTTCCAATGCCCGCCGGCCGGCCGCTGTCAGGCGGTACTCCGTCTTCGGAAGGCGTCCGTCGAACGATTTCGTGCATACGATGTAGTCGGCTTCTTCGAGCTTGCGCGCGTGCACGCTTAAGTTTCCATCGGTCGTTTTCAGAAGCGCTTTCAGTTCATTGAACGTCTGCGAGCGGTTCACCGCCAGGGCGCTTACGATGCCCAGCCGAATCCGTTCGTGGATGAGCCGGTCGAGGTTTGCGGAAACCGTCTGGGCTGCGGGGGCCCGTACCGGAGACGGAACCTCGTCCTTCGCGCTACGCTCCTGGCGGATTGTCGATGCCTTGGCCATAAGAGTTCCCGTGTCCGCAGTCCTTTATCCCCCGTAGCGCAGCGCGATCCAGACGCCGAACGCAATATGCACCAGGCCGAATCCCGCCGCCATAAAAAAATTCCCCCACGACGCCGGTGCGAACAAGGCAAACCCGCCGAGCGTCATCAGGCAAAGCCCCAGGATGGGGACCGCCCGGACCGAAAAAGCCCCACCGGTCACGATGGCCGTTCCGTAGAGCAGCAGCCAGACGCCCGGCAGAGCCGCAATCACGTCCAGATTATACATAGCGACGGTGAGCAACCCCCCGACGATAATGGGCGGCGCAAAGCTCAAGACAAACTTCCGTCCGGGGCCGGAAAAAAGGGAGGAATTGGCGCGGCGAGCCTTGGTGGCGGCTGCGGGGGCAGCAATGGCTACGGCCACGAAGGCCTCGGCAAGCCAAACGGCGACCCATGCACGCGGCGTGGCCTGGCGCGACGCAAGCAGCGCGGCCGCAAGCGCCGTGAGGCCGATGGTGACACCTCCCCAGCCCGGGACCGCCGTAAACTCGGCGGCGCGCTCCATGGTTTCGCGGATGTAGCGGAGATGGTCAGCGGCGCGGGAATCGATCGGGATGGGTGCGAGCGGAGAGCGGCTTCGGTTAGGGCTGGCCATGAACAAAGAGGCTACCGGGATGCGCAAATGATGTCAAGTACTTTGTATAGCAAAGTAACAAGACTAGCGCGCCTTGCGGTACCGTCCGAGCAGCGCATTCGACCGGATCACGAACACGTCGAGGAACATCTGCAGGCTGTCTTTCAGCATGCTCACTTTTGTCGCGGGGGAATGCGCCCACCTGACCGGCACCTCGACGGTCGACAAACCGTGGTGTCGCGCCAGGTAAAGCAGTTCGGGGTCGAACCCGAAGCGCTCGATGGTTTGCTGCTCGAAAATGATCCGGCAGCGCTCCCTGCGGAACGCCTTGAAGCCGCATTGCGTATCCACAAAAGGCAGGCGCAGGATGACGCGGACAATCCGGTTGAACACGATCCCGGCAAACTCGCGGAACAAGGATTGGTGCGCTTCGATCAGGCTGCGATCCACAGCCCTGCTGCCAATGGCCACATCATGAGTATCGAGTCCGGCGAATAGCTTTTCTCCTTCTTCGATCGGAGATGACAGGTCCGCATCCGTGAACAAAGTTATGTGGCCGCGTGCCTCGAGCGAGCCGCGGCGCACGCTGAAGCCCTTGCCGCGATTGGTGCCATTTGAAAGGACGCGGAGGTTCGGGATTTTTGCCTTATAGGACTCCGCGACAGCCGCGGTTTTGTCAGTTGAGCCGTCGTCGACCACGATGACTTCCGTATTGGGCCGTCGCTCCCGGATGTAGGCTGCAAGTTTGCCGAGCGAGTCGGGCAGCCGCTGCTCTTCATTGAACGAGGGGATGATGATGGATAAATCCGGCGGCTGATTCACAACAGCTCCCAGGGCTTCCAGCCGTGTTGCCCAAGAAGCGGCACGAACCGGCAACTGTCGCGTTTTTCCTTGAAGTAGCTGGTTCCGCTTTTGGTTACGAGGAGCAGGTGCTGATGTTCTTCCCTTCCGACGGGCGCAATCATCCTTCCGTCTTCCTTGAGCTGCTCAAGAAGCGGGGCAGGCAAAGCCGGGGCGGCGGCGGCCACAAGAATGGCGTCGTAGGGCGCGGATTCCGGGAGACCTTCGGAGCCGTCTCCGCAGTACACCTGCACATTGCCGAACCCCAGCCGCTTCAAATTTTCTTCGGCTGTGCGCGTCAATTCCGCCCGCCATTCCACCGTGAACACCTTTTCGGCAAGGAGAGAAAGCACTGCCGCTTGATACCCGCAACCCGTGCCGATTTCAAGCACGGTTTCCTGGCCGCCCAACCGCAGCGCCGCCGTCATGGCCGCCACGATGTACGGCTGCGAAATTGTCTGGCCGCCTCCTATCGGCAGCGGTTCGTCTTCGTAGGCTTTCGCTCTGTATTGCGGTGGCACAAATTCGTGCCTTGGCACACGTTCCATGGCTGACAGCACGCGATCCGCGGCAATGCCGCGCCGCCGAATCTGCGCGTCCACCATCGCATGGCGCAATTCCACGTAGGGATCGTCTGCCATTGAGTGAAGCCAACCTTGGAGTCGGTTCGGGCCACACGCCGAACCGGTCGCTCGTTGAGCAGCAACCTCAATTCAATGTCCTTAGTGTAGCCGATAGCTTTGACGAAGGGCGTCGCCTCCTGAATCCTTCTGGCTGCACGTTCGAGCAGTGACCCTCGCAGCAAGGCTGTACGGCAGAGCAGGCGCATTCCACATCCCCGCTCTCTAAAATTTAATGCCTAGGGAATTTCCCTATGTTTCTCTCGGGCGGGGAGGATGTCATGAAGGCGGTACTGGCGTTGGCTGTCATTTACCTGGCGATGTTCCTTGTGGCCATTCAGGGTGGGTCCTCCATTTCGGTTCAGGCGGCGCAAAACATCACAAAACAAAGCCCTTCGGCCACTCCGCAAATCGATCCGGCGAAAGAGGCAGATATTCGGGCCTTGCTCGAGCTCGTCGGGGCGCGCGATCAAATCGCGGACGCGATCACCACCTCGGCCGAGCAGTACCGCAAAAACCTTTTAGCCACGGTGCCGAATAACGAGCAGGGGCAAACCTTTGTCAACTCCGTAATCAACGAATACCAGAAGAGTTACGGTCTCGATGAAGTTGTCAACCAACTGGTAGCCATCTACGACAAGCACTACAGCGATGATGAGATCAAGGGCCTTCTGCAGTTTTATGGCACGCCGTTCGGGCAAAAAGTCGCGGCCGAGCAATCCAAAATCATGCGGGAAGCACAAGAAGCCACCCGCAGCTCTTCCGCCAAGACTGTGCGCGCGGCGCTTCAGCACGCAAAACAGGAAAATCCGGGTATCGGGCAGAACGCCCATCTCGGCGGCGCGGCGGCGCCCCGTTTTGGCCAGCAACGGCGTGCTTTGCAGCAAAATGGTTCGCAGCAAGCCACCCAAGAGCCGGACCAGCCGTAGTTCGAAGCCCGTTGGAATTCAACTTTTATGGCAGTCGTTTTTTGAACTTAATGTCGACGCCAAACGTCCCGTTCTGATCGCGCAAGGCTACAACCGAGATCGTGCGCGTCACGTTGTATTCCACCTGAATCACCTGTTGCTGCGTGGAACTGACGTTCGAAACGTAGGTTACGTTCAGGTTCGGCGACACCTGTTGCTCAACGGTGACGCGCGCGGCAGCGTTCTGGCCGGAGCCGCTGGTGCCAACGCCGGCCAAACCCGGATCGACGCGAAATCTCGTGATGCCAAACAGCCGCTCCACGCGCCCGCCCAACTGGCTCGAAATCGCTTCCGAAAGCAGTGCCGAGGCGCCCGAGGTCCCGCTCTGCGTGGCGCTGCCGGAGCGCATCGAAGCTTCCGAAGTCGTCTGTCCGAGTGCGAGCAGTGTAATGATATCGTTACCGGGCAAGGGCGGGTCGGAGCGGTACGACATGCTCATCTTGCTGGCCGTTCCGCTGAAATTCAGCGTGACCTCGTATTGCTGAATGTTGGTTGTGGCTTCGACGTTAATCACCGGATCGAGGCGGAAGGGATTCGCGAAATTCAGGTCGCCGCGCGCCACCTTGTAGCGATTGTCGCGGAAATAGATGTCGCCCGAGATCACGTGAATATGGCCGAGCAGAATGGGATGTTCGGCGGTGCCGCGCACCCGCAGGCCGGCCTCGGCCTCCAGATGAGCCCCCGGCCATTCCATGCGGGAATCCGGCGTCGAGCTCGCTTCAACATCAAACTGGAGGTTCCTTAAGAAGGAGGAACTGCTCGGTCCGCTCGGGCTCGATGTCGAAACCAGCGAGCCCGCCGATTCGAGGCCCTGCGTGAGAGTGACGCGCTGAATCATCACTTTTCCGGTGAGCAGCCCCCCGTCGGGCGTCCCGGTCAGCCGCAAGGAGCCCCCGGCCAGCCAACTGATCCCTTCGGGATAGCGAATGCGCAGCCGGTCGGTCTTGGCCGTAATGTCGTAGCGCAAGGGCTTGTCTGAATAGTTCACCGTTCCGGAAAGCGCGAGGATTCCTCCTCCTGCCTCGCTCTTCAAGTTTTCGAAGAACAGACGGTTGGCATCGAAGACCAGATCGCCATTCAGATTGCTGAGTCCGGTGGGAAAGTCCGCCGAACGCGCTGAGACATTGTTCAATTTTACGCGGCCCACGATGCGCGGCCGGTCCAGCGTGCCTTCCAATGACGCGTTGATGTCTGCGTGTCCGGCCATGTCCACGTCGGGGATATAACCGGTGAACAAGCGCAGATCGACGGAACCGTTCAGTTGCAGCGATACGCTGCGCCTCCCGGTAAACTGGATTGCCCCCTTCATCTCCGCATTCGTGTCCGCTCCCTTCAGCGCGGCGCTCTCGATTTTCAGGCTGTCTCGCGTTGAGGTGAGGTGAATGGGCCCCGAATTCTCGAGCTGAACCCCACTGTAGGCCAGCAGCAGGCGCGTGAAGTTTCCGTCAACCACCAGATTTTCGGGACGATCGAGGTCCCCATTAACGCTGATATCGCCGTC
>Ga0207826_1000268_pt1 | contig 14725 bp, 11 predicted proteins | sample LuqExpMetageno80_FD_187837 | JGI IMG/M metagenome (GOLD analysis project Ga0207826, IMG submission 187837) | Tropical forest soil microbial communities from Luquillo Experimental Forest, Puerto Rico - Sample 80 (SPAdes) | ecosystem: Environmental > Terrestrial > Soil > Tropical forest ... | reverse complement strand
GCTGCTCCTGGGCCAGTGCCGTGAGGAGAAGTTCGGCGGGGTTCATGTATCGACGCGGACTTGGCAGATAGTCGAAGCCCGGATATCCGAGGCCAGCTAAGTGCGACGCCAGCTGATCTGGACTAACCTTCTTGAAGGCCATGGATGGTCGGGACGGCGGCAAGGATGACGGAGGTAGCTTGTATACCCGTACCATCTTTCGCGCCAACTCTGGTGTCAGTGGCCTCTGGCCTTTTTCCAGCATGGAGAGGTAGCTCTGCGACACACCGAGTTCCCTCGCAGCTCTTTGCTGATTCAATCCGGCCTTCTTCCTTGCTTGCTGAAACCTTGCGACATCCATGGATATCAAACTCCAAATGCCTGGCTTAAGATTATCACAACCGTGTGATAATTTTGGATAGGTCCACGGCCCAAGCAGAGGGTTAGCTCTCTAGGCCGCTTTCTTCCGGAGGCCAAACTCGGGCCATTCGACTGCGCCGTTTGCGGACGGAAACACAAGCTGACGAGTCCGCAGTCCTCTCCGCAAAAGAGCCAATAGTTCCTTCCGCTTGGCCTTGATAACGACTCCTGAGTACCCAAAACCGGGAAGTGGTTGGATTCGTTTCTGCTGCCGCAATTGCGAAATCATCCACGAGCCCCATTCCGGCGTGGCAGGCAAACCGTAGTGACACACAAGCGAGGACCAAATGAAGAGTTGGTCGTCACTAACCAGAAGCAACTTTCCGTCCGAGGTATTGTCCGCCAATTCCTGTGAGCAGCTCACCAGATGGCGCAGCGGCCGCTTCCAGCCAGGTACGATAATCGAGCCTCGATAGCACACCGGCTTTTCACCCAGCGACACAATGCTCTCGTTGCCATAGGGATCCATCACCGTAAAGGAGTCTCCGTTTGCGAAGGCGGCAGCCAGCGCCCCGACCTCTACGTCGCCGCCCACGACTGAGACAAGGTGCGCTTTGCCTCGCTCCTCCCCCATGAATGCATCCAGTGAGACACGGAGGTTGGTCGCTGTTTTCTCTGTTTGGCGACGATACATGAGTCTTCCGAATCGCTCATGAGCATTTTTCATGCGTGGGTTCCTTCGTCTCCTTGAGTTCAACGATGTGGCCACTTTCGTATGCAAGGGTCAACTCGTGGCTGAACCGTTCCCGCTTGCGAATGATGGTCTCTGCTTCGGTTTCGCCCTCCTCGTTGAACTCGTCGACATACTTCACGGATCGCCAGTGGGCGATGTGCCGCATCTCGCCCTCGCCAAAGAAACCATTGAGCATGCCGCTGCAGGCCAGCAGACCCTTTCCGTATCTTCGCCGAAAATGGGCCTAATCATTGCATCGTCTGATGGAAACTATGAGGCGTTGCCGTATAGTCAGCATCGTCTCGTCTGCTGACTAGGGTGTGCAGAAGCCGCACAACCAAATGGAGGATGACGACCATCCAGGACGAGTGGGATCGATCAGGAGAGGTTCAACGCAGGATGGCGATTTTCCCCGAGGCGTATAGCAGAGTGAGTTCGTTGGTAAATCTCTCCCGCTCGCGTCGAATGATGGTGCCGTCTTCTTCAACTTCTTCAGAGCAGTCTGTGACCTTGACGGATCGCCAGGTAGCGATGTGCCGATCTTCGCCGGAACCAAAGACGCCGTCCAGAAGTCCCGCTATCGCGCACAGTGCGACGTGGCCCCCATGTAACGGGGTCACAGGACGCCCTTTGATCTCCGCCCGGCACACGGTAAGGATTCTGGCCGCCTGACGATATGCTGCTGACTTCAGCAACAGGTCTTCGATCTCATCCAGAGGCAGGCCGCGATGAGTCAACTCGACAGGTCCGCCCTCTGGAACCGAGTAGACTGCATCGGCAGAGTCAGGGAGGACGGGAAGTTGCTCCCACTTCCGACTCATCTCAGCGATTAAGTTTTGCGCCTTGATGAGATCGGCATCAGACAGATGATTGCATTCATGGCGCGTACGCCTGGTACCGAGCAGCACGACCTGCTTGTACTTCGCAGCCTCCGGCGTGCCCAGTCGGTAAGCTTTCTTGTCTTTGAAGTGGAAGGCGAGAAGGCGCTCGCAAACGGCGAGACGATCTCCGGGAACGACCAGAACCAGCACGCCGGCAGGCTTGAGCCAGCGGTAGCAGTGCTCGAAAAATATCTGTTCCAACCTGCGGTTTTGGGAATGGCCGCATTCGAAGTCGTAGGGTGGATTCAGATAGAGCAGCGACAGGGACTCCACTGGGCAGTGCACATCCAGGGCATCGCCATGAATGACGTGGTGGCCGACCTCGCGGGCCTGTTCGACGCGGTAAGCGTCCAGTTCGATACCGTATCGGATCGCTAGCGGATTTCCGCCGATCACCGTAAAAGGGCCGCCGTCGCCGATGCAGGGGTCCAGAGCTGCGTATGCAGAAAGCGGAAACTGCAGGAAGCGTCGAATCCGTTCAGCCTCCGCTAATGGAAGAGGAAAATAGCCGAGTTTTTGCTTGCCTGCCAAGCGCATGGTGCCTCCCTATCGAACCATTTGGGGATGATGATGATCTGTGCTTGCATTCACAGAGCCATGGGCAGTAATGTCGCAACTGTTATGGCTCTTCATGCGTCTGCGAAGATCGGAAGAAACGAACCCTGCCCCTGCGGCAGCGGCAAGAAGTACAAGCATTGCTGTTTGCCTGGCTATGCTCCATCTATCGACTACGTGTGGGCGCGGCAGCACGAAGAGTCGGATCGCCTGACGCGGGAGATCACCAGGTTTGCCTTGCGTAAGTTCGGGGATCGGATCTATGAGGCATGGCAGGACTTCAACATGCGTGACGTTCCGAAGCCGCTGGAAGAGGCCGCAGACGAACGTCAGATCTTCATGCCCTATTTCTTATTCCAGTGGAATCCGGGCGCGCGGGGTACTGCCGCGCGCAGGCAGGGCGGCGTAGTAGCTCGCTGGTACATGCTGGAAAAGTCGAAGCAGCTAACCGCGATGGAACGGATGTTTTTGGAGCAGGCTACAACACAGCCGCTGAGCTTCTACGAGGTCGGTGGGAATGAACCCGGTGAGCGCATGAGGGTGTGGGACGTTCTGATTGGCGGAGAAACCGAAGTCATCGAGCGGTCGGGGTCGCGAAACTTGCGGCCGGGAGACCTGCTTTTTGCGCAGATCTGGCACCAGCCGGAACTTGCCGTGTTCGGCAGTTCGGCTCCCCTCTGCATCCCGCCGGACAAGAAGATCGAGGTCATCGAACTGCGAAAAACACTGAAGAAGAAAATCGCGAAACAGAATCGCGATCTGGCGCCGCACGATCTGTTGCGATATGCAGATCTGATTCGCGCCACCTACCTGGACATTCGCGACCGGCTATTCGCTCCGCCGGTGCTGTGCAACACGGACGGCGACCCGCTGCTGTTTCACACCCTGACGTTTCGGGTCGAGTCGGCGGAAGCGGCGTTCGACGCGTTGGCCCCGCTCGCAGTGGGACGTTCCCGTGAGGAGTTGCTCGACGATGCGGAACTGGGTGACGACGGGAAGCTGCGGAAGGTGGACATCGATTGGATCAAGGAAGGCAACCGTAAGTTTAAGACTTGGGACAACACCATCCTGGGCCACTTCAAGATTTCCGAGGGACGTGTGATCGCGGAGGTGAACTCGGAGAACCGCGCCAAACGGCTGCGCAAAGAGATTGAGAAGCGACTCGGTGTGCTGGCGGTCCACGAAAGCACCCGCGCCCAATCGCTCGAAGAGATGCGGAACAATGCGCCACAAGAGGCCGAGGATGCGGAACTGCACGAGGCCGAGATGGAAGCGACGTTGCACGACCCGGAAGTGAGAAAGCAGCTGCAAGCCGTGATGCAGAAGCAAGTCGAAAGCTGGATTCATCAAAAGATTCCGGCATTAGGCGGGCGCACGCCCATGCAGGCCGTTCGCGATCCCGACGGCAAAGAGATGGTCGAGGCGTTGCTCTTGCAGTGGGAGCGGCACGATGAAAGAGATATATCTCCGAATCAGATCCGTCCCGACATTGGCGCCATCAGGCGCTTGTTGAACTTGCCTTCTCCTGTAGTCTGAGTTTGCTCGAGCCACTGCCGTTCCATTTGATGGAGCCGCAGTTGCAGGTAGCGCCAGTAATCCTCTGACATCTGCAGTTCGCCGGCTTCCTCGATCACATTTTGGAAATAGCTAAAGCTCACGACCACAGCGTTACTCTTACTGTTCAGCAAGGTCGCGTATTTGCGTGCACACCCCAACAGGAATCCACGCTCGACCTGCCGAATGGAGATTCCTCGTTGGAACAAGGCATTGGCAAGTTTCTCGTCCGCAGGAGCAAACGAGCTCGCGACACACCGCCGACTTCCCATCAGGCGCTGGATGCGGGCGACGTAGCTTGCCCGGTCTTGTGTTGCTGCTTCTTTTCGAGTCTTCTCGTATGGCCAGAACGCATCGCAGATTTCGATGTGACCAGAGTCGTGCTGATTGGTGGCGCTCTGAACGCGGCAGACCTGCTGCCGCTGCAGTTCCTCCATATAGATAACGATGGAGCGGCGGCTGCGGCCCACTGCCTTTGCCAGGTCTCCGTGGGTAATCCTCATCTGCCCAGTTCTGCGGTCCGCGTTCAGGCAAAGATAGATGAAGAGCCGGAAAGCTCCATCGGAAAGCAAACCGAGAGCGCGGGAAACTTCCCGTCCGGCGGCAAACCATCCGCTGGGGTGCTTCAGCTTTCCGGCTGGTGCGGTCACCGCGAACCAGCCTGCGCCAGACACAGAATCTCTTCGCGTAGCAGATTCTCCGCGCTCTGCTGCTGCCTCACCCTACGTTCCAGGGAGATGAGTCTGGCGATGAGCGCGTCTTTGGATTCCCGCCGTAACCGGGCAGTCTTGGACCACATAGATCGCTTCTCCGGGCCGGATGCGCTGTTGATTAGCTGCATGAGGACCGATTCCCGGAGCTGCTTACGCCTGGGCGGCCGCCGACTCGCCATATAAATCCGATAGGAGAGTTCGTTTCTCTTGATCGTGTTGGGAGAGATCGAAAGACCGAACAGAATACTCACGCGTTTGCAAATACTCGCATACGTTACCTCGGCATGGTCCTTCTGCAGTGCCCTAACAGCAGCTTCCACGCGCGCAGCGGTATCGCGCTTCTGGCGTTCCCATCTCGGCTGCAGCCAGCCGGGATGCCGTTTCTTATCTCGGTGACCCATGCTCGATGCTCACAGTCTGCGCTGCGTCTTTCCGCATCGCATCGATCAGATCCATCTCCTCCTTGATTAGTTCGCAGTCGGCGATCAAACCCTTCATCTGCCGTGCTTCCGCTACAAGCTTTTCCCGGTGCGCATACTGTAGCTGTTGTTCTGCCCAAGCCTGCTTTTGGTCGATCTGATATCGCTTCGCTGGATCCGGCGCATTGCCCGCACAGCCTACGCAGACGAACTTGGCCGGGCACATGTTGGCCACTACGCAGGTTCCGCCAAACACCTCCGTCAGAGCTCCGACCTTACCTTCAGCCTCTTTCAACATTCTTCCGATCTCGTCGGGGCTGCGCCGCCCCTCGGCACCCAGATCGATGCGATCCACAAAGATCATTTCTGCTGCGCTCATCACCTTCGTCGGAGTCGGTCGCGCATAGTACTTCGTGACGGTTGGGTCGCGCTGGTGCAGCAGTTTGGCAATGACCTCAACCGGCGTATTCAAGTCAGCCATTTCGGTGGCAAACGAATGCCGCAGCAGGTGCGAACTAAGCTGAACCACATTGCCGTCGAGTGAGCGCAGGATAAGGCCATGGAGAAGGAACCGCATGAACGTATTCAGAACGTGCAAGCGAAGGCCGCGGCCATTCCACTGCAACACGTATCGATCGGGCGCTCGCTTGTCGTCTTCTATTTTCACGATGGGAATCAGGGGACCACCCCACTTCTCACACTGAAAACGAATCAGCTCGACCAGGTGGCGTTTGGTATCCTCGTCGATAAAATAGTCTTCCCGCTTCTGTCTTCCTTTTGGCACCAGCCGGAGCATCCACCGCGTCGCCGCTTTGGGGCCCACGTTCTCAAGCTGCTTGAAGCAATCCGGGCTTTGCGCAATCTGCATGATCTCGCCAATGCGCGCGCCGGTAATCGTTCCCATACGAATCACCAGCCCGCCAAACATGCAGGCTGCGTAGATACCCTCATAAGGAAGGAACTCGTGCCCTTCGCGCTGTTGCAGGAAGTCGATCGGCCGGAAGTCGGTCGGGCCGAATGCCAGCAGGCCGCCGTCCGCCCAGGCGCTCTTGCTTTCGTATCCCCACTCAGCATGGAAGGCTTCGCGTTTTTCGGCCAGATCGCTGTCGCTGCGCACATCCAGGTGGCGAAACACCCGATGCCGGAAAAGATCAAGGAACCAGAAAGGCTCTGCTGGACAGCCTTGCGTAAGACTTGTGGTGGCGTTGTACTCGACGAAGTAGGCGCGATTCTTCGGCGAGAAACTGGCTTCCTGCCAGCGCCTTTGAAGCGTGGTGGCGGGCGCCTCGTGATAACCAAGCGCCACCGCGTGCTCTCGCAACGAGTTGGAGTCCCACAGCGTCAACTCAACGCGCTGCCGCACTGCCCGCCGGCCCATCGTTTGCGCCGTTTCTTCATAGCCGAACTCATACGGGCAGCGAAGATCGTTGGCTTCAACGGCTACGACGGCTTGCCGAGTTGCCTCGTACAGGCGACGCAGCTGGTTGCAGCGGATCCCCGCTACATGTCGTATCTGGTAAAACTTCGACTGCACTGCGTCGGTCTTAATCTTGACCCGCTCTTGCTGTTCGCGAAGATACGCGCTGTAGGTCTTATGGCGCATGAACCTTCGCCGATCGGTCACTGGCCCTATGAAGAAGTTCTTCATCACTTCCAGTTGCTCAGGCCTTAGTCGCTCAGCATATTCATCGAACGCGTTGCGCACCGCACTCCATTGACCCAGAAACGTGCGTCGCTGATGCTCCGACAAGCCCTTCCCGATCTCCCCTACATGAATACGAAACAACAGATCATTCGCGTCGACGCTGTTAATGTCCACGATGGACTGTTCGATCATCACACGACGCAGCACCCGGACGAAGTTCGCAATCTGGTTGTAGATGGACTTCTGCTGCCGGTCAGATCGCAAGAGCGCAAACAGCGCCATTGCATCCCGCACGGACGGATTTTCAATCCGGCCCAGGTAGGACAGGACTTTTACCGAAGGGACTTGCCAGCGCCCATCGCCTGACGGATCGTAGGAGGTCAACGGCGCGCTCGCCATTGCGGGACTGATGATCTTTGCCAGTTCGCGAAGATTGGTAGGTAAAGCGCAGCGGACATGAGTTCCTTGCTCGGGAAGTCCTTTTTTCCTCCTCCACGCCACGATGCCAGTGCCGAATGCATGATCGTTCCACACCGGCATTCGCTGTTGCACAATGCGACGGTTCGGACTGATCCCCTCCTGCCACAGCGCCTCGCAGATCTCCGCTACAACTTCGTTCGGAAGGGACCTGTTCCTGGGCCACGTTAGTCCCAAGTCGGCCTGAATGCGGAGCGCGATGTCGATGGAGGTCACGCAAGTGCTCCCGTCAGAATCGCGATGTCCTCATCCAACGCTTTGCTCACGTCATGGGATTGCACAGTCGCAAACTGCGCCAACAGGCCTGGGTCTTTTTTGACCTGTTGCTCACGCTGTTTCATCGCCTTGTGGATGGAGTTGAGAGTGGTATCAATGAAGTCGCTATCCCGCACGACGTGTTCGTAGGCCTTGAGAGTCCGCTCGGCCGTCTTCCATGCCATGTACTGAACCAACTCCGCCTTGCGGCGGACCATTTCATTCTGATCCGTCGCCGTTCGCTCGATGGTCCGAAGCGCATTGGTGACGAACCAGTGCCGCGCGATATGGGGCGGGGCAGCGATCCCGGCCGCCCGCAACGCAGGATTCCAGTAGTCGCTTCGAAACATCCGCGGACTCACGGGGCCTCCGCGCGTGGTTAGAAACAATCGGACCTTTGCCAGCTCGGCAGCGTCCATTTTCTCCAGATCCGCAAGGCAAAGCCCTTGCCGGTCGTGCGCACGCCGCCCGTTCGCATCGTCATCGAAGTATCTACGCACCACCTTCGCCGTAGCCGACGAAACCACGAAACGTTTCGTCCTGACTCCAAAGCTCCCTTTGTTCCGCGCTTGAAACTGATTCAAGAACTGGCTCGTAAACCAGTCCAGGGCGGTCAGATCGAGCACTTCGCTGATCCTTCCACCGCCTTCAAAGAGAATCCGCACTACGCAGAGTTCTCTTAGGCCCCACCCGTATTCCTTGCCGGCCTTGTAGACCAAATGAGGAAAATCAGGATCGTCGATGGTCTTGGGCAACCATTCCCGATCCACGCAGCGGAAGAAGTTTGCGGAAAGCCGGATTCCCGAGGGCGGATCCACGCCGCTCACTGCCGGCATGGGATCGCGTCCCTCGATTTCACGTACCGCTCGGCGGTACTGGACTCGCAGTTCCTGAGTGACCCGCCCCATTTCAGCATGGAGCAGTGGGTTAGGCGGCTCGTAAATCTTCGACGAGATCAGATGATCGTAGAAGCGCCGCAGGGCGGCGAGCAGGATACGAACATTGATTCGCGTTTCCTGCGTTTCGCTCACGTAGGTCGCCTTTACGCCGGATCGGTCGGCGCGATACGTCAGCTTGCATTTGGCGGCAACCGTCAGATACTCACCAATAATGTTCCGAGCCTCGACAACGGAACCCAGCATTTTCCACTGATGTCGCTGTACCGTCGAATCGCTGAGCGCCCAGTTGAAAAGCGACAGTACTTCGCGCATGTAGACCGGCACCGAGCCGGGCGACAGCGATTTCATCAACTCGCTTGCAAACAGCGACAGCGTGATATCCGGGAGGCCGTCATCGCGGACCACCTGGTACTGATGAATAAAATCCGGCGTGGATACGAGTTTGAGCATGCGCTCGCCCTTTACAGCTTTGGTCGGCCTCACGAATTCAGCGCCGCGCCTTCGTCACCGCCAGAGACGAAATGATGATGACGAGTCGCTTGGAATTCGATCAGCCGGTGCTACGCTCCCGGATATTAAGCGTCGCCGCATAGGAAAAGTCGGCCCTTACTATGCTTTTCATGAACAATTGACAAGGTTCCTTATCGTACCAACGTGTCCTTTATGTAGCGGCGTCACTGGCCGGCCTGTCATCTTCTGCTGCTTGCGCACGAGAATGCCGCGGGCGTTCTGCATTGCCACCGAGCGCTGTAGTGCATCCTCAATTTCATCCAGCGGCAGGCCGGTATGAGTGATCGTCGTAGGCGGCGATGGTGGAATCGCGTACCGCTCACTCACTTCTTGGTTAAGCACTGGCAACAGCTGCGGCTTATAGGCAATGCGTAACAAGTCCTCAGCTCCCTTGGGCTCGCCGCGCAGATGAGCTTTCTTCCGTTTGCCGAACATCACGACCTGATTGAATCGCACAGATTCTGGATGCTGGAGTCGACAGACGCTGATCCGGTCGAACTGAGCCGCCAATAGACGTGCGCATGTGCCCACCGCGGGTGCCGGAACCACGAACACAAGAACACCGTCACTAATCACCCAGCGAAAGCAGTGCTCAAGGAACACCAGCTCCATCCTCTTATTACTGTGCGGCCCAAACTCGCTGTCATAGGGCGGGTTCAGATACAGGAGCGAGCAGGTTTCCGCCAATACCCGGCACTCAAAGGCACTACCATGTACGGTCGGAATTCCCTTGTCAGCGGCGGCAGCAGCTCGGTCGGCATCCAGTTCGATGCCGGCCAAGTGCGCGCCTGTCCCTTTGGTGATTTCGACCAGAGCAGTGCCGTCGCCGACGCAGGGGTCGATGGCAGCATACGGCCCGGACGGAACCAGGAGTGCCCGAATGTTCTGGGCTTCTTCGATTGGCAAAGGATAGTAACCAAGCTTCAACCTGGAAATGAGACGGGCCATGGTGGCCTCCGAAGTCATGGTGGGTTCGAACAGGAGGAGTGGGCATCGCTGTTAATAGTTGCGGGTTCGTCGCAGCCCTTTCAGAATTCCAGACGAGCCTGAAAGGCAATCATGCGAGGGCTGCTGTCGCCGCCCAAGCCGACGCCTAGCAATCCGGTCGGCGGCGAGGTGGCGTAGGTTAGAGCGCCGAAGCCAGTCTGGGTGGAAGGATTGCCGGGCACGCCGGCCAGAACGTTGCTGGGAAGTCCGAAGTTCGGATGGTTCAGGACATTAAAGAATTGCGCGTCGAAGCGCAGCTTTAAGCGCTCCGTAAGCGGGAACCATTTAGTGATGTAGAGATCGCTCCAGAAGAAATTTGGACCACGTAGAGCGTTGCGGGCGAGGTCGCCGAACTGACAGGCCTGAGGCGTGTCACCGCCGTTGCAAGCCCCGGTGGAGGGATCGACAGCCGAAACAAACGCATCGGGATTGAGCCACTGAATGGTACCGGGTTGCGTGACTCCGGGGATCACGCAATGACGACAGTACGGATCGACGCCGGGAAGAATGCTGGCGAATTGCGGCCCACTACCCTGCACAATGCCGTTGCCGTTGGCGGAGTACGGTGTACTGAGGACAGAGAACGGCACTCCGCTGTGCCAAAAGACCGTGCCGGAAATCTGCCATCCGTTCACGAAGTGGGCCAACGCGCTGTTCTGCACTTTGAAGGGCAAAATGTAGGTGTACTGCGCGGTGAGGTTGCGGCGGATGTCGTAATCGCAATTGCCGTAGTCGCGTGCCAGGTCACCAGGGAGCGGCGACAGGATTCCTCCTGAAGAAAACTGCAGGAATCCGCCATTGGACACCGTGTCGAGGCAATGGCTCCAGGTGTAGTTGATCTGGCCTTGGAAGCCGTGGTTCATGCGAGTCATGGCGGTCAATTGCAGACCGTTGTAGTGGCTGTTGGCGCCGGTGGAGAACTGCGTCACTGCGCCGAAACGCGGATCGGTGGACTGACCGTAAGGAAAAGGGGTGAAACAGCCGGGGCAGACGGTCTGATATCCGTTGACTTGGGTGAGATAGGGCTGGTTCACGGCGCGCGTGCCTACGTACTGCGCCTGCACGCTGCCGGTTTTGCCGATCTGGTGCTCGATGCCGAGGCTCCACTGCATGAAGTATGGAGCGTGAAGAGTTCCGTTGGGAACCGCTGTGATCGCGACCGGCGGAAGGCAAGTGGCCGAATTTGATAGCGCCGAGGCACAGGAGAGTTGGCCTTGTGCGAATCCCGTAGTGAAGCGCTGGTTGGCAGTGATGGTGGCGTCAATAGCGCTATTGGGAACGCCGGGCGCGATGGCGGTGCCGCCGACGGTGCCGAGAAGTCCGCCTTGGAAGGTCTGCACGTAAGGCGGGTTCATCCCGATCAGATCAGCAACGCTGCCGGGAAGGATGTCGCTGAAGACGCCAAAGCCGGCGCGTAAGACAGTGTCACGCTGGAATTGCCAAGCAATAGCAGTGCGCGGTTGCAAGATTGCGACCGGAGTGGACTCGAAGAGGTGTCCAAGTCCGGTCTGAATGACCTGATTCAGGGGCTGATTCACATCGTGCGAGATGGAGTAGAACGAACCGTTCATCCGTGCAACCTGATCATGCGGGTTTAACGGATTGGAGTTATACGTTGAACGCAGACCGATGGTCCAAGTCAGCGAAGGCGTGAGCCTCCAGGTATCCTGCGCGTAGAAGTCGAGGTTAAGAAAGTTGAAAGGTTCGTTGGCAGAGGTCGGAAAGGTCTTGCTCGCGGTCGAAGCGACGCCGTAGATGAACTGCGGCAATGTTGCGTAGGTCACGGTCGGCACGGTGCCTTGTCCGAAGTCGTAATCGTTCAGACGAAAGATCCGAATGTTGGTGCCGAAGCGCAACTCGTGCCGGCCGTGACTCCACGCGAGATTGTCGTTGATGAAGAATCGGGTGGCACGCCGGCCCTGTGGCCAAGTGTTGTCGAGCCCTCCGATGGTCGTGAACGGCGCGTTGGCTCCGCTACCCTGCAATACGACCGGGAAAGCTGACAGCGTTTGCTGGAAGTTGGCGGGTGCAAAAATACTCGAGTACCACGAAAAAGCTGGGTTGAAATAGTTCACCAGGTTTTGCGAGAAGACGTGCGTGTACCCGGCAGCGAACGAGTAGAGCGGCTGGGGCGAAAAGGCATTGAAGATCGGGTTGATGGGATCCGTCCACGCCGCCTGCACACCGCTGTCGGCCTGAAAACGAAACCAAGTTGAGTCGTCGGGGCTGATGTTGTAGTCGATGCGAACTGTCTGCACCTGCTCATGATCGAGGCTGGAATGCGAAACGCCTCGGCGGTTGGCGCAGCCGTTGCCGTTGGGTGGATTGCCAGGCGCGGTGGTCCCATCCGCATTGAACGGGCAGCCCAACACTGCCAAGGGCGTGCCGCTGGTGTCGCCATAGAGTGCAAACATCTTCTGATAGAACGGCACCTGCTGAGGTGCCGGAGCGTAGTGCGATCCCGTCACCGAATCGGTTCCGCCAAGAGGAAGCTGTTGCAGCACGTATTGCTGAAAGGCCGAACTTGGAACCGTTATCGTGCTGAAGATCGGAAGGGCGATTCGCACCCACTCAGCATCGACAAAAAAGAACAACTTGTCGTGGATGATAGGCCCGCCCAGGCTACCTCCGAAGTGGTTTACAACCGAGTTTGGCTTTTGTGCGCCGGGCGTCGCGTTCAGGAAATAGTCGGAGGCGTTCAGCGCAGCGCCATTCCAGAGTTCGTACAGGTTGCCGTGAAACTGGTTGGTGCCCGACTTGGTGACGTAGTTCACCTGGGCAGCGCCGTAACGGCCCTGGTCGACCGCATACGACAGCGTGTTGACGGTAACTTCAGAGATCGAGTTCATCCCGAGCACAAGATTGGTGGAAAGACCGCTGTTGAGGTTCGTCAGGGGGTCGTTGGTCTCGAGGCCATCAACAATGTAGCCGTTGGAGAGAGCCGGCAGACCATTAAACTCCACGTTGCCATACCCATTGGTTCCACCGACAAAGTCATTGCTGCTGCCAGCGGTGTTGATGAGAGCACCGGGCGCAAATTGCAACGGATAAGTCAGGTCTCCGCCGGGGTTGGGTAAGTTCTCCAGTGACGGTGCGTCGAGAGTGGTGGAAGTGTTGGCGTTCTCAGGATTGAGAATCGGCGCCTCGCTACTCACTTCCACTGACTGTTGGGCCTGGGCCACCTTGAGAGTCAGGGTGACAGTCTGTTTCTGGCCGAGTCCGGCGGAAACATTGCTTACGCTAGCGGGCTCGAATCCCGCTGCCTCAGCCTGGAGAGCATAGGCGCCAGGCACGAGTTGGGGAAAATTGAAGTGGCCCGTATCGTCCGTGCGCGCCATGCGCTTCAGCCCGGTGTCGCGGTTGACAACCGTGACCGTAGCTCTGGCTACCGCTGCGCCGGTCGGGTCGGTGACCTGGCCTAGGATGGCGCTGGTGGTTTCGCCTTGCGCCCAGCCCCACACAGGAAGAAGCAGAGCTAAGGCGGCCAGTAGTGCGATGTAGCCAATGAATCCTTGCTTGGAGCTCACAGTGTATCCCGGAGACCCGCGACGGGCGATGCGCAGCCCCTACAGGCACGATGCAACTAGGATACACTATTTGATGTTAACCGTGGTTAACACAATTTAACAGATCAGGCTTTTGTAAGCCAGACCTTTTCGGCTGCTGCGCTCCCGAGGCGAACGGGGTGCTTGCCGACCACTAGGGAGACTGTACCGTCATAGTTTTGCGATTCAACCGCAAGCCGCACGCCCGGACGGATTCCTTCCTGGTCGAAGAATTCCAGTAACTTGCGATCACGCTCGTAAACGCTGGCGACAACATATCGCGAGGCCGGTTCGGCCTCAGCAAGCAGACACATGCCGCGCTTGCGGCGCTCGGCGGGGCTGCGCAACGAAAGACCGTTGCCGTGGGGACAGGTAGGCTGATGCCCAAGCTTCTCCATCAACTTCTTCTCGAACGCCGGGGAGACGGCGTGTTCCAACCGCTCGGCCTCTTCATGCACCTCGTACCACTTCATGCCAAAGATCTCCGACAACATGCGCTCGATCAGATGGTGACGAACGATGGTGCGTTCGGCGATTTCACGACCTTTCACGGTAAGGCGAACGTGGCCATCACTGCGAATGGCCACTAGTCCATCTTTCGTGAGTCGCTTCAACGCAAAAGTCACTGCCGGTCGAGTGACAGAAAGCCAATGGGCGAGCGTTGCCGGAATGACGTCTTTGCCCTCAGCTTCCGCCTCCGCGATGGCTTTCAAGTAGTCTTCTTTTGAGATCGTAATCATCGATGTAGTGTTCGGTTCCTTCGGACGTCAGCAGTCTAGCACCCACCAAGTGCAATCAGAACCCGAACCAATGGCGCGCGGTCACCTCACACTCAGCTTTCATGCGCCATGAGTTGGACTGAGCCCCGCTAGTTCTTCGAGTCCGAGGACAACGTTTTGAAGGGTTTTGATGTCCGCGATTTCGTTCAGCGGCGGCACTTGCAGCTTATCCAGCAGCCCCTTGACCGTGTTCGGGTCGAGACGTTGGGTAACCGCGTCCAAGCGGTCAAGGCCGCGCGTAGCGGACTCCAGCATTTGCAGAACCTTCCGTTTGGTCGCTGCGTCGTGGATTAGCTTAGGCAGATTGACGTGCCCGTACTCCCGCAGAATGCCTCTGAATAGCGCCGTGCCGACGGCCTTCTCCAATCCCAGAATGCGCGCGTCCAGATCGTCGCCTGAGCCAGAAGCAGCCGAGCCGTTCGACTTTGCGGCTT
>Ga0207826_1000267_pt1 | contig 14726 bp, 10 predicted proteins | sample LuqExpMetageno80_FD_187837 | JGI IMG/M metagenome (GOLD analysis project Ga0207826, IMG submission 187837) | Tropical forest soil microbial communities from Luquillo Experimental Forest, Puerto Rico - Sample 80 (SPAdes) | ecosystem: Environmental > Terrestrial > Soil > Tropical forest ... | reverse complement strand
GCACGCCGCCCATCGAGCCGCCCGCGACGCCACCGGGAACGCCGCCGGCAATGCCAGCACCCATGTCGGGCGGCTGTTCTTCTTCCTTAATGATTTTCACGTCCTTCGGAATCGCCTTCGGGGCGACAAGCTTTCCGGCCTCCATCAAATGGGCCACCGGCTTGATCTTCACGACCTGAACCGGAGCCGGCGGCGGAGGGGGTGGCGGAGGGGGTGGCGGCGCTAGCAGAATCGAAGACATCAGGGTCTTCGGAAGCGCTTCCGTGTAGATGAGCGGAATGAGAATAAGGATTCCGAGGAAGCCGACCTGTAACGCCATGGACAAAACTACAGTCCACGGCTTGTTCGTCTTCTTATTCTTTGCGTTCGAAACGACCATCTCTTCAAACATCTAAGCACTACCTCCTCCCGACGGGCGCGAGGCGCGGTTGGCCTTCCGCCCCACGGGTTTTGTTGCCGGCTGCGGTTCCGGTGCCTGCTGCGGCGCCGCGGCTGCGCCATTTGTTCCACGCAACCACGAGCGGAGCAGCGATACCAAAACTGGAATACGTTCCTACCACAATCCCCACTACCAGGGCAAAGGCGAAAGCCCGAAGCACCTGGCCGCCCATCAGGAACAGGACGAGCACAGTGAGGAAAGTCAAACCGCTGGTCAGGATCGTTCGCGAAAGCGTCTGATTAATCGACTTGTTGACGACATCGGCGAATGCTTCCTTCCGCAAAAGACGGTTGTTTTCCCGGATGCGGTCAAAGATGACGATCGTGTCGTTCATCGAATAACCGACCAGCGTCAACAACGCGGCGATTACGGTCAGCGAAATCTCGAATCCAAAAATCTTAAACAGGCCCAGGGTAATCAGCACATCGTGGAATACGGCGAGGACCGCAGCAAGACCAAAAATGATGCGATCCACGATCCGAAGGACGAAGCCAACGGCGCCTTTCCCTGCCCAACCCGATGAGCTGCCAATTTGTCCGCCGTAGAACCGGAAGGCAATATATACCAGCATACCCGCCAAAGCATAGAGGGTAACGCGGATGGCCTGGTTGCGAAGCTCGCCGCCGACCTTGGGTCCGACGATTTCGACATTGCGAATGGCAAATGGGCCGAGCGAGAAGTTTTCCTTGATTGCGGAGACCACCGCTGGATTGAGCTCGGCGTGCGCGAGGTCATCGAAATTCGTGAGCACACCGCTTTTCACCTTGTCGCGGTAGGCTAGCAGGTTCCTGGCAACCTGTTGATACTTGTCGCCGGCGTTCACGGACAAAGCGAGCGGGTCTTTCTGCGCAAGAAAATTGGCGAGTGCGGTGGGAGTGGTGGAATTGAAGTCGGGCTTGCTCGAATCGCTGACGCCATACGCGGCATTGAGGGCCGTGAGGACTTTGGCCTTGCCTTCGTCGAGGGCCTGGTCACCTTGACCGGTCTGTTGCACGAAGATCAGGACTTCATTGGATTTGGGCGTCGCGATGTCGCTGATACTTTGGATCTCGCTGTTGCCGAGGCCTTGCGCCTGCAAAGCGGAGCGCAGTTTGTCGATGTCGGGCGGCTGCGCAAAAAGCACGTCCACGTTGGTGCCGCCACTGAAATCGATACCGTACTTGATGCCGCCTTTCAGGAGAATCGCGGACCAGCCGATGACCAGAAGTAGCCCGCTCAAAGCAAAGAAATACTTGGCTTTGCCCATCCAATCGATATTGGGCTGTTTGAAGAGCTCAATCATGCCGTTGGTTGCTTCCCTTCCTTAGACTCCAGCACGTTCCAGATTGTTCCCCGCATCCTTGAATTAGGGCCGGTACTGGAACCACTGATTGTCCTAGATACTCAGTTCGGCCTGGCGATCCATTTTCGACAGGTGGTACTGGAAAATCGTCTTGGATACATAGATCGCCGTGAACACGTTGGCGATCAAGCCGATGGTCAAGGTGACTGCGAAACCACGAATCGGACCGGTGCCAAAAATGAAAAGAAAGAAGGCCGAAACAACCGTGGTTACGTGAGTATCGATGATCGTGAGAAAGGCCTTGTCGAAGCCGGCTTCGACGGCCGCCGAGGAAGACTTGCCGTTGCGCAACTCCTCGCGGATGCGTTCGAAAACCAGAACGTTCGAATCCACGCCCATACCGATCGTCAGGATGACTCCCGCGATGCCGGGGAGTGTGAGCACGGCGCCGAACATGGCCAGCGCCGCGAGCAGGATGACAAGGTTCAGGATCAAGGCGAGAACCGCGTTCACACCCGAAAGCCGGTAGTAGAACACCATAAAGACCATCACCACGAGCAGGCTCAGAATCGAAGCCTGCACGCCGTGGCGAATCGAGTCCGCACCTAGCGAAGGACCAACCGTTCGCTCTTCGAGGTACTTGATGGAAGCGGGCAAGGCGCCAGCGCGCAGAACCAACGCCAGGTCGTGAGCGCTTTCCTGGCTGAAGTTGCCGTCGATTCGACCCGAGTCATCGATGCGGCTCTGGATCACCGGAGCGGAGTAAACCTTTTTCTCAAGAACGATGGCCATGTTGCGGCCCTTGTTCTGCTCGGTGAACGGTCCAAACCGGCGAGCGGCTTCCGCCGAAAGATTAAAGTTGATTTGCCACTGGCCCGGCATGTCGGTGTTGCGGTTTTCGGTGGCACTGCGAAGGTCGCGGCCCGTCACGACAGGAGTCCGGCTCAAGATGTACCAGACTTCCTGGTCCGGCTGCTGGTTCTGATTGCGCGTCTCGCTGCGGCCGGCGACAAGCTCTGTGTTCGGGGGCAGGATGCCACCGTGAGCAGCCAGTGCGGCGGCTTCGGAAGGATAGGTGGTGGGATCTTCGACGAGTTTCAGTTCGAGTTGCCCGCCCGCCTGAATGACCTGCTTGGCGCGCGTGGGGTCGCCTTCGCCGGGAAGTTGCACAAGAATTTCGTTGTCCTTGCGGCCGTGGGGCTGAATGGTGGGCTCGGTAAGACCGAGCGCGTTGATGCGGCGCTCGATGGTCTCGAGCGACTGCTGCATGGTGGTTTCTTCGATGCGGGCGACAGCCGTGTTACGCATGGACAGCAGGTAGGAATTGGACTCGCCCGGAGCGGGACTCAGCTCCCAAACGCCTTCGTACTGATCGTGAACGAGGTCGCGAAATTGGGACGCCTGATCGGTAGCGATGTTTCGCACGATGATGTGGGTATCGTCGGCGCGGCGAACTTCGTCGTAACGGATACTCTTGGAGCGCATTGCCGTGGTAAGCCGGTCGACGGTCTGATCGGTTTCCTGCGCGATGGCTTCCTGCACCTGCACTTGCAGAATCAGGTGCGTTCCGCCCTGCAGGTCCAGACCCAGCTTGATCTGGCGTGCGAAATTATCCTTGATTTGCGTCCAGGAGGTCGGGAAACTCGGCAAGCCGACGACCATGTACAGGCAGATCAGAACCACGGCAAAAATGAACAGGACTTTCCACTTCAAGTTGGGATTCATGGTTAAAAGATGGGGCGCAACGGCGACAAAGCCCTGGAGGCGTTATTTGGCATCTTCGGATGCCTCCACCTGGGCGATCGCCGCACGCGCGACGCGAATTTTTACATTGTCGGCGATTTTCAGAATGATGGTGTCGCCGTCCATACCATTGATGGTGCCGTAGATCCCGGAGGTCGTGATGACCTTGTCGCCGTTCTTGATGGCGCGGAGCATCTCTTGCACCTTCTTACGCTGCCGCTGCTGCGGCAGAATGACGAGAAAATACATGATGCCAAACATCAGCATCAGCGGGATCAGGAAGCCACCGAGTCCGGCGACCCCTCCACCCTGCCAGATGAGAACGCTTGCGAGAGCCATCCCCGTCGCTTCCTACCGTACCCTTTCCTAGCCGTACCACATCGAATCCGAGGGGTTCCAGACACGGAACATGAGGCGGCGAAGCAAAAACAGCCCCCAGCGGGAATTTTCCCGCTTACCCTGCCCGCCCGATTCTCGTCCTGAGAGTCGACTTAACGCGGGTGGTCACAGGCCCGCGAGAAAATCCCGCAAGCCTGGCCATTCGCATTAGGCTGGGCCCGCAACATAACGGGCACGCAACTCTGATGCGAAATTGGATAGTTGTCCAAAAGAGATAGCCTCTCGAATTTGGCGCATTGTGTCAAGGTAAAAGTGGACATTATGGTGCGTCGCCAGGATGGAGGCGGTGATCTCTCCGGCGGCGAAAAGATGCCGAAGATACGCGCGTGTGTAGCGGCGGCAGACGCTGCAGGAGCATTGCGGATCGATCGGGCGCCGGTCGCCGATATAGCGCGTGTTTTTGATCAGGACGCGGCCTTCGCTCGTGTACAGGCAAGCGTGACGGGCCGCCCGCGTGGGGAGCACGCAATCCATCATGTCGATGCCTCGGGCAACGTAGTCGGCGAGCTGCTCGGGCCTCCCGACGCCCATCAGGTAGCGCGGGCGCGTGGCAGGCAAAAGCGCGGTGACCTCGGCGGCCATTTCACAGGTAACTTCGTGGGGTTCGCCGACGGCGAGGCCTCCTACGGCGTAGCCCGGAAAATCGAGTTCGAGCAACTGCCGCGCACTCTCGCGGCGCAGGTCGGGATACGTAGCGCCCTGCACGATGCCAAACTGCCACTGGGCTCGGTTACCGTTGCGGTTGGCGGCTTCGAGGAAATAGTTCCTTGCGCGGCGGGCCCAGTCGGTGGTGCGCTTGAGCGCCGCTTCAGCGACATTCCGCGGCGCCGGAGTCTCGATGCATTCATCGAGCACCATGGCGATGTCTGAACCGAGCGCAAGCTGAATTTCCGCGGCTTTTTCCGGTGTGAGGAGATGCTCCGAGCCGTCCAAATGCGAGCGGAAACGCACGCCTTCGTCGGTAATTTTCCGCAGATCGGCCAGGCTGAAGACTTGATAGCCGCCGGAGTCGGTAAGGACGGCTCCACGCCAGGACATGAAGGAGTGCAAACCGCCGAGCTTGCAAATCAGTTCGTGGCCTGGGCGCAAATAGAGGTGATAGGTGTTGGCCAGAATGATGCTCGCACCCAGTTGTTCGAGCGCTTCTTGCGTCAGGCCCTTGACCGTCGCGGCTGTGCCGACGGGCATAAAAACCGGGGTTTCGATTGCGCCATGAGGAGTCGCGAGGAAGCCACAGCGCGCGCCAGTCGGATCGTTTTGCTTAAGAGCGAAAGAAAAAGTCACCGCTCCAGTGTATCAGGAGAAGATGAACGCCAATCCCACGCGGACAACGATGTACACCGCAAACACGCCGAAGGCGATGGCGAACGACTTGTTGCCCCGCAACTTTCTCGGGTTGGCAGCGGAAAAGCCGATGGCGATCAGAATTGTGATCCAGATTGCCAAGAGGTCCACGTTTTTGGCTAACGCGTCGAGCCACTTGGCGGAGCCTTCCGGCAGGAACGCGGCCGCATTCGTGGCCAGGGGGTTGTCGAGATCAAGCGTCCCCCGCGGCTTCAGAAAAAGCACCAGGAGAAAAAGCAGGTTGCCGATCAACCAGGGCACAAAGGCGTGCGAAATGATTGCCAGCGACGTAGCGTAGTTTAGGTTCGCGCCGGCGAAGAGGTTGTACGCCAAGAGCATCGCCCCCGCGACAATCAATACAATCACCAACGGCGCCGGAATTCCAAAGATGTAGGCGCTGATCGGGGCAAATTTCGCGCCCGCCTCAATCTGTTGTTGCTTTTGCTCGGCCGACAGTGAAGCAGCACGAGGGCTTTTTTCGATCTGCTGGCTCATGTATTCTCGCCAATCCACCTTTTGGTTTAGCGCCACGGCGACGATGGCGCCGAGGACGGCAAATAAGATTACCGGAAGCAGCCACGACGGCTTTCGAACGATGTCGGCGAACGTCGCCTTCGGAGAAAAAACGACGCCGATAAGTCGCCCAAACAGCGAAATCGAGGCTTGCGGTTCGGCCAAGGGAGCGGAGGCAGTTGCCATCGTTGACTCCTTACACCACCGGATCGGGGGGAGGCAGTTCTCAGGATTGTACGCAGGGCCAGCCGAAAAAATATCACACCTTGGCGGGGCGGGGTATCTCAGGCACCGCGGCCAGACGTTCGCGCGTATATGGCGAGGCGGGCTCACGCAGCCCGGTAGGCAGCTCGATGCTCAGCGCCCGTCGTTGCAGCAACTCGCCCACACGAGAATGATATCCGGACCGACACACATTTACGAAAATTTCTCCCCAAATGCTGTACACTCTGCAAAATGATTTCTGTCGGTTCCCCGCTGGGCATCTATAAGCCCGTGACAGGCCGAGGAATTGATTGGAAGGGTACATCTACCATCAAAGGCCCGCGGGCATTTCGCAGAACCTGACGGCTGGCGCGTTCGAGCACCAGCCGGTACTTGCTCGGGCCGCAATATTCCAGGTCCCATTTCATCGGCGAACCACACTCGAATACTAGGCTCAATGGCGACCGCGACGACACACCGAGTGGACTGGGGGCTCCTATGGGAGCAGCGCTCGTTCCGCTTTTTCTTCACCGCAATGTTTGTGTCTCTTTTCGGCAGCGGCATGAACTTCATCGGCGTGAGCTGGTACATCATGTCGGCCACGCATTCGACGGTCGCGGTGAGCTGGCAGGTGATCGTCGTGACGCTGCCAGGTCTGGTGGTGCCGTTTCTCGGCGGCGTCCTGATCGACCGGTTCGACCGGCGCTACCTTGGCGTGTTGCTGGACCTGTCGCGCGGGCTCGCCGTTCTGGTTATCGCGTACATCGCCTGGCGCGGCCACTTGCAGATTTGGCATTTGTATTTGATGACGCTGATTACTGGAACCGGCTCGGCCATTTATTGGGCCAACGTGAACGCGCTGGTGCAGGAAGTGATTCCGCCGAGCCAGTTCACCGGCGCAAATGCCGCCGTGCTTGTAGGCGTGCAGACCGGAATGTTGCTCGCAGGCACGTTTGTCGGCTTTTTCTACGATCACCTCGGGATCGCAGGCATTTTGATCATTGACGGGCTAACATATTTTGTGTCGGCATATTGCCTGTATTCGCTGCGCGATGGCTACGTTTCACCGCGTTCTCACCGGCAGTACCCGCGCGAGTATTCGGAAACCTCAGAAGCGACAGCACAGGCGCTCGGAAGCGGGGAAAATCCGGAGGTGGCGGAGGCCGGGCTTTCGCTGGCGATTTACGCGGACATGAAAGAGGGCTTCCGCTATTTGTCGGAGCAGCCCGTGGTCGTTGCCCTCGGCGTCACCCATGCGATACTCATGGCCAGCATCGTGAGCTCGAATGTGGTTCTGGTGGCGCTGGCGAACGACATTCTGCACTCCGGCGCCCGCGGCTTCGGTTTCATCGAAGCGGGTTGGGCGGTTGGTGCGATCAGCGGGGGGCTCATCACCAGCCAGTTGCCGCAGCGATTACGCCTTCCTTTATATGTTGCGGTGATGGGCGCGATGGCGGTCGGTCACGTCGCGGTGCCCTTCGTCAGTTTTCTGCTGGGCGCAGCGATCCTCCAGGGATGTTTTGGATTTTTCCGCGCGCTGGCCGGAATCGTGGCGCAGTCGTCGCTGATGGCCATGGTGCCCAAGGATTTCATGGGAAGGACGCAATCAGCGTTTGCAATTTTCAGCACCGTACTGCAATTGGCGATGAGTTTCTCGCTCGGATGGATCGCAGAGCGATTCAGCATCGCGATTGGCTTCTTCCTGTTGGCGGCGATGTACGCCGGGGCAACGTTGACGGCTTCGCTGGCTCGAAAACTGCTGAGCTAAAGGCCCAGTCCGGGCGCACAACGGAGGTCCGTTCGACAATGGAAATCCGCACCATTCAACCGTTTCTGCAATACTTTGGCAACATCCGCGACCGGACGATGCGCGTGGCGCGCTCTATCCCGCCCGACAAGATCGACTGGAGCTACGCACCAGGCAAATTTACACTCGGCGACTTGCTAAGGCACATCGCCGTCACCGAGCGCTACCTGTTCGCGGAAAACATTCAGGGCGGTACGAGCCGTTATGTGAGCCACGGCAAAGAGCTCGCCGACGGCTTGGACAATATCCTTGCCTTTATGGAGAGGATGCATCGGGAATCGATGGAGATTTTTTCGAAGTTGAGCGATGCGGAGTTGCAGTCTAAATGCCGCAACGTGGGCGGAATGGATATGGCGGTTTGGAAATGGCTGCGCGCCATGACCGAGCACGAAATCCATCACCGCGGTCAGATTTACTTGTACCTCGGGATTCTCGGAGTGCCGACACCGCCACTCTACGGGCTGACTTCGGAGGAAGTACGGGCGCGCGGTAAAGCCTAAGTGGTAACCTTCTCGACTTTGCCGCCCAGGAGTTCAACCGCCGCCTGATTGAGTTGCGAACGCAATTTATAGCGCTCCGTCGCGCGTGTAATGTATCGCACGGAGACCTCGATTCCGCCCACCACCGGCTTCACGCTGATGGCCGGTTCGGCGGAAAAACTGCTCAGTTCCCGAGAATTTCCAGCATTCTGCCACTCCCGCTCCGCAATCTGGGCACTCTCGCGCGTCACTTCACTGACCTTCTTGTGAAGCGCATCGATCAGCAGAAAGGAATCCTGGCCCGATGGCAAAACCACCTGCAGTTCGTCCCACAACCACTGGCCGCTGGTCGAGAAATTGAAGAAATGGCCTTCGATGGCATAACCGTTCGTGAAGGTGACGCGCCGCCCGGTGGGATGGCCCGAATCGGTCCAATTGCCGGTTTCGAGCAAAACCGTGTGGAAAGGCCCAATCTGAACGACTTCGCCCGTCACGCCGTTGATTTCCACCCAATCGCCGAGACGAATGCCGTTCTTCCCCATCAGCACGAACCAGCCAATGAATCCGACGATGAAGTCCTTCAGCGCAACCGTCAGGCCAGCGCCCGCTAACCCAAGGAACGTTCCTAACTGGCTCGGAGGCCCGAAGATCACGAGCAGAAACAGAAAGAGCGCGCATATTTGCGAAGCCACCCGAACGACGGTTCGCAGCGATTCGACTTGCCGGCGGTCCATCGAAAGAGTCTTAATGAGAGAATCCACCCACGAACTGAAAAAGAGTCCCACTAAAGCAATCGCCAGGATGATGCTCACACCGATGAGCATGCGATTCACAACCGCGCGCTGGTGCGCCGCCACAAGGTCGATCCATTGCACGTAGACAGTAGCCAGTTCCTTGTGCGTTTCGATGCGCTTATCGAAGGAAGAAAGCGTCTTCTGGTCTTCGGCGAGCTCTTCGGTTGCTTTCAAAAGATTCGCCGTGTCCGCCTGGCTCTTGTCGGCGGCGGAAACCCGCGGCGCCGCGGCATTGGACTTGTTCTTCTTGGAGTGGTGGGAAAGTTCGGGCAAGCTCGATTTTGCCGCATCAATTTGCGCGTCAAGAGCCTCGTGTTCGGCGCTAAGGCGTGCGGCGGAGGATTCCGCTGCCGATTTGGCCTGCCATAATTGCAGTTGCTTCTGATGGAGCGTGCGCCATTGCGTGGCGCGATGAATCAATCCTACCTGTTCGGCGGGTTCAGGTCCGCTAGGCAGTACGGCAGCACTCGTGTGGGTTGATTCTTCGTGTTCCTTCTTCAACGCCTGAATGCGATCGGTCAGGTCGCCGCCCGCGCGGATGAAATCTTCCTTCGCGTCGTCAACTTCATCCTGATCGAGTTCCATATCCGCCTGCGCCTGGATCAGGTCGGCTTCGAGCGCATCTTTCCTGGTTTCCGGAGTCTTGGCCACTTGCTCGGCAAGCTCTCGGGTGCGGTCCTGATCGGTCGCAAGAAGCTTTTGTGCCTTTTGGAGCCGGCCTTGCGCTTCCTTGGCTTCAGGAGTGAGCGCGGGAGGATGCAAACGCGCCTGTCGCAAAGCTGCGTCGAATGCCAGGTCGACCTCGTAATCAGCGAGATGCAGAGCCTGCTGGGCCAGGGCGCGTTCTTCCGGCGTGGTGACAAGTTGCGCCAGTTCTCGCGCTGTTTTTAGCGGACTTTGGTCCACCAGCGACTTCGCGGAAGGAACCGAGGAGTTGGCCTTGCTGGTTGCCACCTGCGGCAGCGGCTCCCGGGTCGCCCAGAGTCCGTAAATCGTGAATCCAACCAGTATGAAAATCACGATGGCTGCAATTTGCTGTGTTCTTCGCATAAGACAATTGCTTTTTCGAATCCTGATTGAGATCTGGCTGGGATGCTTTCCAATCTCAACCATTCCCCGGCGAAAGGCAAGGACTTCCTAGGCACCAGGTAAGGCAAAGTTATTGCCGCACTGGCCACAGAACCCTAAGCTGGATCAGTAGGATCCCGCTATGAATGACACGCGCCTGCCGAAGATTGTTTATCTCCTGATGCTCTTCATGGGGCTTCTAGAGTGGATGCAAGTCTACCCGCAATTGCCGGATCGCATGGCGTCGCATTTCGACTTCTACGGAAGACCGGATGGCTGGCAGCCCAAGGAGGCGTTCTTCCTAGTGATGGCCGTGGTGATCGGGGTGACCGGGTTGATTGGGTTTCTCCTTCCCGCACTCATCGCGGCGGCGCCCGCAGGGTTCATCAACGTCCCGAGAAAGGACTACTGGCTGGCACCCGAGCGACGCGAAGAAACGCTGCGATTCCTTCGGACTCACCTCGAGTGGTCTGCCTGTGGAGTATTGTTCGTCCTGCTTTACGCGGCTTCCCAAGCCATTAACGCGAACCTGCCGGACCACGCCCCATTCGGTGCCCAAGGCCTGTTGTACGCCTTAGCCGGGTTCTTCCTCCTCACCATCGCCGGCACCGTTCGGCTGATGCGCCACTTCTATCGTGTTCCTCGGCAAGATTCGTCCTCATGATTGATGTCGAATTTTTTGTCTGGCCGACCGGAGTTGAGTTTCATTCTGAACGAAAACGCCCGGCTGCTGCCGGGCATTCTCGCAAACTTCGGTTTTCTGCGATTTCGAATTCCGGATTTTTCTACAGGTAGTCGCGCGAGGGACCTTCGAGGAAGGCGCGCAGCTTGCGCGAACGCGAAGGATGACGCAGCTTGCGCAGCGCCTTGGCTTCGATCTGCCGAATGCGTTCGCGAGTGACAGCGAAAGACTGGCCGACTTCCTCGAGCGTATGCTCGCTGCCGTCGTCCAACCCAAAGCGCATCTTGATGACCTTTTCTTCGCGGGGCGTGAGCGTCTTCAGCACGGAGGAGGTCTGTTCTTTCAGGTTGAGGTTGATGACCGCATCCGAAGGCGAAACCACCGCCTTGTCTTCGATGAAATCGCCGAGATGCGAATCTTCTTCCTCGCCGATCGGAGTTTCGAGGGAAATCGGTTCCTGTGCGATCTTCAGAATCTTGCGCACCTTGGACACGGGGATATCCATGCGCTTGGCGATTTCTTCGCTGGTAGGCTCGCGGCCGAGTTCCTGAACGAGCTGCCGGCTGGTGCGCACGAGTTTGTTGATCGTTTCAATCATGTGCACCGGGATGCGGATGGTGCGCGCCTGATCGGCAATCGCGCGCGTGATGGCCTGGCGAATCCACCAGGTCGCATAGGTCGAAAACTTGTAGCCACGGCGCCATTCGAACTTATCGACGGCCTTCATCAAGCCGATGTTGCCTTCCTGAATCAGGTCCAGGAACTGCAGCCCACGGTTCGTGTATTTCTTCGCGATGGAAACGACCAATCGCAAGTTGGCCTCGATCAACTCTTTTTTTGCTTGTTCGGCCTCTGCTTCCCCGCGGTGAATGATGGTAAGCGTCCGCTTCAGCTCCGTCAGGCCGACTTCGCTTGCTTCTTCAATGTCCTTAAGCTCCGAACGGCGGGTGCGTAATTCGCGCCGCGCTTCGGCGGCGTTTTCGCCCTTCGAAACATCCGCGCGGCGTTCCAATCGTCCGGCTTCGCGCTCGAGCGACTGCAAGCGCTCGACGGTGCCACGCATCTTATCGACGAGCCGCTTTTTCTCGAACGGATTGAAATCGATGGCGCGAATCTCGAGTGAGATCTCGATCCGCGTGCGCGCAACAGCCCATTTTGCCTTGATATAGGGCTTCTTTTTGGACTTCTGGGTCTTGTCGAGCTTTTCCGCCTGTTTCAACGCGAGGTCATAGAGTTTTGCAATCTTGTCAATGTGCTTCAGCGTCTGCTTGGTTTTGTTGGCGATTTTCTCTTCGGTCAGCTCTTCGTCGTCGAACTGGACGATTTCCTTGATGGAGCGAGCGCCCTTGCGCAGGTCATCTCCGACGGCGATCAGTTCCTTAATAACGATGGGCGAGCGCGTGATGGCCTTCATCACCACGAGCTGGCCGCGTTCAATTCGCTTGGCGATCGTGACTTCGCCTTCGCGGGTGAGCAACGGCACGGTGCCCATTTCCCGCAGGTACATCCTTACCGGATCATTCGTTTTTTCGAGCGAACCGGGTGTCAGGTCAAGGTCGCTGCCCTCTTCGCCGTGCAACTCCTCCTTGATCGAGTCACGGTCGCCATGCTCGATCGACACTTCGACGGCGCGGGCGGCTTTGGCCGAAGCCGCGTCCTCGTAAATCTCAATGCCGTTGCGCTCAAATGTGGTGAGCAGGTCGTCGATTTCTTCCGAAGAATGCACTTCCGCGGGAAGTGAGTCGTTCACCTCATCGTACAACAGGTAGCCGCGCTCCTTGCCGATGGCAATGAGCTGCCGCACCGCATCATATTTTTCTTCTAAACCCGTAGCCGCCACAACAACTCCTTCCGCGCATCGAACGCGAAACCGCTACCCGTGCATCACGCGGACAAATGCGTCCGCTTTGCAATCCAGGCGCAGACAAACGGCCATACACAGGCTAATGGAGGCACAGGGGTCCCCCGGGAAGCTCTCGATTTTTCTTCTGAAGCCTTGCGCGCCGCGCTGATTTCCTTGTCGCTGCCCCACGCCGTGCCCGTTTTGCCGCACTGATCCGTAACGGTTCTCTAGCATCCTTATGCAAAACAAATAGATGCGCAAAGGAGCGAAACCGTTATCCGCGTAACCCTTCTACGTTACACACTTAAGTCCCTTGAAGTCAATCGGTTCCTTGGGGATTTGGCGGTGAAATCGCCATCCCGCGTGATTCAAAGGGGTTAGAGCCCTTATCCCATAGCCTTGCGGCGAAGCAACTCTTGTTTACGAGCCAGAAGCTCGCGCAACGCCGGACCGGACGGATTGGTCTCAATTTCTCGCTGGACGGTTGCGAGTTCGCGCTCGAGTTCACGCTCCCGGAGGGCTTCCAGGCAGCTCTCCGCTTCTTCCCAGGTTCCCTCTTGCGCCTCTTCAAACAGGATTTCGAAATACAGTCGCCGGTCGCGTTCCTCAAGCGAAGCACCGATCTCGGTCGCGCTCACTGGCTGATCCGACAATCCGGCGACAATCAGCGCTGCGAAGATTTTTTCGGTTTCCAACCCCTGGTAGAGCCGCGTCTGCTCGAGACGCTGCGCCAGTCGGCGCCGGAATCCCTCGGCTTCGACCAGCATGCGAATCAGGCGGCGTTCGATGGGTTTGGCTGGCTTTCCGACGAGTTCCGGGGTCAGCTTCACTTCACTGCGCCGTTCCGCCGCAGCCTTGCTTAACGCCGCCCGCAAGACCGGTTCGTCGACGCGCAATTGCTGGGAAATCCGCGTGGCCCATTCCGAGCGCAGCAGGCGGTTGGGAATTTTCTGCAGATAGGGCAACAGGAAATTCAAGGCCCGAAGCTTTCCCTCGGCCGTCGTCAGATCCATCTGGCGGGCGCGGCCAATCAGGTAGTCCACATAAGGCGGGGAGTTCTTGAGCGCGTGGATGTAAGCCTCGGAGCCTTTCTCGCGAATGAACAGGTCCGGATCGGCTTTTTTGTCGCCGATGGGAGGAAGCGCAAGCACGCGAACTTCGAAGTCCTGCTCAAGAAGCAGGGAGATCGAGCGCTCGGCGGCGGCTTGTCCCGCGGCATCCGGGTCGTAATTCACGATCACGCGCTTGGTGAAACGGCCCAGCAGTTTGATTTGCGGGTCGGCCAGGCTTGTGCCGCAGCTGGCGACCACGTTGCTGATGCCCGCCCGGGCGACCGCGATCGCGTCCATGTAGCCTTCGACGAGAACCGCGAAATCCTGGCGACGGATTGCATCCTTTGCGCGATCCAGGTGATACAACACGTTACTTTTTGAGTAGATTGGCGTTTCGGGCGAATTCAAGTACTTAGGCTGGTCATCGCCGAGGGCACGGCAACCGAAGGCCACAATCTTTCCGGACTCGTTCGCGATCGGAAATGTGATCCGCCGGCGGAAACGATCGAACAGGCGGCCGCTTTGGTCACGCGAAACCAGGCCCGACTCCGCCAGCAGCTTTTCGGCATATTTCTGCTTCAGAAGACGGAGTAGGATATCGCCGCCGCTTGGGGCATAGCCGATGCCAAATTGCGCGATGGTCTGCTTGTCGAGCGCGCGGTCTTCAAGATAGGCGCGCGCGGCTTTTCCTTCGGCGGTGGTTTCGAGTTGACGGACAAAGAAGGACTGCGCCTCCTTGTGCATCTCGATCTGCGCAGCGCGTTGCTGGTTTTCCTTGCGCTCTTCGGGAGTACGTTCTTTTGGGCGGGGGACGGCAATGCCGCACTTTTCCGCCACCACGCGAACCGCTTCTGGAAACTGACATTTCTCCATTTCCATCACAAACGTGAACACATCTCCACCCTTGCCGCAGCCAAAGCAGTGAAAGATCTGCTTAACCGGATGCACCGCAAAGGACGGAGTCTTTTCGCCGTGGAAAGGGCAAAGGCCGGTGAAATTCTGGCCGCTCTTTTTCAGGCGGACGTATTCGCCAATGACGCGGACGATGTCCGCCTGTTGTTTGACGCGATCCGCGAA
>Ga0207826_1000266_pt1 | contig 14762 bp, 10 predicted proteins | sample LuqExpMetageno80_FD_187837 | JGI IMG/M metagenome (GOLD analysis project Ga0207826, IMG submission 187837) | Tropical forest soil microbial communities from Luquillo Experimental Forest, Puerto Rico - Sample 80 (SPAdes) | ecosystem: Environmental > Terrestrial > Soil > Tropical forest ... | reverse complement strand
GCGGAAAATGCCTTTCGTTTTGCCCGCGCTACCCTTCTCGCTTGGTGCAATTCTCGTCAGTTGAGGACTTTCTTTCCGAATCGCAAACCCAATTCTGGGCCCTTTCACTCGATCATGCCTCAGAAGAAGCCTCTCCTCGCGGGTTGCGGGAGGTTCCATTCACACTGGACATAGCGGAGGCCGACGGAACCCTGGAAGCGGTGGGCTCAACATATTCGGCCGACAACGACACGATCACGGACGGACTAAGCCGACCCGGGGCACGCGTAGTCACGTTTGCCCCGCTTCTGAAATACGGCTCATTCCCGCTGGCACCTCTTCTTGAGCAAGTAGTGGAAGACGGCGAGGAGGCATTCGGCCAACCGGTGGAAATCGAGTTTGCAGTGCGCCTGCCGCGGGAAACGGGAGAGCCCGCGCAGTTCGGATTCTTGCAGATTCGGCCGCTGGTGCTCTCGCATGAAGGCGAGGAATTGCGCATTGAAGACGTGGAAGTAAAAAGGCTCATCGCGCAGAGCAACAAAGTGCTGGGGAACGGGCGAATCGGAAATCTGCAAGATGTAGTGGTGGTTGACTCGCAGCGCTTCGAACGCAGCCAGAGCCAGGAGGTTGCGCGGCAGGTCTCCTATTTCAACGCCAAACTGATGCAGGAGAACCGTCCTTACCTTTTGGTTGGAGTCGGAAGATGGGGCTCAAACGATCCCTGGCTAGGCATTCCCGTGGAATGGGATGAAATAGCGGGCGCGCGGGTCATCCTGGAAGCAGGCTTCCGCGATCTTCGGGTTACGCCATCCCAGGGAAGTCATTTTTTTCAGAATCTCTCGGCGTTTCAGGTTGGGTACTTCACGGTCAACCCGGATCTGGGCGAAGGCTCGGTGGATTGGGAATGGCTGGCGGCGCAACCAGCAGTAGAAGAGCGCGGCTGTGTGCGACTCCTGAAATTCGCTCAGCCTGTAATGGTGCTGATGAATGGACACAAGAGCCAGGGAATGATCCTGAAGCCAGAGATAAGTGTGGGTGCGTGAGCCAGGGGCTGACGAGGCTGCAAACAGGCGCACGCGGTCGTGAGTTGACGCACAAAACGTGAGTGGAAAGGCGCTGCCGTACGCAAGGTGCAAAAGCCCCGAAAATGGGAGCATCACCCTAACTCATTCTCTTTCAATCATCGCCAGCGAAAAAATAGAAAGTCGCCGCTTTGGATCTGGCGGTGCACTCTCGCTTAACGAGGGAGGCCGGCCTCGGCGCATGAGGCCGCAGGGGTGGCTTATGATCTCTACAAACCTCGTCCTTGCCGCAATTCTCGCCCTGGTCATCGGCGCGATTGTCTTCGGGCTTTCGATGGCGGTCTACACCTACCGCCGCTATCGGGGCGAGCGCCTGGTGACTTGTCCCGAGACGCTTCAGCCTGCCGCGGTGCACGTCAATGCCGTGAATGCGGCAAAACGAGCGGCGATCGGCAACGATCAAATTCGATTGCATCAGTGCTCGCGATGGCCCGAACGGCAGAATTGCGGGCAAGACTGCCTGGCCCAGGTCGAAGCTGATCCCGGTGGCTGTCTCGTCTGGAGTATCGTGAGCGAGTGGTACAACGGAAAGTCTTGCGCGTATTGCCAGAAGCCTTTCGCAGTAATGCACTGGCACGATCGCCATCCAGCGCTGCTTGCGCCCGACCGGTCGGCCAAACAGTGGAACGAAATTCCAGCGGAAAAACTGCCCGAGGTTTTCGAAACTCATCTGCCCATTTGCTGGAATTGCTACATCGCGGAGACCTTCCGCCGAGAACATCCGGAACTGGTATTGAACCGCTCGTGGGACCGTGGCGCCGGCGGCGAGTACACGCCGAAAGAAGAGGCGGTTCCGGAGGACCAGAAGCGAGTGAATCACGCCTAGGGCCCGGCACCGCGAACGAAATCTACTTTTCTCCGTCGCAGACTCCTGCACCGCTACTCCTGAGCCGCACTCCGTTTTTGGCCTCCTCCGTTCATTCCTTTTTCGCCCTGCAAAGGTGGTAAAGTTTGTTGGGCCACGGAGCGGGGCATGCCCACATCAGAAAAAATCGGCACACACCAAAAGGCGCTTTCACTGAATCTTGACTTGTCGATATTCGGCTCGTTCGCTGAAATAGGAGCGGGTCAGGAAGTTGCGCGGTGGTTTCTGCGCGTAGGCGGTGCGTCCGGTACGGTTGCCAAAACGATTTCCGCGTACGACAAGGAAGTAAGCGACGACCTGTACGGTTCGGGATCGCGCTATGTCTCTGAGCCGCGGCTGCAGGCCATGCTGGTAAACGAGTGGGCGCAACTGCTGGTACAGTTGCACGCCAGCCGCGGAGGAACAACGAAATTCTTTACCTTCGTCGATACGATCTCGGCGCGAAATTATGCCGGAACTAACGAGTGCCACGGGTGGGTTGGTCTGCGCTTTCTTCAACAGCCCAATGGACCGCCGAGCCAGGTAATTTTGCATATAAATCTCCTGGACCCCACTAACCCACAGCAGCAGGAAGCGGTTGGCATCCTTGGCGTTAACCTGGTCCATGCCGCGTTTTTTCACCTAGGCTCGCCGGAAGAATTTCTGGCAAGTGTCTTTGAGGAATTGAGCCTCGCACGGATGGAAATTGACCTGGTTGAACTGGATGGTCCGGCCTTTGCGACGTGGGACCGCCGGGACCTTCACGCCTTCCTGGTCTCGGGAGGCTTTGCCGAGGCCGTGGTTTTTCCAGCGGACAATCGGCTGGTGCCTCCGGACGAAATTCTCTACAAGAAGGCGTTGGTACTGGCGCCGGGCCGTTTCGACACCGTCGGCCAAATGCACGCGGAGTTAATTGCAGGCACATTGAAACAGCTACCGCCAGAAGAGTTGGGGGACAGCAAAGGAGGGTTGGGGCTGTTCTGCTTGTCGATTTCACCGACTAGGTCGGACCAAAACCCGGCAACTGCAAGAGAAATCGTGAAGCACGTCGACGACTTGCAGAAACTGGGGTATGGCGTGATGGTGTTTCGCGCTCGAGAGCTTTACACCATGAGCGCGTTCGTCAACCGTTATACAAAATCGCGCATTCACTTCGCTATCGGCCTCACGGTGCTCGTACGGGTTTTGCAGGACAACTACTTGAACCTACCCGGAAGTCTGCTCGAAGGCATTGCGCGCCTCTTCCAGCAAAACGTGCGCCTCACAGCTTATCCCACGGCCTTGGCGGACTTACAAGGGCGGGAGACTATGGCGGGACTGAAGGGATGGACCTGGAAAGAAAATGCCGGGATGGTCTTTGCCGAGGACTTGCATCCGCCCGAGCCCATGAATTTCCTCTACCGCTATCTACTAGCGAGCCAGTTCATTCTGCCCGCGAAGCCGAATACATAACGCGGACTCGGGCACACGTCCACGCGATGTAAGTGGGAATTCGAGGAACGACCGTGAGCATCAATGACAGAATTCGCAGGCACGGCCAACGGTTCCCATGCCAAGCAACTCAATCTCTGGAGACAGGTAGTCGGGTTTGGGCGTTTCTTCGCTCATCAGCGCGGTGCTAAGGTACTTCTTGTTGTCATCGCAGAACACCGTGACCACGCATGACTCGGGGCCAATTTTGGCTTGCGCTTTCACAGCCGCCAGAAGGTTGCATCCGGAGGATATGCCAACAGCGAGGCCAAGCGTCGTCGCCAGTTTTTGAGCCATGAGAATCGCGTCGCCATCGGAAATCGCAATAACTTCGTTGAGGTCTTTCAATTGCACGATTTCCGGAATGAATTCATCAGAAATCCCTTGAATGCGGTGATTGCCCACCTTGCATCCAGTCGACAGCGTGGGCGATTCCGCCGGCTCCACCGGGTGAATACGGACGGAGGCATCGCGTGCGCGAAGATGCTTGCCGACACCCATCACAGTTCCGCCCGTGCCGACGCCGGCAACAAACGCCCGGGGCCGCATGCCCACCGACAGGAGCTGGGACAAGATCTCGGGGCCGGTCGTTTCTTCATGAGCCTCGGTATTCGCCGGATTCGAAAACTGGCGTGGGAGAAAAACATCGTTGCGCGAAGCGGCAAAGTCCTCGCACATGCGAATGCTGCCAAGAAAGCCGCCGTCCCCCTTGCTGACGGAGACCACTTCGGCGCCATAGCTACGGATCAGGTGGACGCGTTCCTGGCTCATCCAGTCGGGCATGAAGATTTTCACGGGGTGGCCGAGCATCCGCCCGATCGCGGCAAAAGAGATTCCAGTGTTGCCGCTCGTGGCTTCGGCGATGATGTGGCCGGGGGCGATTTTGCCCTCCGCATACGCTTTTTCGAGGATGCGGACCGCCATGCGGTCCTTGATGCTGCCGGTCAGATTCAGATATTCCGACTTGGCGAAAATAATGCGGTGGCTTCCGTGGTAGCGGAAATGGATCGAGATGAGCGGAGTATTGCCCACGAGCCGCGTGAGAGCTTTGAATTTCGAGGCGGGTATGTCGATTGTGGTGGCCATAATGGCTAATTAGTGGCACGTTTAGGCGAATTCGGCAAGGGCCTAGCGCACAGCCAGCCGCGACCAACTGTGGGTGCGACCGAGTCTCAATTAGTGGGCCGGCTTTGCCGCCTCGGTCAAAGAAGAAACCGCGAGTAGGTACCAGGCATCGTGCGGCAACCATTGTTCCTGCCAGCGCCAGTCGTTGTCGGCTCCGGTCTGTTTGTAGGTCAGGTTGTAGTCGATGCTGTCTTCGTCGCGGAAACCGCTGGTAATGCCATTCGAAATGCCCCCAGGAGCGTTAGTGAATTCCCAGGAGTCGAAGAAAAGGTACTGCGGATTGTTGTGACCGACACCGTTAAGCATGCAGGAATCAAAGGGGTTGAGACCAAGAATCCAGTTGAGCTGGTTGGCACTGAAACTCGCGAGCTTATTCTGGAACTCCGGATCATCCGGAAAATTGCGTGCGGCAAGGTTGGCGGCAGCGGCGAGCGAACCCAGCCGAGCATTCTCGCCCTGCCACCACGGGGCGGCGTCGCTGTTGTGCGGAAAGAAAAATGACGTGCGGCGGCTTCCTGTTTTGTCTTGTGTGAACTGGCGAGCGTAGCCGAAGGGATTGGCTACCTCGCCCGTGATCGTGAGTTGAAAGAGCAGTGATTTCTTGACGGCGTCCAGGGCCTTGGACTTCATCTCCGGCGTTGCGATTTCCGCATAGTAGAGCAGACTGACAACCGGTAGTCCCGCGTCCGAAGCGTGGAAGAAAGGACGATCGCTATCGTCGGCCCGCCAATAATTTACGTAGTAGCCGCTGGTGGTGAGCCGAGCGACCAGACTCGCGGCACGTTTGTCTGCCGCTGCCTTGTATATGTCTTTCTTTGTAGCCCGGTATAACTCGGTGGCCGCTGTCAAAGCGCAATAATCATCGAGAATGTTTTCCTTCCCATCGTTCACGAGCCTGAGGTTGTTCTTCTCAAGATAGTCGAAAGCGCCCTCGGCGGCTTTGCGGTAATCCGCGCTGCTGAACTCACCGGAAAAAGGGTAAGTGCTGGCAATCGCCAAAGCTGCTACCGCCACCCCGCCGCCGGAGCGGTAGCTGACTTCATACTCCAGATCGTTGTTGGCCTGCTCGACCATGTCGCGCGGCGACTTGTCGCTCGATTGGTAGATGCCGAACTTTTTCATTTCACCCGCGATCTTGCGCTCCTCCGGCACCTGCTTTACTCCGCCAGTCGAGACCGAACGATAGAAAGAGCCAGCTGGAACCTTCACACGCACCAGATAATCTGCGCCATACATGGCTTCGTCGAGCATGCGGTCCTTGTAACGAAGGAATTCGGGCACGCCGCGGGCGTTGAGCTGCTCTTGGGATTTAAACAGACTGTAGACCACCAAAGGAATTTGCTGCGGATTGAAGTATGTCGAGAAGGAGAGGTGAGAGAGGTGCTTACCGTAGTCGCCGGTAGCATCCCACCAGCCGCCGTGGGCATCGACCATGCCCTTCTTTGAGCCATCGAAAGGCAACCGACGGTCGGCCTGGTCCATGCGGCCGGTGCTGCGTTCTTCTTTAAAGAAGTAAATTACATCCGAGAGGGTGGACTGTTCGAGATTCAGGCGTCGTATCGCAAACGAATAGGAGCGTACGGAGGTATCACCCGAGGTGCAAAGCAGGTAGAAGGTACCTTCGGTCGAAAAAGAATCGAAGTCTACGGTCCAAAAATGCCACTCGCGCCATTTCTTGATGGGACCAGTGTGCTGCGCGGGTACCGTCAGAAGCGTGCGGCTATCGCGGCTATCCTTCAGCGCGCAAGTCGTGAAGTTGTCGCTCGCGCCACCAAGAATCACGGCGTGTTTTGGACCGCTGGTTTCGTACCCAACGTGACTGGTCAAGACTTTCGGTTCGTCCGCCCGCGCCGCGGCCCCCGTCAGCAAAGCCGCCAGGCCAAGGAACGCCAATTTCCGCAGTAACCTCATAGAACTCCTCAAGTCCTTGTTTAATCGCTGCAAGTCAAACGCTTGAAAGAATACTCCAGACAGCAGGAAATGATGCGTGACGAAGAACACGGCTGAGGTGTAACCAGAAAGTGACGCCTGAGTAGCAAGTTTATCGTGACGTCCAGCCCCCGTCGATCAGAATCGTTTCCCCGGTGATCAACGAAGCAGCCGGCGAAGCCAGAAATACAACGGCGCCCGCCACTTCCATCGGCTCTCCAATGCGGTGCAAAGCGGCGATGCGCTCAACGACGTCGGCGCGGAACTCGGCATTGGCCAGCGCGCCTTCCGTACCCGGCGTATGGATAAATGTTGGAGCAACGGCGTTTACCGTAATGTTGTGCTTGCCCCACTCGACCGCGAGGCATTTCGTCAGGTGAGCGATGGCCGCTTTTGTCATGCAGTAGACAGATTCCGTCGGAAGGGCCGCAAATCCGGCTTGTGAACCCACGTTAATGATGCGGCCGCTGCGCTGCTTGATCATTACGCGCCCGGCCAACTGACTCGCGAAGAACGTTCCTTTCAAGTTGACGCTCAATGTAAGATCGAAGTCCTCTTCACGCACATCTTCCGCGGGATTTTCCGGGGCAATGCCTGCATTATTGACGAGAATGTCGAGACGCCCAAAGTAAGAGACGGCAGCGTCGATCGCCGCGCGGACTTGCAGCAGGTCGCACATATCCATCTGCAGCGGCAGCGCGCGGCGGCCCATGGCCTTGATTTTGTCGGTAACGTCGCCCGGAGCGTTAATGTCGCGCAGGCCGAGAGCGAGGTCCGCACCGGCATGCGCAAGGGCAAGTGAAATGGCGCGTCCCAAACCACGAGCCGCACCGGTGACGAGGGCGATCTGGCCGGTCAAATCAAATCGTGGATATTCCATGGCAAACGCTCCTGTTGCATCCAAGACACCGCTCGCTGCGGCGTTCGAGTATAGCGTGCCCGGGCAACCCCTGAGGCACTCCACGACTCGAACGGCAGGAGCCCTCACTGGGCGGAAGGACGGTTTCGGTGGCGGATACGGCACAAGGGGTCATCGACGACCTGGAATCGTGCTCTGCTAGACCTATGGAATTGCGCCCCCAAGAGCGCCGCCGGAGCAGGCGAATCCGGATCGGCCAAACTCTGAAGATTCGCCCATCGGATCCACGGGACGAACACTTTGAGGAGCTGAACATCACGAAGAACGTCTCCCGCGAAGGAATCTACTTTGTCACCGAAATTGGGAGCTATTACGAAGGGATGAGGCTTTTCCTGACTGTTCCCTACCACTCGCCGAGCGAGCCGATGGATCAGGAATATCTCGGCGAGGTGGCGCGGGTTGAGCAGCTGGACGAACGCCACTGGGGAGTTGCCATCCAATTGCTGACTTCGATGAGCAAAGAGGCCGCGCTGTTTGGAAGCCACGGCAGAATGAAGTAGCAGTCCAGGCCATCCTGCGCATTCCTAGCAAGCGGTTAGGCAGCCGAATCGAGCGTAACAAGCCGCGTGGGAAGTTTTCGATTTTGGTCGTCCCGAGGCTACGCTCGATAGCCATGTTGAGGCAAGGAAGAGTCGCAGCATCGAGGTTGCAATTCGCTTCAGCCACGTAAGCATCAAGTGCAACCGGATCAGTCCCAGCGAAAACGGTTTCTTCAGTAGCCCATCCAGTTAGGCTGTGATGCTCGGCGGGCGGTAGGTTGATGATCTTGTCGGCTTCAAGAAAGCGCTGAAGAGCACGACAGGCGACTCAATGACGGAGGTCTCCGCCCGGTGAGGGAGAAGTGCGGAAATCGCTGCGAAGCAACGGAAAAAAGATCACTGGGAGATTGCGGCAACTGGGCGAGGATGCCGATGTGACGCGAGTCAACCGGAGACGGCTGTGCGTCGCGGCCCTCTGGCAACGCGGAATCGCAAGGTTTTTCGGTACAATTTAAGTAGGCAGCGGAAGCTTCACGCAGGGTCGCATAGTTTAAGCAGCTCGGTCACCGCGCCAGGAGCGAACGTGATACATCGCTTTGTGTTCCATAACGACGAAGTCAAGCCGGTCGAGAAGACCCGGTGGTCGCCCGGCCAGGCCGGGTTGATTTGTGGCTGGGGACTTTTTACCACGGTGCGGATCGTGCGTGGCGAGGCGTTTGCTTACGAGCGGCACTGGCGGCGGCTCGAAAAGGATGCAGCGCTCATACGGCTTCCGATGACTTATACGGGCGTGCGTGTGCGCGTACAACTCCAGGAATTGATCCGCACCAACAAGGTGAAAGATGGCTGCGCGCGGATTTATTTGGTTTGGAACACCGTTGGAAGTTGGAAGAGCGAGGAGAAAATGCCGGAAGTGGACCTTGTGATTACGACGGCGGATTTGCCTCATTATCCGGAGATGGTCCGCCTCGCGCTGCGCGAACATGGAAGGCACGCGGCTTCTCCGCTGGCCGGTGTGAAAACGATTTCCTGGCTAGATAGCGTGTGGGTCGCCGAGGAGGCAAAGCGCGAAGGCTATGATGAGGTGGTGCTGCTGAACGAGCGAGGTGAAGTCAGTGAGTGCACGGCCGCAAACATTTTTGCGGTGCGAAATGACAAGGTCATCACGCCGCCCCTGAGCTCGGGATGCCTGGAAGGCGTGACGCGTGGCGTGCTGATGGAAATTGCGGCCGAAGCAGGCACAACCGTGGTCGAGCAAGCAATGCGCCCCGAGGATCTGTATGTCGCCGAGGAAGTGTTCATCACCTCAACGAACCGGAATGTCATCGGGGTTAAAGAGATCGCCGGTCGAGTCATGGGCTCGGGAGTCACCGGTGAGCTGACGAAGAAGCTGGACGAAACGTTTGAGGCCTACCTGAACGACTACGTCGACCGGCGATTGACTGCAAGCCGCTAGAAAAAATATCAGTTCGACTCGCGGTTTGTACCTTTACTTGGCGCCTGTAACGGAAGACTTGGAACTATCCTGGGGGCCCAGAGTGGCTCGCAAGAGGACTGGAGCGAGAACGGTTGTTACCATCACCAGCAGGATGACCGCCGAAAACAGGCCCTCATTCACCACGCCAATTCCCTTCCCGATTCCGGCGAAAATCAGGCCGACTTCTCCGCGCGGCATCATGCCAAAGCCAACCGCGAGCCGATTCATCGTCGGCGGGCAGGCCCAACCCGAAGCAACTTTCCCGATGATCGCGACTATCGTCAGCACGAGTCCAGCCAAAATCACGTCCTTGCTCGCCATCGCCTCCAGCTTCACCTGAATTCCCATCCATACAAAAAACAACGGAACGATTAGCGATTCGATCGGCGAAAGGAGTTCATGCAAACTAACTCCTCCTACTTCCCTGTCAAAAAACCCATTGAGGATCATGCCTGCAGCAAACGCGCCGACGATGGTCGCCAGCTCCGCTACGTTGGCGAGCCACGCAAGCAGCAAGGCAAAACTCACGCCAAACAGAAGCTTTAGATTGCTGACGCCGAACGCAGTCAGCCGACGGACGAGTTTTGGCGTCAGCCATATGCCGATCCCAAGCGAAGCAACCAGGAAGAGAGCCGCCTTCCCTGTCGTCTTCGCAATGGAAACGATGCTAATTCTTCCCGTCACCGCGAGTCCGCTGACAACAGCGAGCACAATCAGACACAAGACGTCGTCAATTACAGCTGCGCCCAAAATAACGCGCGCTTCTTCGGTGTTTTCGCGTCCAAGATCGCGGAGAACGCGCGCGGTGATGCCCACACTCGTTGCCGTGAGTATTCCGCCGATAAACAGGTCTCGCGCCAGTTCGCTGCCGGGGTGTAGCAGTTTCATGGTACCCATACCAAGAAGCATGGGAAGGACGATGCCAAGTACCGCCACGTAGCTTGCATATTTGCCGACGCGTTTCATTTCCACAAGGTTGATTTCCAAGCCCACGAGGAACAGAAGCACTAGGATGGCAAGTCGCGAAACAACATCGATAAACGCATAGATAGAGATATAGCTTTGTCCCTGCGGACCGCCCAGAAGATTGGCGATCAACTCCGTGTGCGGGCCCGGGGGAAGAATTTTGGAGGCGGCTTCCCCGAGGCTGTACGGACCGGTAAGCGCACTGGAAGCAATGTGCGAGAGGTTATCGCCCTCACGAAGGACAGTGAGGGTAGGGTTGCCGAAATGATAGCCGAGGTTACCCGCCAGCAGACCGACGAGAAGCTCCCCAAGAACAGCAGGCTGCTGAAGCCATTTCATCAGGAGGCCGCCGAGGGCAGCGCCCAGAGTAATGAAGATCGAGGCGATCAGAATAGGGACGACAGGGTCGGCATGCGAAAGTTCGCCACTGGAAACGAAGCAAGCGCTAGGAAGCACACAACGCCCGAAAAGGAGCAAAGTGGCAGCTGGCTGCATCGAAGGCTCCTCGGAGGTACCCTTCGGCGGAAAGTGGCGCGTGTATTGTCGCGGGGACATGAGACGAACGCAAGAGGAAAGCAGGATAGGCCCGCGCGTGCTACAATGCGCGGCTTAGTGGGGGTAGCCGGACGGAGCGAGCATGACCGAAACGCTGGCGCAAAGTGAAGCGGTGCTTGAGGTGATATCGCCGGATGGGGCGCGGAAGTACGTCCGCGTGACCCAGACACCGTTTTTGCTCGGTCGTGGAGCGGAAACGGGCAATCACCTGCAGCTGACCGACCGCCGCATCTCGAGGAATTGCGGCGCCATCGTCCTCGAAGCCGGCCGATATTACCTGGAAGACCGCGGAGCGCGCCGCGGGATCTTTGTGAACGGGGAGCGCGTGGAAAGCCGCCCCTTAACCGACGGAGACGCGGTCACGTTTGGCCTGGACGATTCTTACCAAGTCATCTTCCGGTCGGCTACTGGAACCTCGGACGAATCGATTCCGCAGTTGCTCACGCGGATCGATCACATGACGAGTTCGGAGTCCACCGGTGGCGGGCTCCGGAAGCTGAATCTGCTGCTCGAAGCCACTTCCCTGCTGCACTCCCAACTGCCCCTCGATTCGGTCCTGGCAAAGATGATTGATCACGCGATTGCGGTGACGGACGCCGACCGGGGATTGCTGGAAGAAGCCACGGACGGCTTCTCGGACCGGCCAGCCGAGCGATTGCGCGTGAGGTTGGCACGGCGGAGTGGCGGTCAGCGGCTGCCACCAGAGAGCATGACGCCGAGCCAGACAGCCATCCAACTGGCCATGACAAAGCAGTTGCCGGTAATTACGGAAGACATTGAGCAAGCGGAAATGAATCTGCAGGCCGCGGCTAGCATCGTAGCCCAAGGGCTACGCGCTGTCGTCGTGATTCCGCTCTACGCTACGTCGCGAGCCAGCAGCGAATCAGCAACCAACGTGACACGCGGCGAATTCCTCGGCGTGCTGTATCTTGATTCAAAACGTCCAACTGCATTTTCCAAGCTTGACCGACAGATTCTCGACGCGTTGGCCGCCGACGCCGCAAGCATTCTCGACAACGCTCGCCTGGTCGAACGCGAGCGCGAGCGCCAGCGCCTCGAGCAGGAGATCGGTATCGCGCGCGACATTCAGCAAGCGCTTTTGCCGAAGAATTTCGGCGATTACCCGCATCTCGCTGTCTCGGGCATCAATCTCCCCTGCTTGTCCGTGGGAGGCGACTACTTCGATGTTTTTCCGCTGGACGAAAAGCGCACCGCGTTTCTGCTGGCCGACGTCAGCGGAAAGGGGCTGGGCGCGGCGCTGCTGACCACAATGCTCCAGGGTGCGTTGTCAGGAATGACCCTCGGCACCGACCCGGCGCGCGTGTTCAACCATGTGAACCGGTTCTTGTGCAGCCATGCAGAAGTAGGCCGCTATGCCACTATGTTCTTTGGAATCCTGGACGAGGCGGGAAGGATGGAGTTCATCAATGCTGGTCATCCTTCACCGATCTTGATGCGACAGGGAATCGCAGATGAAGCGTTTACCGAAGGCTCGTTTCCAGTAGGCCTCGTGCCCGAGGCTGAATTTTCGACCACAACGCTGCAACTTGAGCCAAACGACACGCTCGTTCTTTTCAGCGACGGCGTGACCGAAGCGATGGATCCGGAAGACCAATTGTATGGCGTGGGCCGGCTGCGCGCGGTGCTGCTCGGAAAGAACGAAATGCCATTGGATGAAATCCAGAAAACCGTGCTTGAATCGGTTGAGAACTTCGCAAGAGGGGCGCGGCAAGCGGACGACCTGACGATCCTGCTGGTGCGCTTCCACGCTGTAGGAGCCGGGGTAACCGATACGGATGTTTCGTCAGCCCGCAAAGCCGCGGCAAGCAGTTAGAACCAGCGGTGGCTTTGTCGGATGTGTCATCCCCGAAAGCGAGCCTTTCGACTCATGTTGCCCCACCCGGGGTTCGGGCTGCAATGTCCGTCGGTCGAATTCGCGGTTATCTGCAAGTAGAACGCCTCCGTGTGAGGAACACATGGAAGAAGGTAACCGACTAGAAGCCGTCGCTCTCGCGAACCTGCTTTCGATTACGCACACGAAAAACAAAGCACGGGAAAGAGGGGCGGCGGACAATGGTCTTGGCCCCCGAAATTTCACGGCTTGCAGGACGCAGCCGCTGGCGCGCTTACCTCAAGCGGAGTGACGTTGGGCGGCGCCAGCAATTTGTTCATCGCAGGCACCGATTCGGTCCCGAGTTTGCGAAGGGCCGCGACATCCTTCTTGTATGCCTCGCAGGCACGCGCGTACGCTTCCTTCGCGGATTCTGTGGGAGCGATATCTCCGGCCTGCACCATTTCCAGATAGCGGCCGAGATCGCGATTGAGTATGCCGAAGCCCGGCGCGGTGGCTGTGCCCGTTTCAAGGTCTTTGACTTGCTTCGCGAAATCCGTCAGGATGTCCGAACCTTCCTTGGGTGGATCTCCGGTAAGCGATTTGCTGCGCTCGTCCAACTGTTTTTGTAACTGAGAAACTGTTTGGTACAAACCCGCGGAGGACTCCATCAAATCGCAAATCTTTCTCGAGAGGTCAAACTGCGCCGCGTAATCCGCGGCAGAGATGTGCACCCGCGGGTCCGGCGCAACAGGGAGTTTCTGGTGATAAGCCTTGCCGTCCACGATCAGAACGAGTTCATATACTCCGGGCGGCACGACGGGTCCCGGTGGCTGAAAGCGAGGAGTTTCCCCGGGAACGGCGTGATCCGGGAGGGTGTACTCGGTGTATTTCAAGCGCTCGCCGAAAAAGCCATACGGAAGCGCGGTGGGATGCGGATACTGCAGATCCCAGACAAATCGATTCAGCCCTTTTGTGATAGGGAGCCGCTCCGGCGGATAAAACCAGAATTCCGGAACATTGGCCGGCGGCAGCGATTCCGCGGTCGGCACCGTCGAGAAATGCCGCACAAGAGTGCCTTGCTCGTCGAAAATGTCGAGACTCATTTCGCCTTTGGGGGGCGAACCGAGGAAATAATAGAGAATGGCGCCATCGGGAGGATTTTGCGCTGTCGGCGTGCCAGGCTGCAGCGGCGTATCCGGATGGTTGTCCCAGTGCGCTCGGATGGCCGTTTGAGGCGCGAAGAATTGCACCGCCTGGCTCATTGTCTCGGGTTTGAGTTGGCGCAGCGGAGAAATGTCGTCGAGGATCCAAAGGCCGCGGCCAAATGTGGCGGCGACAAGATCATCGCCGTGAATTGTCAGGTCGCGGACTGAGGTCGTCGGCAGATTAAGTTGAAACGGCTCCCAGTGATCGCCGGAGTCATACGAAAAATAGACGCCGTTCTCGGTGCCCGCAAAAAGCAAGCCCTTGCGAACGGGATCTTCACGAACTACTCGCGCAATCCCAGTCTCTCTTAGGCCTGTGATGATTTTTTCCCAGGTCTTGCCGCCGTCACGCGTGCGGAAGAAATAAGGGTGCGGATCCCGGCGTACAAAAACAGCGGCGAACGCGGTGTTGGGATCGTGAGAGGAGGGCTCTATCGAGTTAACGGTAGTGCGCTCGGGAAGCCCGGGAGGCGTAACATCGTTCCAGGTCATGCCATCACGCGTGACTTGGATTTGGCCCGAAGAAGTGCCTGCCCAAATGAGGTTAACGTCCAATGGAGAAGGTGCAATCGATTGAATGAACGTGCGAGTTATTGCCTGAGCTTCGGACTCCTCGTCGTCATCGCCGAAGATCCCTGGGGCTTCGAAATCATCCTTTGAGAGAACATGCCCCGCCGCAGCGGACTTTGGGGCTTCCATTTTTTCACCGGGCTTACTTGTCAGATCCGGACTCATCTCTTTCCAACTCAGGCCCCCATCCGATGTCTTCAGCAGAAATTGCGAACCAAAATAGAGCGTGTGCGGATCGCGCGGCGAGAACACCAGCGGCGTCTCCCATGCGGTGCGATAATTCGGCGGAGACATAAAGAGTGTCGCGATCTGGCCCGTCGTGCGGTCC
>Ga0207826_1000265_pt1 | contig 14790 bp, 10 predicted proteins | sample LuqExpMetageno80_FD_187837 | JGI IMG/M metagenome (GOLD analysis project Ga0207826, IMG submission 187837) | Tropical forest soil microbial communities from Luquillo Experimental Forest, Puerto Rico - Sample 80 (SPAdes) | ecosystem: Environmental > Terrestrial > Soil > Tropical forest ... | reverse complement strand
ACGAGTTGCCGTCGTCGGGCACCGACGAGCAGGCTGCACCCGCCGGCTCGGCTGAACTGGAAGGCGAGCTGGAAGCGCTGCGCGCCGAGAAGGCGAGCTATTTGGATCGTTTGGCGAGATTGCAGGCCGAGTTCGATAACTTCCGCAAGCGCAGCGTGAAGGAGCAGCAGGACTTTCGCGATTATGCGCTAGCCGAGGCTCTGAAGCTATTCCTGCCGATTCTGGACAGCCTGGACCGTGCTGCAAAGACGAATGCGGCGTCAGTGGAAGACTATCGCCCGGGCATCGAGCTGATCGATAAGCAATTTCACGATGTGTTGGCGAAGCTGGGCGTGGAGCCGGTTCCGTCGGAGGGTGAGGTGTTTGATCCCAACCAGCACCAGGCGGTGCAGATGGTGGACACCGGCGAGGTGGAGGACCACCACGTGATTGACGAGTTGCAGCGTGGCTACCGCATTAAGGAGCGGTTGCTGCGGCCTGCCATGGTGAGGGTGGCGAACAATCCGAAGAAGTAAGCTGCCCGGCAAGTTGTTCGCAACCAAGGGTCCTTTGACTTTGGCGGCCAAAAGATGGCCGCCTTCGCTCAGGATGACAAGCTGTAGGTTTTAGGGGAATGACGCTGGCTACCAACGTAAAACGCGATTATTACGAAATCCTGGGCGTGAGCCGCACGGCCACCGACCAGGAGCTGAAGAGCGCCTACCGCAAGCTGGCGATGCAGTACCATCCTGACCGGAACCCGGAGAATCCCGAAGCGGAAGAGCAGTTCAAGGAGTGCAGCGAGGCCTACGCGGTGCTGTCGGACACGGAGAAGCGCGCGCGCTACGATCGTTTCGGGCACGCAGGCGTATCGAATAACGGCGGCGCGGGATTCGATCCGTCCGGCTTTCCCGACATACAGGACATCTTTGGCGACATTTTTGGCTTCGGGGACATCTTCGGCGGAGGCCGCGGCGGACGGCGCTCGCGCGCGCAGCGCGGTGCAGACATGCGCGAAGACGTCACCCTGGAGTTCGAGGAAGCGGTCTTCGGGGTTACCAAACAGGTGAAGATCCGGCGGCTGGAGGAGTGCGACCAGTGCAAGGGCAGTGGCGCGGCTCCGGGCAAGGCGCCGATTACTTGCACGACGTGCGGCGGCCAGGGACAGGTGCGTTACCAGCAGGGCTTCTTCGCGATCGCCCGGCCTTGCAGCACATGCCAAGGCTCGGGCAAGCTGATTGTCGATCCGTGCTCGAAGTGTCGGGGGCAAGGGCGCGTGCGGCGCGAGCGCACGGTGACGGTGAAGGTCCCGGCAGGCGTGGAAGACGGCCAGCGCATGTTGTACTCGGGCGAAGGCGAGGCGGGCTTTTACGGCGGCCCGTCGGGCGACCTTTACGTGGTGCTGCACTGCAAGGAGCACGAGTTCTTCGAGCGCGACGGCAGAGACCTGCACTGCGTGGTTCCGCTGTCGTTTGTGCAGGCGGCGCTGGGGACGGAGATTTCGGTGCCGACGCTGGAAGGCGAGCATGTGCTCAAGATTCCTGAGGGCACGCAGACCGGTGCGAACTTCAAGATCAAGAACAAAGGCGTGCCGGAGTTGAACGGGCGCGGACGAGGCGACCTCTACGTGCAGGTGAAAGTGCAAACGCCCACCAAGCTCAATAAGCGCCAGCGCGAATTGCTGGAAGAGTTGCAGCACACACTCTCCGTCGAGAACAAGCCGGTGAGCCGCACGCTGCTGAGCAAGATGCGCGAGATGTTCGGGTGACGAACGGCGGCATCGAGGGAACGCCGGGTTGAAACCTGGCTACGAAACCAAGAAGCAGCGTTTATGACGGCGCGCTGAAGCGCCGCTCTACCAAATTCCGTGGACAACTGGTTTCGCATCTACGCGTGGTTTCTGTTGCTGGTGACCGCGTTGCCGGCGATTGCGCGACTGGCGCGGCCGCGAGAACTGACGCAAATCATGTTGCTGCGCTATGAGAACCCCAAGCGACGCAAGCGGGCGCGCATCGGCGGTGCTGTCTATCTGGCGCTGGCGGTGCTGGCGACGCCGTTTCTGCTGCGTTCGCCGGAGCACCAGAAGCGATGGCTCACGATGGCGCTGCTGGTGGGGGCGGTGTCGGCCGTGGAGTTCCTCATGAACAGCCGCAGCTTCAGCATAGACGACTTGACGCGCCAGAACCGCTACTTTGGGGGCGTGTATGCTTCCATTGCAATCGCCGTTGTCTTGCTGCTGCTGACCCGATGACCCGCCGCCGCTGGATTGCCGATGAAGTTGTGGGCGACCGTGCTGCGCTGACCGGAGCGCACGCGGCACACTTGTCGCGCGTGTTGCGGGTGCAGTTGGGGCAGGACTTCGACGTCGTCTGCGGGGAAAGTGTGCGCCGCGGCACCGTGGCCAGCGTGACTGACGAGCGCGTTGAGTTTGCGCTGGGCGAAGAAGTCGCAGCCGGTGTTGCGGCGCCGATCACGCTGCTGCTGGCGGTGTTCAAGTTCGACCGCATGGAATGGGCGATTGAGAAGTGTACGGAGCTAAATGTGACATCGATCGTTCCGGTAATTGCGCGGCGCACTGAGAAGCATCTCGCCGCGGCGGCGGAGAAGCGTGTGGAGCGCTGGCGGCGGATTGCGCGGGAGGCTTCACAACAGTCCAGACGAGTGACGGCGCCGGCAATCGAAGGCCCAGTAAAGCTGGCGGAGGCAATCAACGTCGAAGCGGAGTTGCGCATCGTGCTGGCCGAGACGGAGAAAGAGGCGCGACTGGGCGACGTAGTGGGTGACAGGGAAGCTGCGACGTCGGTCGCGCTGGCGATTGGGCCGGAGGGCGGCTGGACTGAGGAAGAGTTGCAACTGTTCGAGAGGGCTGGTTGGGTGAGCGTTTCGCTGGGGGCGACGATCCTAAGGGCGGAGACCGCGGCCATCGCGGCGCTGGCGATCACGCGGGCGGAGATGAGATAGCCGGCTGTAGCGAAGACAGCAGCCGCTTTTCCTCTGTTTTCTGCAGCTTTCCACAACTGTTTCGAGTTGCATTCTTGCGGCTTTGCGCCCGCAAGCGGATAATAGAGTTTCGCTTTTTCTTCGTTTGCAAGGAGGCATCATCGAATGCCTTGGAAGCCACGGAAGTTCGAACTGACCGAGGAACAAAAGAAGGCCGTCTATCACGAGCAAGGACCAATTCTGGTGGTGGCGGGCGCCGGCACCGGCAAGACAACCGTGCTGGCGAGCCGCGTGGTGCGCCTCATCGAAGACGAGATTGCCGAGCCCTCGGAGATTTTGGCGGTCAGCTACACCCGCAATTCGGCGCGCGACCTGCTGAAGCGCATCGCACTGTTGTGGAACGGAAGCGACGACGATGCAACCCTCACCAGCGTGGAAGCCAGCGGGTTAAAGGCGGGCACGTTTCACGCCTACTGTTACAGCCTGCTGCTGGGAGCGGGCGAGCGTTTCGAGTTGATCGAAGACAGCGACCTGTACGTGCTGCTGCGGCGGCGGGTCGAGGACCTGAAACTGGAGTACTACATCAAAGCGGCGTCGCCGGGCGAATTTCTGTATGGCCTGAACGAGTTCTTCAAGCGATGCCACGACGAACTACGGACTCCCGATGACTACGACGCCTATGTCGCCGAGTTGGAGAGTGGTCGGATTCCGTTGCCGCGGGTGAGCCAGTCGAAGAAGGCAGCAGCCATGGGCGACGACGAAATTCTCGGCCGCTGCCACGAGATCGCCCGCGTGTTTCGCCAGGTGGAAGACATGCTGGCGGCGGAAAATCTCGGGACCTACAACCATGTAATCACGCGCGCGGTCGAATTGTTGCGCGATCCCAGGAATTTCGGGTACCTCGAAAGGGCACGGCGAGCGGCGCGGTTCCTGCTGATTGATGAGTTTCAGGATTCGAACGTGGCGCAGATTGAGCTGACTCGACTTCTGGCGGGGGACGAAGCGAACGTGTTCGCCGTCGGCGATCCGGACCAGGCCATCTATCGCTTCCGCGGAGCCACCACGGGCACGTTCGACCATTTCCTCAGGACATTCGGTGTTGACGCCGTCAAGCGGGTGACGATGAAGGACAACCGGCGCTCGACGAAACCCGTGCTTAAGGCCGCGTATTCGGTGATTTCGGCCAATCCGGAGTTCACCGGCGTGGAGCTTCCCGGCGGAGAACGCTGGCGGCGCGAACCGTTAGAACATAAACGCACCAAGGCGGAACCGCAGCCGGTGTCGCCGGTGCTTTTGCGCGGATGGGAGAGCACCTGTGGCGAGACCGCCTTTGTAGCGCAGGAAATTGAGCGCATGCATCGCAAGGAAAAGCGTCCGTGGAAGGATTTTGCTGTGCTGTACCGCAAGCACGAGCACCGCAATGAACTCGTGCAGGAACTGACGCGCCGGGGCGTTCCGTTCACCGTGACCGGATTGGATTTGATGGAGATCCCGGCAGTACGCGATTTGTCGGCGGCGCTGTATGCGATGGCCGGAGATAATTCCGTGTCGTTGCTGCGGGTAACGGCGCTGGCACAGTTCGGCTTGGAGGGCGAGGCGGTGCGTGCGGCCGTCGCGTCAAATGCGGGACCAAGCAGGCTGGAGTCGGTGCTGGAGAAGGTGAAGGGCGGGATGCAGGTGGTTACGGCGCTGGTGGAGGCGCGCAGCGAGTTGAAACGTCAGCAGGAAAAGGTGACGGCTGCGTGCGACATTGCTCTGCGGCGATTTGGCATCAAACCGTCGCGCGACGCGGAAGCATTCATCGAGTTCGTAAAGAATTGGAGCCAGAAGCCGAGGCAAGTTTCGGGCGAGGGTACCCTGACCGCGTTTTTGGATTATCTGCAGTACTTCGGGGAGGGTGGCGGCCGTATTGCCGCGCCGGAGGCCGGAGAAGATGGCGAGTCACCGTCGGCTGCGCTACTTTCAATGGCACAGAAGCTGACTGCGGAGGACAAGGCGGACGCAGTGCGCTTGCTGACAGTCCATGCGGCCAAGGGACTGGAGTTCCCGGTGGTATTTGTGTTGCGGTTGACCAAGCCTTCGTTTCCGGCGCCTTATCGGGAGGAACTGGTCGAGTTTCCCGACGAACTGCGAGATGCCGCCTCGAGGCTAAAGGTCGATCCCAAGACAGTGCACGGCGAAGAGGAGCGGCGGCTTTTTTATGTGGCGGTGACGCGAGCCGAAGACCTGCTGTATCTGTGTGCGAAGAAGGGTCGCGGCAAGGACACGACGCCTCGGGGTGCGCTGCGCGAACTGATCGCTGCCGGGAAGAAGACCATCGCTGGATGCATCGACTTCGAGGTGTTGCCGGTGGACGGCGGACCGGTGGTCATCCACGCCGCCGCCGAGCCGCGATCGCGAATTGCCGACTGGGTCAATCTGCCGGCCTTGCCACACACGACCGACCACAAGCTGAGTGCGCGTGCGATCGAGAGTTACGAGCGATGTCCGCTGCGGTACAAGGTGTCGCTGGAGTGGAACCTTCCCGAGGAACCCACTGCCAATGTGCACTTCGGCTCGGCCATGCATGCGGCACTGTACGCGCATTTCGATGCCTTGCGCAAAGGGCGTCCGATTTCGGCTGACGAGGTGGTGAACTATTTCCTGCAGGAGTTTGGCGATAAACCGATCGACGACCCGACGCAGCGCCGGCTGTATGAGAAAGAAGGGCCGGAGCAGCTGCGGGCGTTCCTGGGGTCTGCTGCGGCCCAACCGCACGGCCAAATTGCGATGCTGGAGCACACGTTTGCGTGTGAGGTGGCGGGATCGCGGGTCATCGGCCGGATTGATCGCGTAGACGAGGACGCGGACGGCTACGTGATCGTCGATTACAAGACCGGCAATCCGAAATCGCAGAACACCGCCGATGACAGCGTGCAGCTCTCTGTTTACGCCCTGGCGATGAGCAGCAAAAAGCCGGTCAAGATGCTCATCTTGCAGAACCTGGCAGACAACAGCAGCATGATCACCACGCGCTCCGCCGAGGAGTTGCGCGACACCGAGGCCAAGATTGCGGAGGTTGCGGCGGGTATTGCGGCGGGAAAGTTCGAAGCCAAGCCGGACAGGCATTGCGGTTGGTGTGCGTATCGAACGATTTGTCCAGCGCAGGAAGTGAACCTGCCGCCCCGGGCCGATGACATGCCGGCGAAGTGAACGCCTGAGGAAAAGCTGCCGCCAAAAGGTTAGGGGACGCTTGCGCGTCCCCGTTGTGTTCGGTCTGAAGAAAAGTTACTTCTTTTTCTTCTTGGCGGCCTTCTTTGCGGGTTTAGCCTTTTTCTTGGTTGCCATGGTTTCTATTCTCCCTTTCCATTTGTCATGGAACATTGCGATATCACATCATCGCAATTTGTTCTTTGTATATTGTCATGGAAAAAAATAGTCAAGGAAAAAACGCGCATGCAGTTGAGCATTTCGGTGACGCGTCGCGGCGGCGGTGGTTGGCTCTTTGGCCAAAACTCTTCCGCGGCATGAGCGCCGATGACGAGAATGAATGTTGAAGTTGCTGGAAGCCGCATGAATACAGGCGAAAACGATGCGCGAGTTTTGCGACGTTGATTCCCGGTGACGATGAGGTTCCGATCGTTGCGGAAAATGCGCCGACTTTCTCCTCTTAAGGCACAACGAAATTTTTTTGGAGAGGCGCAACGAATTGCCGGAATGAAAGCGATTTGCGCCGTCGGATTCGTTTCTGCGACGGCGTGCGGAAAAAGACGAAAGCGGCGGCAAGGCCAGGCTATTTCAGCAGACGCATCACTGCACCCGCCAGGGCGTCATGCCAAGCGTGCGCGATCATTCCGGGGCGGAGACTCTTGCGCCACCAAGCCAGCAGACCGAACATCAGACCATAGATGCCGATCAGCAGCATGCGGGGGCCGCCTTCGTAGCCGTGCGCCGCGCCGAAGATGACAGCCGAGAGTACAACCCCAGCCAGCGCGGAGCGCGTTATGCGGGCAAACTGCTTCTGCAGGTAGCCGCGAAAGATGATCTCTTCACAGAATCCTGCCGTCGCACACAAACAGAACCAAACCAACAGCTCAAGCGTGGTTGCGGGAACCAGGAACCCCAGTTGACGGCGCATGGTCTCGAGCTTGCCACCCGCATCGAGGCGAAGCAGGTGACCTCCGATGCCGAGAACCGCGATCGCAGCCAGCCAGAAGCCGGCGGCGACCAGGACATCGCGCAGCACGGCTTCAACGCTGTTCCAGCGTCCGCCAATGAGCTCTCGCAGACTTACGCGGCGGCGCACGCCGAGAACGATAAAACCGGTCAGCAACCACTCCCACGACATGGTCCAGAGATATTGCAAGAGCTTGGCGCGGGCGGCCAAAGGATGCGCGCCGCGCGCCCCGGCCAGTGAGGCTCCCAAGAGAAAAAAAACGACGACGCCAGTGTGCCACAGCGGCGCGATCAAGGAATGACGGGACGGCGGCGATGGGTTAGTTTCGGATTGGGATTGGGTGTCGGGCAACAAGGTGGCTTCATCTTATAATGATTGGTTTGCCATTCTGGCGGGAAGGGAGCAGGGAATATGGCTCTTTTGGAAGACGTCGTCATCGTATCGGCAGTTCGCACACCTGTGGGGAAGTTTCAAGGATCGCTGGCGGACCTGAGCGCTCCGCAGTTGGGCGCGATTGTGGTGCGCGAGGCGGTGAAGCGCGCGAGGGTGGATCCGGCCACCGTGTCGGAATGCATCATGGGCAACGTGGTGGGAGCGGGGTTGGGACAGAATCCCGCGCGGCAGGCAGCGCTGGGCGCGGGACTTCCGTCCGCCGTGGCCGCCATGACCATCAACAAAGTGTGCGGGTCGGGTCTGAAGTCCGTCGCGCTGGGCCAGCAGGCCATCCAAACCGGCAACTCTGACATTGTGGTAGCAGGTGGCATGGAGAGCATGAGCAACGCGCCCTACCTTTTGCCGCAGGCGCGCAAAGGATATCGACTGGGTGACGGTAAGCTGGTCGATTCCATGGTGCACGATGGGCTGTGGGACGTTTACAACCATTACCACATGGGGCACACCGCCGAAAACGTTGCCGATAAGTACGGCATCACTCGCGAAGAGCAGGACGAGTTCGCATTGCTTTCTCATCGCAAAGCGATTGCTGCAATCAGGGAGTGCCGCTTCAAGGACCAGATCGTTCCGGTCGAACTTCCGGCCAAGAAGAAAGCCGCACCGCCGCAGTTCTTCGCGATCGACGAATCGCCGCGCGAAGACACAGCCATTGAGGTGCTGAGCTCTCTGAAACCGGCGTTCAAGAAAGACGGCACGGTAACGGCTGGTAATGCTCCGGGAGTGAATGACGGCGCGGCCGCAGTGGTGCTCATGTCGGCTGCAAAGGCGAAGGAACTCGGGCTGAAACCCATGGCGCGAATCGTCGCGCAGGCGACCAGCGGCCTCGATCCGGCGTGGGTGATGATGACACCAGTCGAGACCGTACGTCAACTTTGGAAGAAGACCGGTTGGAAGAACGCGGATGTCGATCTGTACGAGATCAATGAAGCGTTTTCGGTGGCGGCGATCGCCGTGACGCGCGAACTGGGACTCGACTTGAACAAGGTCAACGTGAACGGCGGCGCCGTTGCGCTCGGACATCCCATTGGCGCCAGTGGTGCGCGCATTCTGACGACGCTGTTGTATGAGATGGTCCGGCGTGACGTACACAAGGGAATCGCCGCTCTGTGTCTCGGCGGCGGAAACGCGGTCGGTCTAGCGGTGGAACGCTAGTGGTATCGCGTGTCGCCTAGCGGGTCAGTTTGGATTCAACAGTCTTGGACCTCCAGCAGGAAGTTGAATCCATTTTTGGCGAAGTCGTGAACAATGCCATTGCCCATCGTGCCCGGGCCTATTACTCCCGGAGTTCTGATGTCGATGATTGCTTCATGAGCGATCGGGTATCAAAATCGGAACTCACCAGCGATATAGGCTTGCGCCCCAGGTCCAGCCTGCGCCGATGGACACGAGCAATAGCAAATCGCCTGCGTGAAGAAGACCGTGTCGGTTGACTTGGTCCAGGAGCAGTGGAACCGTGGCTCCGGCGGTGTTCGCGTACAACTCTAGGTTCGTCTGTATTCGGGAATAGGGCATGTTGAGTACCTCGGCGATGCGCCTGAGGACGCCAGCTGTGGCTTGGTGCGGAACGATCATCGAGACGTCTTCGAGTCCCAGCCCGTTGATGCGGAGAACCTCCCGAATACACTCAGGTACCGCGGTTGTAGCCTTCTCCTTAACCGCTTTTCCATTCATTGTGAAGTAGGCGTCCCCGGGGTAGACCGTGAAATGGTTCATGCCCTCGCCCTCGGCGAGGAGAATGCTTGAAAAGAGGCCATTCTCCCGCTCCTTCCTCTCAAGTATCACGGCACCGGCACCGTCTCCGAAAACGACGCTGTCGCGGTGGTTCCAGTCAGTGACCTTAGAGAAGGTATCGGCGCCGATCACCAGCACGCGCTCGTACGTCCCATTCTGGATGAATTGGCCGGCGATCGTGATGCCATAAATAAACCCGGCACACACCGCCGCCACATCGAATGCGGCGCAGCGGTTGCTAATGCCCATTTTGAACTGGGCGATGCATGCCGACGAGGGCATTTTGCGGTCGGGTGTCGCCGTGGAAACGATGATTAAGTCAATGTCATTTGGTTCAAGCCCTGCCGCAGCGATTGCTTTTAGCCCCGCACGGGTAGCAAGATCGGAAGTGTATTCATCCGGTTCAGCGATGTGCCGCTCGCGAATCCCCAACGTGTCGAACACCCACTGCGGAGAAGTTGGCAAGTTCGACACGACTTCTTCGTTGGTCAGAATCTTGCACGGAACGTAGGAGCCGGTGGACTTGATACAGACACTATCAAAGTGGCTGTTTCCGTTTCTCATTTTCCCCTCCAGTCCCACGAACAGAACGAGATCGCGGAGGTGAATTCACAACAAGGCCGCATCTACCGTCAATCTGTTTTTGTGAAGCCCGCGGATGGGGCGTAAACCTATTCCGTGAAAGTTGCGGATCCTACCTCCCGTTATCTTCTCCCCTGACTAAGGGCGTTTCCGTGCATTGAGTCACCATACTGTGTGATCTTTAACCGGAGGGCCAGCACCAGGAGGATGCCTGTGATCATCGGTGGTGACGTATGGTCAGCGAATTCCGGCAGTCACTTAGGGGTTGTCAGCTGCTCCACAATTGACCATTGCCGCGCTTCTCGGTTTACAAATCGTTACACGGTGAAGGGGAGCAAATGTGCTCCCCTTTTCGTATGAGTGAAGAGAGGGCCGTTCGGTTGCGCCGCAAAGCAATTGCCCCGCATCCAATGAGGCAACGATGAGTGCCACACAGGTATCCGCTACAACTTGCGCGGTCCGCACCGAGAACGTCACGCGCCACTATCCCATGGGAGAAGGCCTGATTCGCGCTGTGGACGGCGTTTCGCTCGCCATCGACCCGGGCGAGTTTGTTGCGTTGCTGGGGCAGTCGGGTTCGGGGAAATCGACGCTGCTGAACCTGATCGCCGGGCTGGACCGTCCGACGTCGGGCTCTGTGCTGGTGAGCGGCCGCGATCTGGCGAAGATGTCGTCGGAGGAACTGGCCCGCTATCGCCGCAATGATGTTGGCATGGTGTTTCAGTCGTTCCATCTGATTGCGTCGATGACCATCACCGAGAATGTCGAGTTGCCGATGCGTTTCGCTGAAGTGGAGCGGGCCGAGCGGGCGCAGCGCAGCCGTGAGGCGCTGGAGCGCGTAGGGTTGGGCAAGCGACTGGATCATCGGCCGTCGCAACTTTCCGGCGGAGAGCAGCAGCGGGTTTCGCTGGCACGTGCTCTGGCGAACCGTCCGCGGCTGTTGCTGGCCGACGAGCCGACCGGCAACCTCGACAGCCGCACCGGCGAAGACATCCTCAACTTGATTCGCGACCTGAGCCTGTCGCTGGGCATGACGGTAATCATGGTGACGCACGAGCGGGCGATTGCCGAACGCTTTGCGCAGCGCAGTGTCTTTCTCGCCGACGGCAAACTCGTGAGCGAGGAGGTGCGGGCATGACCGGCTACGACCTGCTCGATCTCGCGGTCCGCAACTTGCGGCAGTCAAAATTAAGGAATGGCCTGACGACGATTGGCATTTCCGTTGGCGTGGCGTCGCTGGTGGCGATGCTGTCGCTGGGCGTAGGTCTGCAGCAGTTGGCGACCCGCAGGCTGGCGGGTTCGGGCTTGTTTGACACGGTGTTCGTCACCTCGCGGCAGGACTTCCGTGGCTTCGACAAGGAGGACGACGCTAAGGCGCCGAATCCCGAAAAGTCGCCTGCGCTCGACGAGACTGCGCGCACCAAGATCACGCAGCTTCCCAACGTGCTCGAAGTGGAGCCCGAGATTCGGGTGATGGGCGAGGTGGTGGCGAACGGCGAGACGCACTTCGGTTTCGTGACCGGTCTGCCGATGTCGGCGCGGGAAAATGAAGCATTCGACAACCTGAAGGGCAAGTTCTTCTCCAGTGACCACGCGGATGAAGCGATCTTGCTGATGGACTTCGCCAAGGAACTCGACACCAAAGACCCGGCTGGACTGATTGGCAAAGACATCACGCTGCGCTACGGCGAGCGGCAGGCGCTAGCACAAGAGCCGAGTGACCGTCCTGCGATGAACGGGGAAGGGAGCAGCGGCGGCGGAGGCGACGACTACGGGTTCTCGGTGGTGCGAAAGCAGCAACCGTTGCGGGTGGTGGGCCTCATCGATCAGGAGCCTTATGGCGGCATGCGGACGGTGTCGCGCGGACGCATCTTCTTACCCGTGCGCACCACCGAACGCCTGAACATGGCGCAATTCACCGACATGCGCAGCTCGTTGCGCGGAGGTAGCGGCAAGACCTACATGACACTGACAGTTCGGGTGAAAGACCCGGGCAAAGTGCAGGCCGTGCAAGACGCCATCAGCCAGATGAACTTCCGCACGTTTTCGGTGTTGGACGCGACCAAGAGCCTGCGACGGTTCTTTACGGTGCTGGACCTGTTTCTGGGAATTTTCGGGTCGTTGGCGTTGGCCGTGGCGACGCTGGCGATTATCAACACGCTGGTGATGGCGGTACTGGAGCGGCGCCGCGAGATTGGAGTGATGAAGGCCATCGGCGCCAGCGACCAGGACGTGAAGAAGCTATTCTTTACGGAAGCGGGAGCAATGGGTTTCTTCGGCGGAGTGCTGGGCATCGTGCTAGGCCTGGGCATCGGCAAGGCGATTAACTTCGGCACCGGTATCTATCTGCACCGTCACCAACTGCCCAGTGAAGCGGTGTGGGTGATGCCGCTGTGGCTGGTGGGCGCGGCGATCGCGTTCTCTATTGTGGTGAGCCTGATGGCGGGCTTATATCCAGCAAGCCGCGCGGCGAAGCTCGATCCGGTGCAAACCTTGAAATACGAATAATGAGGAATCGCCACAGGTTCGTGCTAGCTGCGGTGACGGCGTTGCTGTGTGCATGTGCCACGATTCCTGTCGCCCACGCCCAGGGCCGCGCCGAGTGCGCGACCATCAAATCCACCGTGCTGGAGCGCTCCGTGCGTTACTGCGCTTACCTGCCGGCGAGTTTCGACGCGGACAAAACCCGGCGCTTTCCGGTGCTCTACTACCTGCACGGATTGGGCGACAACGAGCAGTCTCTGTTGAACACTGGCGGTTGGGACCTCGTAGAAGACTTGCGGCGCACCGGCAAGGTCGGCGACTTCATATTGCTGGCGCCGAGCGCGGGACACACGTTTTTCCTCAACTCGGCGGATGGCAAGATTCGCTACGAGGATTTTCTGCTGAAGGAATTTATGCCGCAAATGGAAAAGAAGTACCGCGGCGAGACCGTGGCCACGAAGCGCGGCATCACGGGCGTTTCCATGGGAGGATTCGGAGCGCTGCGGCTGGCATTCAAGTATCCGCAACAGTTTGCCGCAGTCAGCGCCCAGATGCCCGCGCTGATCGCCGAGATCCCGGCAAATTTCTCTGCTGGTGGGAAGGGCTCGCCGGCATCGATGATGGGCGACGTTTTCGGCACTTCGTTTGACCGGGCTTACTTCGACCGCAACAACGTGTTTTACTTCGCCCGTGCCATGCCTGCCGCGCAACTCAAGCGGCTGAAGATCTACGTCAACGTGGGCAACAACGACGACTACGGATTCGAGCAAGGTGGCGAAAAACTGCACCAACTGCTCGATTTGCGTGGGATTCCCAACGAGTTTCACATCTATTTGGGCGGTCACGATCCCCAATTCGTGGTGCGGCACTTCGGCGAGGTCATCGAGTTCCAGTGGAAGGCGATTGGCAAGTAGCAGATCCCATCTGCTTGTGAAGCGGGTGCGGCGTCCCTATACTCGGGATGCCGCAGCATGAAGGAAACTTCGCCATCGCTTCATCCCATTCCGTCACGTGTGCTGTATCTGGCGCTGCTGATCGCGGCGGTCATCTTCGTCTCGTACGCCTATTTTTATTCGGGGGGTGGCTGGAACCAGAACACCAGGTTCGACGTGGTACGAGCGATGGTCGAGCGACATACGCTGAGTATCGACGCATACCACGAGAACACCGGCGACAAGGCATACAAGGATGGTCATTACTACTCCGACAAAGCGCCCGGGCAGCCGTTGCTGGCGGCGCCGGCAGCCGTGGCTACCCGATTACTGCTGCAGATAGCGGGCAAAGATCCGTCTTCGGCGCGGGAGTTGGTGCTCACGACTTATGTTTGCAATTTGTTCTCGGTCGCGCTGCCGACGGCTTTGTCTTGCGCGTGTTTGTTCCTCATTGCGCTGCGACTTGGCGCAAGCACGGCTGCGGCCGGCTTTGGAGCGATCGCTGCAGGCCTTGGCACGCCGCTCTGGGCGTATGCGACGCTTTTCTGGGGCCACCCATTGGCGGGTGCTTGCCTTGTCTTTGCGTTTACCGCTGCGCTGATGTTGCATGCGACCGAAGCCGGCTCCGACATTGGGTGGGGAATCGCATTGGGTGTTGCCGCAGGATGGGCGACCGTCACGGAGTATCAAGCTCTTCCCGGCTCGGCGATTGTGGCGCTGTTCGCGCTGGCTCGAGTATGGCAGGGCGGATGGGGGCGCCGCCTCCGGGTCGCCGCCGCGATTACGGCCGGTGCCTTGCCCTGCGTTGCGGTACTGATGGCGTATCTGCACTTCGCGTTCGGCTCGGCGCTGCATCCTAGCTACTCCTACGTTGTGGGACCGTTCCCGTGGGTGAAGAAGGGACTGTTTGGCCTGACGTATCCACGCGTCGACGTGGTGTTCAAGTTGTTGTTCGGATTCAAGCGCGGCATCTTTATGCTCGCGCCGGTTACCCTTCTTGCGCCCTTTGGATTACGGATGTTGCAGAAGAATGCGGCCACGCGGCTGACGGGATATGCAGCGGCAGCGATTTTTGTTTACTACCTGCTGCTGAATGCGTCCTACGCCGAATGGACGGCGGGGCTGGCCTTCGGGCCGAGGATCATGGGCGCAGGCATGCCAGTGCTGTGCGTCGGATTGGCGCCAGCTTTCGATCAGCTTCGAGGGCGGGGCAAACAAATTGCGATGGCGCTGCTGGCCATCAGCGTTCTGTTCACGTTGATGGCAGTCGCCACCACACCTCAGCCTGAATTTTCGTCAAGATATCCGGTGATCGAGGTGTTTGCGCCGAGCTTCTGGACCGGCCACCTTGCACTCGAGCAGAGTTCTATGCTCACCCCATCGGACCAGGGCGCCAACGATCCGCATGGCGCGTTTAACCTCGGGCAAATTGCAGGGCTGAATGGCCTGGCTAGCCTCTCGCCATTGCTCTGTGTTTGGCTTCTGGCGGCGTTACGGTGGGTGAAGCTGGATGCGGGCAATGCGAGACTCGCT
>Ga0207826_1000264_pt1 | contig 14793 bp, 14 predicted proteins | sample LuqExpMetageno80_FD_187837 | JGI IMG/M metagenome (GOLD analysis project Ga0207826, IMG submission 187837) | Tropical forest soil microbial communities from Luquillo Experimental Forest, Puerto Rico - Sample 80 (SPAdes) | ecosystem: Environmental > Terrestrial > Soil > Tropical forest ... | reverse complement strand
CCCGACTGCGACCGGCTGTTTGAAAAATTGATAATCGGAATTGGGCAAATGTGAGCAAGCGCTCTCTTCCGTCTACCCCTTGTGGGAGAGGGTGCCCTCGCGGAGGCGATAGCCGAGCGAGGGCGGGTGACGGAGCGCTGCCTCAGTGAGACTCACACCCCTCAACCGGCCGCCTGCGGCGGCGACCCTCTCCCACAAGGGGAGTGAGTTAGCCTGCGGCGTCCTGCCCCATTTGCCTCCCCTCCCCGGCAAGCCTAGATACACGATATGTCGACCCTCCTCGTCAGCCACCGCGCCTGTCTCGAGCACCTCACTCCCGCCGGGCACCCCGAGCGGCCGGATCGGCTGCGCGCGATCGAACAGGTGCTCGAGGCGGAAGCCTTCCAGGATCTTGCGCGCGAGCAGGCACCGCTCGGAACGAAGGAGCAGATCGCGCTCTGCCATCCGACGGACTACGTCGACGAGATCGAGAGCGCCTCGCCCGATTACGGCCTCGTCCGGCTCGACGCCGACACCACGATGTCGCCGGGCAGCTACGAGGCCGCACTGCGCGGGGTCGGCGGCGGCATCCTCGCGGCCGACGAGGTGATCGCCGGCAAGGTGCGCAATGCCTTCGTCGCCGTGCGCCCGCCTGGCCACCACGCCGAGACCGCCCGGCCGATGGGCTTCTGCTTGTTCAATTCCGCGGCCATCGTCGCCCGTCATGCGCAGAAGCGGTACGGAGTCGAGCACGCGGCGATCGTCGACTTCGACGTGCATCACGGCAACGGCTCACAGGACATCTTCTGGTCGGAGAAGACCGTGATGTACTGCTCGACGCACGAGATGCCGCTCTATCCCGGCACCGGCTCGGTCGGCGAGCGCGGCATGCACAACAATATCGTCAACGCGCCCCTGCGCGCCGGCGACAGCGGCGATCAGTTCCGCGAGGCATTCGAAACCGCGATCCTGCCGCGCCTGCGCGATTTTAAGCCGGACTTCCTCGTCATCTCCGCCGGTTTCGACGCGCACACCCGCGATCCGCTCGCCAATTTGAACCTAATCGAAGCGGATTACGCCTGGGTGACTAAGAAGCTGATGGAAATCGCCGACGAGAGCGCCGGCGGGCGCATCGTCTCGATGCTGGAAGGCGGCTACGATTTGCAGGGTCTCTCGCGCTCCGTCGCCGCGCACGTCACCGCCCTGATGCGCGGCTGAACGCAGATTTCGCGAAAGTTCCCCGAGCTAACGTGGCAAACCGCAACGCGAGCAACAGCGCCGGCCTGATCGACCCGCAGAAAGTCGGCGGGGGCTTTTCATCGACCGCGATGAGCAGCAGCGCGAGCCATGGAGCCTAGCCAGGTAGGCTGCTGAGACCCCCGTTCCAAAGACTGATGCAAAACGCCCGGCTCCCGCCGGGCGTTTTGCGTGTCACCGCGCGGTGAGGCCGCCGTCGACCGGCACGTCGGCGCCGGTGATGAAAGCCGAGGCGTCCGACAAAAGAAACACGCAGACCTTCGCCACTTCCTCCGGACGCCCAAGCCGGCCGAGCGGAATGTCCATCGCCAACCTGCCTTTGACCGCCGATGGATCGCGCGTGCCGCTCGCGATCCCATCCACCATCGCGCCTTCGATGAACGCGGGGCACACGGCGTTGCATCGCACCGGCGGCTTGTATCGTGCGCCGTTGAGCGCGACCGATTTGGTCAAGAGCGACACGCCCCCCTTCGAGGCCCCATAGGCCGCAAGGTTCGGGCCGCCGATCAGGCCGAGTACCGAGGACAAATTGACAATCGCGCCGCCCTGCTTGCGCAACAGCGGAAACGCATATTTGCAGCCTAGAAAGGTGCCGTCGAGATTGACCGCCATCACGCGCCGCCACGTCGCGAAGTCGGTCTTCTCGACCGAACCGACGGCCGCGATGCCGGCCGCGTTCATCAGCCCGTCGAGCCGCCCCTGCCGCGCTTCGGCATCGGCAATGACGCGCTCCCACTGCGCTTCGTCGGTCACGTCGAGCGGCACGATGCCATGCCCGCCCGCGATGTCTGTCGCGATCACGGTTGCCCCTGCGTCGCGCGCGGCGTCCCAGATCGCAGCGCCGATCGCGCCGGCCGCGCCCGTCAGCAGCACGATCTTTCCGGTCAATTCGTTCAATCGTGAAAATCCCCTCGTTGCATTGCGCGGCAATGTCGCGCATTCATCGGCCCATGTCACCCACGCCCATCTGTCTTATCACCGGCGCATCGTCAGGAATCGGCGCGGCGCTCGCGCGCGAATTCGCCGGGCACGGTCACACGCTGGTGCTGACGGCACGGCGCGAGGCGGAACTCGACCGGCTTGCCGACGAGATCGCGCGGACCGGCACGCTTCGCCCGAATGTGATCGCGGCCGATATCGCCAGCAGCGCAGGAGCGGATGCGCTGCAGGATGTCGTTGCGAAGCGCGGCCTAGAGGTGGAAATCCTGGTCAACAATGCGGGCTTCGGGCTGCTCGGCGAGGCGGGCGAGCTCGATCTCGCGCAGCAACTCGCGATCATCGACCTCAACATCCGCGCGCTCACCGACCTGACGTTGCGCTTCGTCGACAGCATCACGCGCCGGCGCGGCGGCATCCTGAACGTCGCATCGATCGCCGGATTCCTGCCCGGCCCCGGCATGGCGGTGTATCACGCGAGCAAGGCCTACGCGGTCTCGTTCAGCGAAGCCCTGCACGGCGAGTTGGGATCGAAAGGCGTCAAAGTCTGCGCGCTCTGTCCGGGTCCGGTTCCGACGCCCTTCCTCACCCGCGCGGGCATTCCACACGACTACTTCCCGCGCTTTCTCGCCCGCTCGGCCGACCGGGTCGCGCGTGCTGGCTACGAGGGCTTCATGGCCGGACACCGGGTCGTCGTCCCCGGCACACCCAATCGCGTGCTGACCCTGCTCCCCCGCCTGCTCCCGCGCGGACTCGTCACCGAGGCCGCGGCGTGGCGCTGGAGGCACTCCGTCAACCCTCATGGACAGGCTTGATCCAGCGGCGGAAGGGGGTCATACGGGTCCTAAGAGCCCCGGCGGACATTCGCGATGACCGAGAAAAACAACAGCGACATCAAGACCATGCCATTCGAGCGCGCGATCGAGGAACTAGAATCGATCGTGAAGAGGCTCGAGGAAGGCAAGGTGCCTTTGGAGGAGTCCGTGGCTATCTATGAGCGTGGCGAGTCCCTGAAGGCGCGCTGCGAGGACCTGCTGCGGCAAGCCGAAGCCCGTGTCGAGAAAATCACACTCGATGCGAGCGGAAAGCCGACCGGGAGCGAACCGCTTGACGTCGATTAAAGCTTCGACCTCGCGAATTGCCGGTTTCCTGCGATCTGGTGTAAGTCTTGGCCACGGAACCCGCGGGTCGGGCGGAAAAACCTGTTTTGGAGTAGTCGTTTGTCAGAAGCGTCCAAATATCCGCTGCTCGACCGGGTCCGGTTTCCGAGCGACCTGAAAAACCTCTCCCCCGATCAGCTTCGCCAACTCGCCGACGAACTGCGTGGCGAGACGATCGATGCTGTGGCCAAAACCGGAGGCCATCTTGGTGCCGGGCTCGGCGTCGTGGAACTGACCATTGCCCTGCACTACGTGTTCGACACGCCCGGCGACAAGCTGATCTGGGACGTCGGCCACCAGGCCTACCCGCATAAGATTCTCACTGGCCGGCGCGACCGCATCCGCACACTTCGTCAGGGCGGCGGACTTTCCGGGTTCACGAAGCGAGCCGAGAGCGACTACGACCCGTTCGGCACAGCGCATTCTTCGACCTCGATCTCGGCCGCGCTTGGAATGGCGACGGGGCGCGATCTCGCCGGCCGCAACAACAATGTCATCGCTGTGATCGGCGACGGCGCGCTATCGGCCGGCATGGCCTACGAGGCGATGAACAATGCCGGCGCACGCAACGAGCGGCTGATCGTCATCCTCAACGACAACGACATGTCCATTGCGCCCCCGGTCGGCGCCATGTCGGCTTACCTCGCTCGGCTCGGCTCCGGCCACACTTATCTGAAGCTGCGCGACGTCGGCAAACAGCTCACGCATCGTTTGCCCAAGCGCATCGATCGTGCCATCACGCGCGCCATCGAGCACGCGCGCGGTTACGTTACCGGCGGCACGTTGTTCGAGGAATTGGGCTTCTATTACGTCGGCCCGATCGACGGGCATAACCTCGATCACCTGCTCCCGGTGCTGCGCAACGTGCGTGACGCCGAGTTCGGCCCAATCCTGGTGCATGTCGTCACGCAAAAGGGCAAAGGCTACGAGCCGGCGGAGAAATCCGCTGACAAGTACCACGGCGTGGTCAAGTTCGACGTCGCGACCGGCGCGCAGGCGAAATCGAAAGGCGGCGCGCCGCAATACACTAAGGTGTTCGGCGATAGCCTGGTCAAGGAAGCCAGGAAGGACGACAAGATCGTCGCCATCACCGCGGCGATGCCGTCCGGCACCGGCGTCGATATCTTCGAGAAGGAATTCCCGAACCGCACGTTCGATGTCGGCATCGCCGAGCAGCACGCCGTGACCTTTGCGGCGGGGCTTGCGACCGAAGGCTTCAAGCCGTTCTGCGCGATCTATTCAACATTCCTGCAGCGCGCCTATGACCAGGTCGTGCACGACGTCGCGATCCAGAAGCTGCCGGTGCGCTTCGCGCTCGACCGTGCGGGCCTCGTCGGCGCGGACGGGCCGACGCATGCGGGCTCGTTCGACGTCGCCTATCTCGGCTGCCTGCCCGGTTTCGTTCTGATGGCGGCCGCGGACGAAGCGGAACTGGTGCACATGGTGACGACGCAGGTCGCGATCAATGACGCGCCGAGCGCGCTACGCTATCCGCGCGGAGAAGGCGCCGGCGTGCCGATGCCGGAAGAAGGCAAGCCGCTCGAGATCGGCAAAGGCCGCGTCCTGCGCGAGGGGCACAAGGTTGCGCTGTTCTCCTACGGCGCTCGCCTCGCTGAATGTCTGAAAGCTGCCGATGAACTCGCCGCGCTCGGGCTCTCGACCACGGTCGCCGATGCGCGCTTCGCCAAGCCGCTCGATATCGAACTGCTCATGCGGCTTGCGCGCGAGCACGAGGTGATGGTGACGATTGAGGAAGGCTCGGTCGGCGGCTTCGGCTCCTTCGTGCTGCAGGCTCTGGCCGATCACGCCCTCTTGGAGAACGGCCTGCGCGTGCGCACGATGGTGCTACCGGACGTTTTCATCGACCAGGACACGCCGGCCGCGATGTATGCCAAAGCCGGGCTCGACGCGACGGGTATTGTTGCCAAGGTATTCGAGGCCTTGGGCAAGGACGTTAGCGCGGACACGGTGAAGCTCGCGTAAGGCGCTTGCGCCGAGCTCTCAACCGTCATGGCCGGCTTTATGCCGGCCATCCACGTCTCGAGGACGCTGAAGAAAGAAAACGTGGATGGCCAGGACATAGGCGTTCTGGAAGAACGCCGTTCTTCGAACGGCTATGCCCGGCCATAACGCTAGTGGAGGTGCCCCGCGCTCATGCTGCGACCCGGGACGAGATTACCGCCTCTTCTTCAGTGATTTGCTCTTCTTCCGCTTGGGCACCTTCTTGCCCTTCTTGCGCGCTTCCGAAAGGCCGATGGCGATGGCCTGCTCGCGGTTTTTCACTTTCCGGCCGCTGCCGGATTTGAGCTTGCCGCGCTTGTACGCGCGCACTTCGCGCTCGACATCTTTCGACGCGCTCTTGGAGTATTTCCGCGCCATGCGTTTCTCCCAATGTGCCCTCGTTCGCGTTGCAACGAACGCATGGCAAACCGTTTGCATTGGAGCTAGTTCCATTTCATACGCGCAAGCGCATCGGATAGAATTGAAAAAGTAAATGTCGCGGATGCGCGCCGATCGTCTGCTGGTCGAACGCGGGCTGTTCGAAAGCCGCGCGAAGGCGCAAGCCGCCATCGCGGCGGGACTTGTGATTGCTGATGGCGTGACGGTGCGCAAGGCGTCGGACGAGATCGCGATCGATGCCGCAATCGACGCGCGCGCAGCGCACCCTTATGTGTCACGCGGCGGTGTGAAATTGGCCGCGGCGCTCGATACCTTCGGCTTCGACCCGAAACGCCGCATCGGCCTGGATGTCGGCGCCTCGACCGGCGGGTTCACGCAGGTGCTGCTCCAACGCGGTGCCGCGCGCGTCTATGCGGTCGACGTCGGTCGCGCGCAATTGCATGCGAGCCTGCGCGAGAGGCCCGGCGTCGTGTCGCTGGAGCAGACTGATATCCGTGAGCTCAAGCCGCTCAAACCCGAGCCGGATCTCGTCGTCATCGACGTGAGCTTCATCTCGTTGAAGCAAGTATTACCAGCGGCGCTGAAGCTGGCGGCATCTTCGGCGCAGCTTATCGCGTTGATCAAGCCACAGTTCGAAGCCGGCCGTGAGCGGGTGAGGAAAGGCGTGGTGCGCGATGCAGCCGTGCATGTGGCGGTGTGCGACGACATAGCGGCGTTCGTCGCCTCGCTCGGCTGGCGCGTTGTCGGGCTGACGCCGTCACCGATCACCGGCGGCGACGGCAATGCCGAATTTCTGCTAGGCGCTAAGCGTGACTGAACGACTGACAATAATCCGCATCGGCCATCGCGGCGACGGCGTTGCAGATACGCCGCACGGCCCGGTCTACGTGCCGTATGCGCTGCCGGGCGAGACCGTCACGGTCGAAGCGGTGCCGGGCAATCATCCCGACCGGCGGCATCTCATTCATGTTGATCACCCCTCGCTCGAACGCGTCGCGCCTCCCTGCCAGCACTTCGGGACATGCGGCGGCTGCGCGCTGCAGCACTGGGCGCTGCCGGCGTATGCGGAATGGAAGCATGGCCTCATTGTCGAAGCACTAAAGCAAGCCGGCCTCGACACGCAGGTCGCGCCGCTGATCGACGCGCATGGCGAAGGCCGCCGCCGCATCGTTCTGCATGCGCGGCGCGGCACGCACGATGTGCTGGAGGTCGGCTTCTCCGCCCCACGCGCGCATCATGTCGTCGCCGTCAATGCATGCCCGGTGCTGGCGCCAAGTCTTGCCGGCGCGCTGAAGGCGGCCTGGGCGATCGCCGAGACGCTCAAACGTGCTCAGAAGCCGCTCGACATCCAGTTCACCGCGACCGAAAGCGGTCTCGACGTCGACGTACGCGGCTCGGGACAAATCAAGTCGCAGCAGATCGCGGAGCTCGCGCGCGTCGCGCAGGCGCACAGGCTCGCGCGGCTGACCCGGCACGGAGAACTGGTCACGCAGGCCGAACAGCCGCTGGTAACGATCGGCCGCGCGCGCGTGCCGCTACCGCCGGCGAGCTTCATGCAAGCGACCACCGAAGGCGAAGCCGTACTCGCCCGCCTCGTGCGCGAGCACGTTGGCAAGGCGAAACGCGTGGCCGACCTGTTCGCCGGGATCGGCACCTTCGCACTGCGGCTTGCGGAGAACGCCCGCGTCACTGCCGTCGACAGCGAGGCGAAGGCGGTGAAAGCCTTGCAACGTGCGGCCGCGAGCGCGCCTGGGCTCAAACCGATCGAAGCGGTCACGCGCGATCTCTTCCGCCGCCCGCTCGTCGCGCAGGAATTGAACGGCATCGACGCGGTCGTGTTCGATCCACCGCGGCAGGGCGCGGAAGCGCAGGCGCGCGAACTTGCGAAAAGCGGTGTGAAGACGGTCGTAGCCGTCGCATGCGACCGCGTCACCTTCGCGCGCGACGTGCGTATCCTCGTGGACGGCGGCTACCGGTTGACTTCGGTCACGCCGGTCGACCAGTTCCGCTATTCGTATCACGTCGAGGTGGTGGGGAAGCTGGAGCGGTAATTGCCGTCATCCCCGCGAAGCGGGACGACAGCGTTATTGAAAATCATACCCTCCGCCCCAGCGCTCCTGCCACATCCGCTCTCCGATGGTGCAGGAAATGCGCGGCTTGTCGGCCGACGCGGGCATCACGCGCGGCCCGAGCTGCCTTCCGGCGATCTCCAAAATCAATTTCGTGCGGGTCGCATCGATGAACTGATCGGTGTTGTGGATCGGCACAACGAAGGCGCCCGGTCCGCCGATGACGCAATCCTCATAATAGAAGTCGAGATTCTCGATATCGAGCGAGCCCGGATTGGGCCGCTTCAGCATGATAGGCAGGCCGTTGATGGTGATTCCCTGCGCGAGCACGTTGTCGCGCGTTGGCACGATCAATTCGCCTGCATTGTTCGTGCCGTCGCCGGAGACATCGATCACGCGCCGCGTGCCGCGATAGCCGCTCGACTCGAACAATTTGCTGGCGAAGATGAGCCCGCCGGAGATCGACGTGCGCGACGCGCGGCGGTACGGCGCATTTGCGATTTCGGCCGCGACCGCATCGGCCGCCTCAGGCCCGTCGATCAGCCGCCAGGGCATCACGATCTTCTGGTCGTACTGCCCCGCCCATTCGAAATAAGTAACGGCGATCTTGCCCTGCGCGCCCTCACGCAGCGCGTTTAAAAATTCGTGCGAGGTCAGCGCGCGTATGTAGCCCTCGCGCTGCAGCTTCTGCTCGTCGGGGTCCATCGAATAGGACACGTCGACGGCGATCACCAATTCCACGTCGACAGGGACGGCATTGCCACTCTTGTCGGCGAGCGAGAGCGGAACACCCGCGATGGCAGCGGTTGACAGGCACGCGCTGAGTAGTGCCGCCGTCACATGATGGAGCATTGCGTTTCCCATGCGCGCGAGTCTGCCATCGCACTCCTGCGGAAGAAAGGCAGGCCGCGATAAAGACGGCGCGACGGCGCCGCCGCCGGGCAAAGCCGGCTGCGGCGCCAGATGTCAGCGCATCAGCTGCCCGAAATGTGTTTCGTCCGGATCGCCCGCAGCGCCGTTATCGCGAGCACAGCCGTGATGACGTCGAGCGCCGCGACGATGATGAACACCGAGCTCCAGCTGCCCGTGACCTGCTTGAGATATGCGGCCGCCGGTCCGCCGAGAATGGAGCCTACCCCCTGCGCGATGTAGAGGAAGCCGTAGTTGGTCGCCGCATATTTCGGACCGAACGTATCCGTCAGCGTGGACGGGAACAGCGAGAAAATCTCGCCCCAGCCGAAGAAAACGAGTCCTGTAAGCACGACGAACAAGGCCGGCCGATCGATGAAGGCGAACAGGACGAGGATCGCCACCGCCTCGAGCGAAAAGGCGACGAACATCGTCATTTCGCGCCCGATGTGATCGGAGACCCAGCCAAAGAACGGACGGGTCAGACCGTTGGTCACGCGCGAGAGCGTCAAGGACAGCGGCAGCGCCGCCATACCCAGCACCAGCATCTCGGCGACTTTGTATTCGCGCGCGAACGGGCCGACGTTCGACGTCACCATCAGCCCGGACGTCGACATCAGGCTCATCATGAAGAACAAGAGCCAGAACACCGGACTGCGCAGCATCTCGCTCGGCGTGTAGCTGCGCGCCACCTGCGCGGTCGAAGCGGTCGCCGGCGAGTAGCCGTCCGGCTGCCATCCCTCGGCGGGAATGCGCAATCCTTGCGCGGCCGCGATACCGATGACGCCCTGGATGATGCCCCACACGATGAGCGTGTGCGCATAACCGGAGCTCTTGATCATGCTGTCGATCGGGAAACTGGTGAAGAAGGCGCCGAAGCCGTATCCCGCCGCCGCAAGTCCGGTGGCGAGCCCACGCCGATCAGGAAACCAGCGGACCATCAGTCCGATCACGCCGACATAGATGATGCCGGTGCCGAATCCGCAGATCACCCCGTAGGTGAAATACAGCGCCCAGATGTTGTCGACATAGGCCGACAAGATCCACCCGCCGCCCGACATCGCGGCGCCGGCCGAAATTAAGAGGCGCGGCCCGAACCGGTCAACGAGATAGGCCTGCAGCGGCGAGCACCACGTCTGCAGGATGATGAGCAGTGAGAACGTCCACTGCAATTCGGCCAAGGTCGTGCCGAGCTTTTGGTTGAGCGGGCCCGTGAACAGCGTCCACACATATTGCGGGCTGGAGATCGCCATCATAGCGATCAAGCCGAGCACGAGCTGAGACCAGCGATTCAAGTACCACGGGCGCGAGTCCGCATAGGCCGCTACCGTCATGGCAAGCCCCCAAAGCTGACACGAGCGGAGACCGCTCGGTTTTAACGTCGCCCCAGAGTAGTATTGGCGTGTTGCAATTCGGACGCAACCGCGCAGTGCACGATTTAGGCGGCCCGGCTCAGCCCTCCAGCTTCTCGGTCCCGGCGATCTCGATGCCGAAACCGCCGAGGCCCACGTAGGTCCGCTGCGAGGACGACAGCAGGCGGATCGACGAGATGCCGAGGTCCTTCAGGATCTGCGCGCCGAGGCCGACCTCGCGCCATTGCCGCGAGCGCGCGGCTTCCGTGCCGGTGTCGCCGTGCGGAATTTCGGCGACCGGCACGCCCGCCGTGCCGTCACGCAGATAGACGATCACCCCGCGCCCAGCGGCCTGGAAGCGCTGCAGCGCCGCATGGATCGTCTTGGCGCCTCCGAACACGTCTCCGATGACATCGGCGCGATGCAGCCGCGCTGGCACCTCGCGCCCGCGCGCGAGATCACCATAGACGAAGGCCATGTGATGCACGCGGTCGAATGGGGTGATGTAAGCGTAGCCCTTCAGCGGGCCGATCTCGGAGACGAGTTCGAACTCGCCGACGCGCTCGACCAGCTTGTCGCGGATCTGCCGGTACGCGATCAGTTCGGCGATCGAGAGCTGCACGAGATTGTGCTTCTGCGCGAAGGCTGCAACTTCCGGCCCGCGCATCACCGAGCCGTCGTCGTTCATCAATTCAGCCAACACGCCGACCGCCGGCAGCAACGCCAGCCGGCAGAGATCGACGCAGGCTTCCGTGTGACCCGACCGCATAAGCACGCCGCCCTGCTTCGCGACCAGCGGAAACACATGTCCCGGCCGGACAAAGTCCGCTGCGCCGCTGTTGTCGTTGGCGAGGCCGCGCACCGTATTGCAGCGTTCCTCCGCCGAGATGCCGGTGGTCAGGCCATGCCGGACGTCGACCGACACCGTGAACGCGGTGCCGAGCGGCGCGTCGTTCTCCGCTACCATCGGATCGAGGTGCAGCCGCCGCGCAAGATCGCCACCCAAAGGCGCGCAAACGATGCCCGACGTATTGCGGATGATGAACGCCATCTTCTCCGGCGTGCAGAGCGAGGCGGCGACGAAGAGGTCGCCTTCGTTCTCGCGGTCGTCGTCGTCGGTGACGACCACGATCTCGCCCTTGGCAAATGCTTTGATTGCCGCTTCAACGCTGGCGTGACTGTCGGACACTTGTTTAATCTCGCTTCTCGAACGGCCAGACCGTTCCTTCACCCACTTGGGCGCGGTGCATCAGATAGGCATCGGCGATCACGCAGGCCACCATCGCTTCGGCGACCGGCACCGCGCGGATGCCGACGCACGGGTCGTGCCGGCCCTTGGTGACGATCTCGGTATCGCGGCCGTAGCGGTCGACGGTCTTGCGCGGCGTCAGGATCGACGAGGTCGGTTTCACGGCAAAGCGTGCGACGATCGGCTGCCCGGTCGAGATGCCGCCCAAAATGCCGCCGGCGTGATTTGACAAAAACACCGGTCTGCCTTCGTTGCCCATGCGCATCTCGTCGGCGTTCTCCTCGCCGCGCAATTCCGCCGTGGCAAAGCCGTCGCCAATCTCGACGCCCTTTACCGCATTGATGCCCATCAGCGCGGACGCAAGCTCCGCGTCGAGCTTGGCGTAAACCGGACTGCCCAAGCCCGCGGGCACGCCGTCCGCGACGACCTCGATCACCGCGCCAATCGACGAACCCGATTTCCGGATGTCGTCGAGGTAGCCTTCATAAAATTTTGCCTGCTGCGCGTCGGGGCAGAAGAACGGGTTGTTTCCCACCTGGTTCCAGTCCCAACGCGCGCGGTCGACCTTGTGCGGCCCCATCTGCACCAGCGCGGCGCGCACGCTCATGCCGGGCACGACCTTGCGCGCGATCGCGCCGGCCGTGACGCGCATTGCGGTCTCGCGCGCGGAGGCGCGTCCGCCGCCGCGATAATCATGCAGGCCGTATTTGACGTCGTAGACGTAGCCGGCGTGACCGGGCCGGTATTTGTCCTTGATGTCGGAGTAATCCTTCGAGCGCTGGTCGACGTTTTCGATCAGCAGGGCGATCGGCGTTCCGGTCGTCACCTGTTTCCCGCTCACCTCGTCGGTGAACACGCCAGAGAGAATCTTGACCTGGTCCAGCTCCTGCCGCTGCGTAGTAAAGCGCGACTGGCCGGGGCGCCGGCGGTCGAGCTCGCGCTGGATCTCGGCGGCTTCGAGCGGAATGCGCGGCGGGCAGCCGTCGACCACGCAGCCGATCGCCGCTCCGTGGCTTTCGCCGAAGCTCGTGAACCGGAAAAGATGGCCGAACGTATTGAAGGACATGAATGATCCGCCGCTGCGGGCGTGTCGTAGCCCGGGGGCGGATGGTGGTCAAATGCACGTGTCATTCCAGGGCGCCGCAGGCGTGAAGCCGCACTCCCGCATGACTCCCGTACTTGCGTGGGGATCCGAAAGGACCTGTCCCTTTGACGCTCGTTTTGTCGGGCAACGATGAATACGGCCGCCCGCCATGACGGGTGAAACGGACTAAGGATCATCAGCGCGGCTATGCCACCAGCAGGATCGGCCAAAACGCATCCATGGCATCCTTTAAAGCCGTGGGTGAGTTCTCGGATGGCTCGACCGTTTCAAATTCGCAATCGCATGCCAGGCAATGCCACACGGTTCGCAGCTCACCATCCGTGGCTTCGCTCCAACATCGAGCCGCGAGAGGACTCGAACATCCAGTACAGGTGATAAATCGGCGTATCGGCATATTGAAGCCCCCCGCTGGAGAGCGCTGGTTCTTAATCCAGTAACCAGACGCCGCGAAAGCGCGCATTGATGCCACTCAATTGGTCAGCAATATTTCTTCATATTGCGTTTTCTGGCGGTGGATTACAGCAGCCGAAACGCATACCGCGTCATTGTCCCCCAAAGATGGCCCGAGCCGGACACGATGATGTTTTCTTGCTATTGTGCGGCGTCCGACTGAGCGCATTGTAGTTGTCCGCCAATTCTGGCCGCCGGGGGGCTGCGTGGACGTATTGCTCAAAGAAATACGCCATAGCCCCATGCTCTGGTTGCTGGCTCTTGTGCCGGTGGTCTTGGTCGCGGCGAAACTGATCCCCGAGGCGCACGCTCTGCTGTTCGTCCTGTCTGTGCTCGCGATCGTGCCGCTTGCTGCCCTGCTCAGTCATGCGACCGAATCCGTTGCGGAAAAGACCGGCGACACGATCGGCGGCCTGCTCAATGCGACGCTCGGCAATCTCACGGAACTGGTGATCGCGATGGCCGCGCTCGGCGCCGGCGAGTACGACCTGGTCAAAGGCTCCATCGCCGGCGCAATCGTGACCAACACGCTGTTCCTGCTCGGCGCATCTTTTCTTGTCGGTGGTCTCAAGCACCACGTCCAGGAGTACAACCACGCGACCGCGCGCCTGGACTCGGCTTTGCTGTTCCTGGCCACGATCGCGCTCATCAGTCCTTCGGCAATCCTCAAAGCCGACCTGGTGCCCGGCGCGGCGGCGACGCAGAAGCTCAGTGTCGCACTCGCCGTGCTGCTGATCGCCGGATACGGATTGGGCCTGCTGTTCTCGCTCAAGACGCACCGCGAATTCTTCTCCGGCGCGGAGCACGCAGAGAACGAAGAGCCGGCCTGGCCGATCGGGCTGGCCTTGATCATGCTGGGCGCGATCACGGTGCTCGTGGCGCCGGTGAGCGAGATCTTCGTCGAGTCGGTGCAGAAGGCGGCCGAGACCTTCGGCATGAGCCAGGCCTTCGTCGGTTTTATCGTCGTGGCGCTTGTCGGTGGTGCCGCCGAAATGGCGGTGGCATTTTCCGCAGCCCGCAAGAACCGCCTCGACCTGAGCGTCGGAATCGCTTTGGGCAGCGCGTCCCAGATCGCGCTTTTCGTCGGTCCAGTGCTAGTGCTGCTGAGGTACGCGATCGGACCGACGCCGATGGATCTGCAATTCTGGCCCGGCGCGGTGATCATGGTTTTTCTCTCTACCGTCGTCGCGGCATTTACGACGAACAGTGGACGTTCGGCCTGGTTCGTCGGCGTTCTGTTGCTACTGGTCTACGCTGTCTTTGCCGTGACGCTCTATCTGTGGCCCCCGCAAGCGCATTGAGTCGAGCCGAACACTCTAGGCATATCGCGTGATCGTGCCGCCGGCGAACACGTAGACCACGCCCTGCGCGATATCGATGAGCGGCGCGGCGGCCGCCTGCGCGATCCTCAAATGGGCAATCAGCCCGCGCGCGGTGCCGCCATGCGCGGCGGTGACCGTGTCTCGCGTGAGGCCGTCGTACCATTCGCCCATGCGCTTGGTGACTGACTGGTAGCTCTCCCCGTTCGGCGGGACGAAACGGAATTTGTCGTGCTCGCGCGCGGCGAGTCGCTGCGGATCGCGCGTCTGCAATTGCGCCAGCGTGCAGCCTTCCCAATCGCCGAACGAGATCTCCGACAACCGATCGTCGAGACGAAAACCATCGGGCGGAAGGCCAAGCGCTTCGCGTGCAAGCTCGAGCGTCTGCCGCGCGCGTCCGAGCGGACTTGAAACGTAGTCGAGATCGGCGGGATCGCGCCCCTCGCGTGCGAACAGATCGCGCAACACCGCCCCGCAATGCAGAGCCTGCTCACGCCCACACGCGTTGAGCGGCACGTCGTGCCGGCCCTGCAGTCGCCGGGCGACGTTCCATTCGGTCTCACCGTGACGGATGTAGTAGACGGTGGGCATTCCGCTTCAGATCATCC
>Ga0207826_1000261_pt1 | contig 14872 bp, 13 predicted proteins | sample LuqExpMetageno80_FD_187837 | JGI IMG/M metagenome (GOLD analysis project Ga0207826, IMG submission 187837) | Tropical forest soil microbial communities from Luquillo Experimental Forest, Puerto Rico - Sample 80 (SPAdes) | ecosystem: Environmental > Terrestrial > Soil > Tropical forest ... | reverse complement strand
TCCATAGTCATGTTTCGTGCCTGTTGCTCCATCCACTCCTGATCCGGGTACGGCGTGAATCCTACCAGGCTCACTCGGCGAGTCTCCAAGTGAATGAAGAAAAGCACATAGTACGTCAGCAACCCCTTGAGCGTCAGGACTTCCGTCGTGAAGAAGTCCATCCCGACCAAGACGTCGCGGTGCGAGCGGATAAAGTCTTTCCACGAAACGGTTTGCTTGCGCTTCGGAGCGGGAGAAAGGCCATGGCGACGAAGAATGTTGCCCAGCGTTTGATCGGACAGTCGATGGCCTAGATTCGCCAAGGCACCGACGATCCGATCGTAGCCCCAGCTTGGATTCTCATTTGCCATGCGCACGACTAATCGCTCGATTTCCTCAGCAATCCGTGGTCGGCCCACTCGCTTGCGAAATCTCGATCCATCAAATTTGTTTGCAATCAGCCTCCGATACCAGCCCAGAATCGTATCGGGTTGCGCTCCGGCCACTTCCTCCAAGGCCTTTCGTCCCTGTCCTGTTAGGGCCGCGAGGCCCGCGAAACCGGATGAAAATCACTCAGGGTAAGATCGTATCGGTCCGGAGCGGCGAGGTCGACGCCGGATTGGAGAAGTCGAAGCCGTGTCCCTGTCTGATCCGGAGCGTGCGTGTTTGAGCGGATAATTGGGCGTCGTCCTCTTCCCCTGGGGGAGCGGCGATAGCCCGCGAGGCTGGTTAAGGTACCCGCAGCACGCTCTCCGCTCCCGGCCAGGAGGAAGCTAATGTCCTATAAGATAGCGGGAATCGATGTTCATAAAAAGATGCTGGCGGTAGTTGTGTCTGACGTGGAAATCGAAAGCGAGTTCCAGTTTGAGCGGCGGATGTTTGGGAGCAACCCCGACCAACTGCGCTCGCTGGCGGCCTGGCTCGTCGAGCAAGAGGCCGAGGAAGTGGTTATGGAATCAACGGCCCAATACTGGAAACCAGTTTGGGGAACACTGGAACGGTATTGGAAGCCGATACGCGAGAAGCGAGAAGGCGGACGCCGTAAGTCGGGAACGCTGCATCTGGCACAAGCGCAGTCCAATCGCGGGCGACGCGGACGCAAGAGAGATTTCGCCGATGCCGAACGCCTGGTGAAGCGGCTGGTGGCCCGGGAATTGGTTCTGAGCTTTGTACCCGATGCCGAGCAACGCTTGTGGCGAACGGTAACGCGCAAGAAATACCAGTTGAGGTGCGATCGGGTACGGCTGCAGAACCAAGTGGAGTCTCTTCTGGAAGAGGCCCACATTAAATTATCCAGTCTGGTCACAGATCTGTTGGGTGTCAGTGCCCGGCGGATGCTGAAGGCGCTAGCTGACGGGGAAACCAATCCAGCCGCCCTGGCCGCTTTGGCCGATAAACAGTTGCGCGCTACGCCAGAACAGTTGTGCGACGCGCTGGGCGCCTGTAAGGAGTTGAACACCGTCTACCGGCGGCTGCTGAAGATGGCCTTGGAGGAATTGCGATTGATCGAAGAGCAGATCGGCCAACTGGACCAGGAGATGGCCAGTCTGCTCAGCCAGCACCAGGATGCCGTCCAGCGGCTGGCGGAGGTGCCCGGTCTGGGAGTGGACTCAGCGCAGCAGATCATTGCCGAAGTCGGTCCCACTGCCGCGACCTTTCCCTCCGAGAAATGTCTCTCCTCATGGGTGGGTGCCTGCCCTGGCGACGAAGAGAGCGGCGGGGTGAACCACAGCCACCGGTCACCCAAAGGCAACCGCCACATGCGGCGCTTACTCAATCAGGCGGCCAACGCCGCAGCTAGAACCAAGGGAAGCCTCTTCGAAATTGTGTATCGCCGATCGGTCCCGCGCCTGGGGCACAACCAAGCGATCGGGGCTATTGCCCATCGACAGTGTCGGCTGATCTGGTTGATTCTGCATCAGGGAGTTCGTTACGAAGAACGCGGCCCAGCCGTCACCAAGCAATCAAAGCAAAAGCGCACCGCGAGAATGATTCGCCAACTCCGAAGCCTCGGCTATCGGATCGAACCACCAAATCCTCAACCGAGCCAAGCGCAAGCGCAGTGATTTTCGAGGCAGCCGGTGAGCGATCTCTGCCAAGCTGGCTTTTTCTTCTTGTGAGAGTAACAGCCGACCCTTGATCTGGGCTTTCAGGATGCGGTTCTCCGCCGCCAGATCGTGGATACTCGCTCCGTGAAGTTCTTTCCGATCCGAAACTGAGGGCAAGGCTCAGCAGTATGTTTTCGACCACGTCAAGGCGGCGAAATTCAAGCCGCGTATAGACCGCGTCTTTCCCTTTACGCAGATCGTCGAAGCGCACCGCTCCATGGAGTCAAACGAGCAGATTGGCAAAATTGTCGTGACCGTGTACCGAATACCGGCGACGGATAGCTATCGGAGATCGGAGCGCAGCCGAACTCAGAAGCTTTGCGGTTCGCACATTCGGGCCTGCGTAACTTCCAAATTCGCTGTTAATCATCTCAACCGATTGCATTCGGAGACGCGCCAAAACCAAAAAGAGTTTGTGATCTAGACTCTCGCACACCCCTGGACCATAATCTCAACCTCATTCGGTAGGGTCCAACTGGAAGCTCGGCCTGGACTTGTCCGCCTTTCTCTGGAGAAGATTTCATCGCCGGAGGAAATCATGAATCGCTTCGGATGTCGATGGGGATTCGCTTTGGCGCTTCTTGCGGCAGGCATTCTCTCGGCTTGCAACAACTGCAGCTCGAAGAACAGTCCTACGGGAACGATTGAAAAGAAGTACTTCGCGCCGGGTCCCTGGACGCCGATAACCGTCAGTGCAGGAGTGTTTTGCTGTGATTCGCAGAACCACAAATTCGATCTGTTCTATCCGACGAACCTCGGCGCCAATGGTTTCCTACACCCGATCGTCACTTGGGCCAACGGGAGCTTCGGAAAAGCAGGCGACGTTGCCTACTTTCTGAATCACCTGGCGTCATGGGGCTTCGTTGTGATTGCGACGGAGGACTCATTCACAGGCCCTGGGCAGACCGTTTTGGATGCCGCGAATTTCCTGGTGCACGCGAATAACGATTCGTCCAGTCCCTTCTTCCACAAGCTCAATACCAGTCAGATTGGGGCGGTTGGCCACTCTCAGGGAGCCGGTGGCGCAGCCAACGCCCTGATCAAGTCTGGAGGAACGATAAAGACAGTGATTCCCATTGAATTGCCAGCGCACATGTGGTGCACGCTCGGTCCGAATTGTCTCGACACCCAGAACCTGACGTCGGGATCGGTATTCTTCATTGATGGCTCCGCCGACGTCCTCATATCACCCGCACTGCAGCCCCCTAAGGTTACCGGCGAGGAATCGATCGAAGCCTACTACAATGCCGTCCCAGCCGGCGTTCCTAAGTTGAAGGGGACGCTGATATGCCCCAATCACAACGACATAACAGGCCAACCTGATTGCACGACCGCGAAGCAACCTTGCGCGACCGGTGTCTATGGATATCTCGGCTATCCCACTGCGTGGTTGATGGACAGGCTTCAGGGCGACACCTTTGCACACGGTGCCTTTGTGAATGGAACAGGAGAAATCTTCTCTGAAACCAAGAATTGGGGGTTCGTGGCAAGCAATATCCAGTGACTTTCCGGCTGGCGTCGAGCCTCTGAGCGCATATCGGAAATCGAGCGACTGGCAACGTTGCTACCGCACAGTTCGGTGGCCTGCTTGTTCGGAAGAAATAAATCGGTGTCACCTTCGACCATTGGGACTTATCCGTTCCTCCCTTATGCTTGACCATATACTTCCTGATTGTGTCTGGGCAGGGTGGATCGAAACCGAGTAGCACCAAGCACTACGGCAAGAAGAATTGATCGCCTTCAGATCAGGCGAGATAGATCCCGAATGGCTACTCTTACCCAATACCGGTTACTTCAGGGTTGCCGACCGTCCGTACTCAGGGGTGTAAACTCTCCAATGTAGATCCGCTTGGAACGGAGCATTACATTAATTCAGAGCCCATCGTGGCAGCGGACTACTATTGGCTTAACGTCTGGGGAGGTGCTTCGTGCGGCGGAGATCCTTCCTCAAAGGCGCAGGAATTGTAACCGTGGCCGTCGTGGGCGGGGGCGTCTGGCGCGCCTGGGATCAAGGAGTCTTCAGCGTCGGTGAGGGACCGGCTTACGAGCCGTGGAAGGACTGGCGCAACACCGGAAACGATGTTCGGCTCGCGCTGGTGCGCGCCGCGATTCTGGCCGCCAGCCCGCATAACACTCAGCCGTGGCTTTTCAAGATCATCAATTCTTCAATCGAGTTGCACATCGACATTCAGAGGAACGTCGGCGCGCTCGATCCTTATCTGCGCGAAGAGCATATCGGCATGGGTTGCGCTCTGGAGAATCTGATGCTGGCCGCGCCTGCCAACGGATACGTAGCCGCGGCGGCGCTCCTTCCGGGAAAACTTGGCCCGATTCCCCCCGAACCCCATCCACAGCTCTTGGCGCGCGTGAATCTCGCACCTGGGAAACGTGAAGAAAACGAGCTCTACAACGCCATCCCGCGGCGCCACACCAATCGTGGTCCTTACGATCCGCGCAAAACCATCTCGTCTGATTTCGCAGACGCGCTCAACCATCTGCCGGGCGATTATGCAGATGTAAAGCTATTCCTCTTCACGGCCGAAGCCGATCGAAAGAAGATCGCCGAAGTTAGTTCCGTCGCAAATACGGAGATCTATTCCGACCCGGATGTCCAGCATGGCAGCGAACGTTGGATCCGCACGAAATGGAGTTCGGTCCAGAAATACCGGGATGGCCTCACGATTGATGCCTTTGGCTTGCCTCCCATAGCTACTGCGATTGCCAAGATGATGTCTGTGCGAATGCTCCGCTGGGCGGCTTCCCGCAGCAGCGACAATGGCTATTCGAGCCTGATGCTCAGCGCGCCGCTGATCGGATTCATCGCTGTGCGCGACCGATACGCCCAGGAACAGTGCTTGCAGGCAGGCCGAATCTGGCAACGCGCGCATCTCTTCGCGACTGCCCACGGACTTGCCGCGCGCCCCTGTAACGAGGCCGTGGAAATGGTGGACCATGAGCGGGCATTGGGCAGACCGGCCTCTCGCGCCGCGCTGCTCAACGAAATCACCGCAGATCCCACATGGCAGCCGACTTTTGTTTTCTATATGGGCTATCCTAAGCTGTCAGCCCACGCCAGCCCACGCCGTCCGATTCAAGCTGTAATCGTCTGACGGCCCAGATCTCGCGCGCTCCTCGAACGGGAGAGTATCCAGGGGAACTCCCTCCATCGAGGCCGGCACCTTGCCGCTGATCGAGGGTGATACGGGCAAACCGGAAGGAACAGATTATTCTCGTTTGCCGGCCATCTGCTCACCAATCGCACGCCAACGCGTCCTTTCAAGAGGGGTTTGTACGCATGAGTGTGTTTCTGTGCCTGGTCGCCCTTTCGTTGGTCGGTGGAACAGTTGCGGTCGAGATTCCGCTGAGGGGGCAGGGCCGAGACCTCAGGAAAATACCAAAATCCGGCGCCAGGCCCTTGCGAATTGCGATCGTACAGATGAAATCGCTGGACCATGATATCGACGGGAATCTGAGACAGGCCACGACGTATGCAGAGGAAGCGGCAGCTCGCGGCGCACAATTTGTTCTGTATCCGGAGTTCATGCCGACAGGCTCTTATCTATCATCTGACACTTGGGATTTCGCGGAAACCAGCAATGGCAAAACGGTGCAGTGGTTGAAATCCACGTCCAAGAGATTGCGGGTTTGGCTTGGTGCGGGGTTTTTTGAAGCAGATGGCGAAGACTTCTACGACACCTTCGTTGTGACGACGCCAGAGGGCCAGGAAGCTGGGAGAGTGCGAAAAGCGTTACCCGCCGAGGGAGAGGCCTACTTTTTCCGCGGCGAGCTTGGGCCACACATTTTGCACACGGCGATCGGCAACATAGGCATCGGCATTTGCGCGGAGAACTATTATTGCATGCTCCCGACGGAATTAATCAAGCAGTCGGCTGATCTTGTTCTGATGCCACACTCAGCACCGGACATGTCGGGAAGCGGAGGTCTGCCGCAGCCACCTGGGACTCGGCTCGCTTCGTGGTACGCAAAGAAACTGGGCATTCCGGTGGCGATGGTGAACAAAGTGGGCCGCTCTTATAAACCCCCACCGAACGAGATTAATGGCTTCTTTCCTGGCCTCTCGGCGATCGTCGATTCCGACGGGACTGTGCGACAGTCCATGGACGATAAGGAGGGAATTGGCATTGCGGACGTAACCCTCGATCCGAACCGCAAAAAAACTGCCAGCGACGCACCTGTTTGTACGGGTGTGGGCATTGCGGAGTTGACGATCGGGGGTGCGACGGGAAGAGAGGAAGTCGCGAAGTCCCAGGCTTCTGGCAAAGAGTCTTACGACTCCAATCCTATACGCAAAGCGAAGGCGCTTGCTATTTCAGTGAAACCCTGAATTTTTTCGCTGTGCGCCACCCTGGACCATTGCAAGGCCCCGAACCGATTTCTCCGAATCACGGGCAATCCTGAAGTTATCGGATTGGGTAAGAGTAGCCGACCTCGGCATCCGTAAAGGCCACGGCGTTTATCGCGAGTTAGGGCTCGCTAAGAGATCGCATACCATATCGTGTTGAGCTGGCAGAACGTCCTCGCCCAGGCAGCCAGTAGGTAATTGTATTCGAAATCGCGCCCCGTTTTGGCTAATTCCCAAAGACGTTCCGTGTTAGCAAGGTCCTGACAACGTAGTTTGACGAACGCGGCGCACGAATGGAATCAAGAAACGAACGTATGCGCGACCGAGGTCGGCCCGCAGCGGAGGAAATATGTCACGCGGTGAGGTGAACGCAAGGAGATCGACGGTAACGCTGCACGTAGTTTCAAGCCTTGATAGCTTCATTGCCAAGAAGGACAACAGTGTTGCGTGGATGAACAGTCCTGGCGACATCTACGAAAGAGGGGTCTCTGAAGGCAATGCTGACGACGTCGTTACTTCCATCGACTGCTTTGTGCTCGGTTCTCGCACATACGAGCATGCGCTCGAACTCGGCTGGCCATATGGCGACACTCCGACCGTCGTGATCACAAACAGAGAGCTGCCTTCCAGAAGGAAGGGCGTTGAGTTCTATTCAGGTGATCTCAAGAAGTTGGTCGATGAGATTCTCGCGCCGCAATACGGAAACATCTGGCTCGTGGGAGGGGCGATGCTGTGCCAGAGTTTTCTCAGGCTCGGCTTGGTGGATGAAATCAGATTGATGACAGCGCCGATCATATTGGGTGACGGACTGTACCTATTCGGTGATTCCGGTACCGAGCAGAAGTGGCATCTGAAGAACGTAGTCGCTTATAAGAACGGCTTCGTTGAGTTATCGTACAGGCGCCAATCAACCGACTCCTAGCCTGAGAGCGGTTACGTCAGGCGGAGCTCCCCTGATAACGTCGGCCTGAAAGGGTACGCAGAGCACGCGCGCCGGAGGAAACATCATGTCGAGGGACGACGGGATCATCGGGGTATCGGATCACGGCGGTTGGGCGGTGCTGGTGACAGTCACGGGCGACGGGACGCTCCTCGATCGTCGCCGCATCGAACTGGTGGACGAGGACCTGCCGAAGATTCCGCACCACAGCGAAGGGCAGGCGCTTCCGCTCCATGAGGCAGTGGCGCTGGTGGAGCGCGTGCGGGTGTCGGCGGAACGTCGCGCGAAGCTCGGCCTGGACGCCGTCGCGATGACGGTGCCCGGGGGGCATCCTCGGCGTCACGCTTCGCCAGTGCCCACAGCTTCCGCCCACGATTGCCGAGCGGATCAAGGACTACCGGGCGCAAAACGTGGCCGACTGGGTGATGTACCGCAAGGCGCTAGCCGCCGCGAGGCGCGCGGTTGGGCCGTCCACTGGTACGACGCGAAAAACGTGTTTGATGCAGCGAGCGAGGCGCTGCACATCGAGGACCTCGATGCACACTTCCTCAAAGTGCGGACGGCCGTCGGGCCGCCTTGGAACAAGGATCACAAGCTCGCAATGGCAGCGGCCATAGCCACGGCGAGCGCGGTTGTGAGTGAGCCGCGGAACCTACAGTACGGCCGTTTCAAATAATTCTTGTCCCGAAACAAGTCACGCTCCCGACTAGTCGCGTTGTCTTTACTGACTGTGGCCGAGTAACGGGCAAACCTGAAGTAACCAGATTGGGCAAGGGTTGCCGACCATCCGGCCTGAATCTCCATTGGTTGGGACGACCCACTGGCGCGTTTTCAGGTTTTGGTGTTGTGTGCCATTGTTACGATGACTTTTCCGCGTGCGTGTCGTTGTTCCAGATACCGGATAGCCTCAGGAACCTCACTCAAGCGGTAATGTCGGTCGATGACCGGCGTTACCATTCCGCCCTTCATGAGCTCGTGCATTATGCTCAGGTCCTTTTTGTTCGGTGTCGCCAGAAACGTGACCAGCTTCTGGCTCACGACCCGTGTCAACATAAGCGCTGTCATCAATCGGGCCAAAATGCCAATCATCCCCCGGCCGCTCAGGTCTCCGACCATGACGCATATCCCCTTAGGGCGGAGGATGCGCCTGCAGGCTGACAACGAATGATTCCCAACGCAGTCGAAGAGCAGATCGTAGCGTTGGCCACTTTTGGTGAAATCCTCTTGGGTGTAATCAATGACCTGATCCGCGCCGATGGAGCGGACCATGTCCACATTCCTCGTACTACATACGCCGGTAACCTCTGCGCCGAACGACTTGGCGATCTGCACAGCGAAGGTACCCACTCCTCCCGCTGCACCGTTAACCAAGACCCTCTGTCCGGGCTGAATGTGTCCCTTATCGCGAAGACCTTGCAGTGCTGTGAGTCCCGCTAGCGGCACGGCAGCCGCTTGCTCGAACGTCATGTTTTCCGGCTTCAGAACCAATGCCGACTCGGGAGCGCAGGCGTACTCGGCAAAGGCGCCCTGGGGTACCCAGACTTTAACAGCCGAAGATTGCGGGTCACGGATACACACGCCGAACACTTCGTCGCCTGGTTTGAACTGCGTTAGGTTCCTACCAACCATTTCGACCTGGCCAGCCACATCAACGCCGAGTCGTGGAATCCTTGGTTTGCCCAGCCCGGTAACAATTCGAGCGCCGCCCTTCGGTATGCCGCAATCAAGTGGATTGACGGAAGCCGCGCGGACTTTGATCAGAACTTCGTTGTCCTTGGGAGCGGGCTTCTCGACGTCCGTGATTTGGATAACGTCTGGAGGCCCGTATCGATTGTAGACGGCGGCTTTCATGTCTCGCATCCGAGATGGAACAACGACAACGAGGCTCAATCCGGCCGAGATAAGGCGCTTCTTCCTGCAAATATATACGAGCAGCCAGGCCCCAAAGTCTCACTTTCTCTTACGTAAGGCTGACAAACGGTTCTCGTGGCTAATGGCGACAACGGACTGTTTCACTTCTAATCGCGGTTGAAAGGAATCATGGACTGTCCACGGCGATTTACTGAATTGGGCGAAGCGACATACCGCGCACTTCGCCATTGCATGAAGAGAGCTCCCTACCCACTCCTGCGCAGAAAAGCTACGAATTCCCCCACCGCAGGCGATTTTTTGCAATAGCGGCAAGAGCGAAGGCCAGTAAGTCCTTCGGGCCCCAGGGTGTATGTCGAAGGAGGGTTCCTGGCGCGGGGAGTTATGTCTTCAACCCACGAAGTGACCCTGCTTTTGGCCAGCTGGGCCAAGGGTAATCAGGAAGCCCTCAACGAGCTAATGCCCCTGGTTTCCCATCCGTTTGTCGAGCGGCTCATCGGAACCTTACGCCGAGAATGCCCGGACCGCACGTTATTCTGGACCACCACCGACCTGGAGGCCAAACTGCTCGACTTCCAACATTATTATGAGCATCGCACGCACGCCGGACGCCAACGGCACCCGCCGGTAGCGGGCGTCAATGCCGATCACTCACTGGCAAATCTCAGTTGCGTTATCGATGGCAGAAGCGTTGTCGAGGCTTATACCAAAGGCCGATGGCCGCCTGATTTTGGTAATTCGCCATGGACACCTTTATACTCGTGCCTTGACGTGAGTCTCGCCATGCGCAAGCGCCGCACACTGATAACCTCGCCGCTGGACTGGTGGCTGACCGCCGCCCCTGTTGCGCCTCCGATTCTTCCAGTGGTGCCTGAACGCGGGGGCACTCAACTTCGGACGCCTCTTCCCGTCGCCCTTATCGATTCGCGAGAACAGAATCCATTCTCCTTCACGCGCTTTCGAGGATGGTTCGGCGGCATCGAGAGGAAGGCGCTGAAGATTGGCGACTACTCCGTGGCGGGGCTCGAAGAGCATTGCGTTGTCGAGCGCAAAGACCTTGCGGACCTCGTCCACTCCTTCACGACGGAACGACCAGTTTTCGTTAAACGCCTGAGGGAAATGGCGGTCTTCCCACAACGACTGTTGGTCATCACCGCCCCGCTCAGCCAAGTGAAGTCACCCTACCCACACAGCGGAGTAGACCCGAACCGCATCATCCAGTCGCTCATCGCAAGTCTGGCAGGGCTCGGAGTGCCATTTCTGTGTGTCGATTCCCACGAACTTGGCGAGGAAATTGTAGCTTCGTACTTATACCAAGTCTTTCTCTACCACTGGCTCGAAATCCACGACCATGGCCGGTGCTTGGCGGACGACGACCTTTGAGAAAAACAGGACAAAAGAAGCCTGAAGGCAAAGACGCAGCGAACGGACCGGAAAGGCGAGAATGAGCTTCACGCAGAAACAAGACCGGCAATCGCTCGCCCTTCGGCTCACGATTGGTGGCGCTCGGCAGGTTTGCGCGCCGGGCATCCATGGTTGTCTCGCGGATACAGCCCTGTCCGAGGCCGCGGACGCATCACTGGAGCCTATAGAGAGCGCTGTTGCTACCGGAATCCGTCTGCGCAGACAATCACGGATTTGGGTTCGCCGACGCCGCGGCGTTCTGTGGCGGAAGCGCGCAGTTCGCCACGCACTTCGACGCGAAGAACTCAACCTCTGCTTTTTTGTGCGGCACCTTCCCGATATCTTCCGGCACTACAATCAGCGATTGCGGTCCGTCCGCCGCGTTGAACGTGCACTGGAACGTTTGCGACTGCACACCGCGTTGCTGGCAGGATGTTTTTTCGAGCGCCGGTTCGAGCATATCCGGCTTGCCGTGCAGTTGATTCGCTACCGATGAAGGAACCACCGCCACGAGCATGGGCACCGGAGCCTTGATCTTGATGCTGACCACCTCGCCGTCGTGGTCCGGCGCGTACCCGCCGTAAACCTTCAAAAACCCTGTCAGCTTGTATTCTTCCTGGGCTTGCTGGATCCACTGAAACTGTGGCGGGAAGCAGTTGCTGATGCAAATCCACTGATAATATTGGATATGCACATCGTTTGGTGCGACAAAGTGCCGCGGGGTCGCGTTGCTTTGGCGGCCTAGCATGCCGGCGATGCCTGCGCCGACCGCGTCTACGACGCCCATAGTCCTGCCCAACTCAGGCACAGCGGCTGCCACAGACTCGGTACTCTTCAATACCGCCCCAAGCCCGGCAAACGCCGTGGAGCTTTGACTTTCGCGATCGTCGCGAACGATCAACTGCATCGGTTCCAGCGGAAGGTCGCAGGTGTACGTCACTTTGATCACGTGTTCGCGCAGACATACCGTCCGAATGCTGCTGAGCATCTCCGGGTTCTGCATCGCGCGATTCCACTCGCCTGCACTTGTCATGAAAATCGAGACGGGCTGCTGCGCCTCGATGTCCATGCGGATCGTCCCGCCTTGCGAGCCATAGCTTTTGCCGCCATGGTAGTTGGCTGGGTCCAGCCGCACGGATTCCTCAGTGCCGCGCTGCCACTCGAATACCTTTTGCTGCGCAAGCGCTGGGCTGGCGTACACGAATACAACCAAGGCCGGAACAATTTTTGTGATGCGCATAGTAGAGCCAGTATTTAAGCCGGAAAAACAGCAAGGCAATAGAACTAGGCCTGATTTGACGCCAACAAGTATCGTGCCCACAAGGGCACAAATCGCCGGCGGCACGTGGGTCGTTCGGTACCGGTATTCAATTCTTCGGTTGATGTCATAACGAGGTCGGCCTGACAACGAGCCGAGTAGACTGTTTTTCTCAAAAGAATTATCCGAGTCCCAGGTTGTCTTAGTGAAGCGTTCGATAACCCGCTAGCCCTGGCTCGGAAAACGTGCCTCGTGGCCGGTGCGCACGCTGAGAGCTCAGCCCTACCAGAACACTACAGGCTTCCTCGTTGCAACCGACGCAGTGACGGTGAGACGAGGCCACCCAGTCCGGCGAGGATGCAGGCGAGACCAGAGATAGCGATCACCAGAGGCGCCGAGAGATATTGCAGCAGCACGCCACCGAACGCGGCCCCCAGAGGCGCCGCCGCGACCACCAACGAATGCCTCGCGCCGAAGACCTGGCCGCGTATCTCGGCCGGGACGAGCCGCTGCAGCAGGGTGGTTTCCATCGGCGTGTAGGGCGCCCAGGATGCCCCAGCCACAGCGAGGAACAGCATCGCGAGCGGGAGTTGTCGGATGAAAAACAGGGGACACAGCAGCGCTCCCCAGAGCACCGCGATCATCGGTAAGGCAATGCTCGGGCGCCAGCGGTGCGAGAGCTTGGTAAGCGTCAGCACACCGGCGAAGGCCCCCATGCCGAAGCCGGACCACAGCAGTCCGTAGCCGTCGGCGTTGGCGTGTAATGTCTGGCGGCTATAGACCGGCAGGGCGGCCTCCAACGGGCCGTAAGAGAAGAAGAACACCAGCGAGAGGAGCGTCAGCGCAGGCACGTAGCGCAGGCTGAACAGTGCGCCAAAGCCGAGCCAGCGATTGGCTGCCGAAGGCTGCGCGACACGGGGTTCGCGAGTGATCGTGGGTAGGGTCAGCACTAGCAAGCCCATCAGTAAGAAGCTGGCGGCGTCGATGAACAGCACCGAGGGACCGCCCAACCTGGCAACGGCGAAGCCTGCTGCCACGGGACCGGCGAGATAGGAGAATTGCAGGCTGGTCGCGGTGAGCGCATTGGCGCGATCGAGCGCGGCGTCGTCCACCAAGCGCGGCACAAACGCCCGTACACCAGCCGTGGTCGCTGGCGAGAGCGCTCCGGCCAGCAACGCCAGCACCAAGACGTGCCAGAGCTGCAACGATCGCAGGGCGTAGAGCGTGGGAATCGCCGCGATGAGTGCCGCTCGGGCAAGGTTGTCGAAGCCCATCACCAGCCGCGGCTGGTAGCGATCCAGCAGACGCCCGAGGCTCGCCCCGGTGGCAACGCCGGGGAGGTCGAAGCAGAGGATGACGAGACCCACCGCCGCACCAGAGCCGGTCAACTGCAGCACGAACCAGAGCAAGGCGATGATGGTAAACTGGTCCCCGAGATACGAGATACTCAGCCCCAGCCAAAGCCTCTGGAACGGAGGATGGCGCAATGGAGCGCCAACCGCAGCCCTTCCCGCCATGAGCAATGATCCTCCAGTCTGCGTTGGTGCTCAATCAGTGAGAGATGTACCGCTCGACATGATAAGTGAGGGAAGCCTCATTTAAGTACGTGGAAGGTGCTGATCGACGCCGGCGCGATGGGTCTCCCAAACAACCGTCCATAGGCGATGAGCGCGTCGCCGCGCACCTGCGGATGTCGATCTTGAGGGGAGCTGTTCGATTACCCAGTAGAAGTCTAGAGCAGGAGCAATGATTCAGGGAGGAACGAGATGCGATTCATGATGATGGTGAAATCGGCCGAAAACGCGGCAGCCCCGCCTCAGGAGCTGATGGAAGCGATCGCCAGAATGAGCGCGCGGGAGACAAAAGAAGGCAAACTCGTTGCCAGTGGCGGCTTAGCTCCGACGGCGATGAGTTCGCGGGTGCGGCTTTCCGCCGGAACGCTGGCCGTGCTTGACGGGCCGTTCGCCGAGACGAAAGAGGTTGTGGGCGGATACGCGGTGATGGAATTCAACTCGAGAGAAGCGGCCGTGCAGAGCGCGGTCGAATTCATGGAGCTTCACAAGAAACACTGGCCGGGCTGGGAAGGCGAGACGGAAGTTCGCCAGATCCTTGGACCTGACGATTACACACTTGAGACGGGACGCCTCCAAATCAAAGCAAAGCAGCCGGAGTAGCCCCCGGCGGGGGTCAGCGTCATTGACCGCAATTACCTTCTGCGAAATCGCTTTGAGCGCCGAAACAGAGACGAAGGCCCGCCGTAATACCGCACATGCGCGCCGTGCTTATTCCGCAGCCTTGAGGTTTTTGGAAGGAGCAAGCTTGACGAACCTGATGGGTCTCGAGATAAATCAAAGGATCGAGCGACTCGGGGCCATGCTTGAAAGCCTGGAGCGAGGTTGAATGAACCGCGCTTGTAGTGTGCATCGTTGGGATCACTGATCCGGGAACTTCACTCGTCTGATTCTTTGATTGAAACGTCGCACCCGGATGCGCGACACTCATCGTCAGCGGCGGCTCTCATTCCATGTCGCCAGTATCGGATCGCCACTTTCTTGGAGAAACAAATGTCGATCCCGCCAGCATCCACCTCAAAAGATCTAGCATGGCCGGCGCTGCCTTACGCCGAATGGAGGGATACCTTTCATACGCTACACATGTGGACTCAGGTCGTTGGCAAAGTTCGGCTGGCGCTCAGCAGTCATCTGAACCATTGGTGGGAAGTTCCATTCTATGTGAGCGCCCGAGGCTTAACAACTTCCGCGATTCCCTACGGCGGAGGCATTTTCGAGGCGGAATTTGATTTCGCCGAACATGTCCTGCGCCTCGAAACAAGCAGGGGCGAAACGGAACTGCTCGATCTTGAGCCGCGCAGCGTAGCCGACTTCTACCACGAATTTATGGCCTCTCTGAAGTCGCTGGGAATCGAAGTAAAGATTTGGCCAATGCCGGTA
>Ga0207826_1000260_pt1 | contig 14876 bp, 12 predicted proteins | sample LuqExpMetageno80_FD_187837 | JGI IMG/M metagenome (GOLD analysis project Ga0207826, IMG submission 187837) | Tropical forest soil microbial communities from Luquillo Experimental Forest, Puerto Rico - Sample 80 (SPAdes) | ecosystem: Environmental > Terrestrial > Soil > Tropical forest ... | reverse complement strand
TGATAAATGGTCAAATATTGGCAACCGAACGCTCTAATCGAATTTAAACGCGACGTTTTTTTCAAAACCTTCAAACATTGAGAGTTTCGTAACAGCCTCTGAAGCGGTGGGCCTTGATATTTTGGCTCTGCCTAACCTGAAGTCGACGACCCCACTTTGCCAACCGCAGGCAAACAGGTACTCCGCTGCTAGGCGGGTCCTGGATACTCGCGACGGCGAATCGCAGATTGCAGCTCGTTGTCTACTGCTTGTCGTAGAAGTACGTTGCCTTATAAGGCTTGCCGTCAGGCGTCGTACCTGTGATATCAACGGTGCGGGACTGGCCGTCGGCGCTGATCTCGATCTTACCTTTGTACACCAGCTTCACACCTTTCAGGTTGGAGGTAATGAGCGTGCGCACGCCTCTGGCCTCCATGGTGCGGTTGTCGACGTCAGGGGAGCCGGTGACCGGATAGGGTTTGCCGTCGAACTTGCCGGTCCATTCGGTATGAATGGGATTTCCCTTGGCGTCCACGCCGTCGGTGGTGACCGTGACCATGTCGTTGGCAGCGGGGGAGTAAACTGCGCTGGTAATCTTGGCTGCCCCAGAGGGGATGTGCGACTTGGCTTCGTTCAGCTTCCATGTGCCCAGAAAGGGGTTGTCAGCGGCAACCGCCATTGAGAGGGCACAGAGGCAAAATACTATTGTCAAAGCGAGATTGCGGGTCTTCATAGGGTGCTCCTTGTTAAGTTGGGAGAAAGAGGCCGCGGCCCTGAAACGTGCGGACTAAGTCTAGTCCAGTGCGAGCTTTTCGAGCAAGAAAATCGGCTTCCCGAGGGGGGCCCACTCCGCCTTCTTTTGGCGGGGTGGGGATTTTGACTTTCTCTGTGCCTCCGTGTCTCTGTGGCGAATATCTCTTTTCGACAGGTGGCCTACAATTACTTGCCTCTGGGCGATGGACCCAACCGAATCTCCTGCACAACTCACACGCTCGGCGGCAGCCGCATTCGTGCGTCGCGCACTGACACGATGACGACCGCGTCGTCTTTCACCTGAAACACCAGAATGTAAGGAGTTCCCGAAACGACGAACTCGCGCGTCCCCGGCACCAGTCCGGATTTGCCCATCAGGGGAAAATCCAGGATCGATTCGCTGAGTCGTTCCAGGCGCAGCAGAAGGTGCTCCCACGCTTGCGGACTCGCCGCCACCGGATAATCGCTGATCTCTTCCAGGTCAGCGACGGCCCGCGGAGTCCAGCGGAGCTTCATCAGCCCGCATGCCGCTTACGCAACCGGCTGACAACTTCGGAGTGCTCCATCAGGTTTCCCTCAGGGGCCTGCCGAATGCCTTCCTCGATTCGCGCCACCTGCAACTGCCGCACCTCCAGGTAGCGGTCCACCGCCTCGTTCAAGAGGTAGCTGCGGTCGCGCCGGTCCTGCTCGGCGTAGGCGTCGAGCTGCTTGACCTTACCGGTCTCCATGCGAAACGTCACCGTCTTCGGGCTCTTCATAATATGTTGTATTCTATAATAATCCCCCAAAATATACATACATCGTAGCCCCAACTGGCGACCGGCGGCTGACTACCGGCGACTGGTTACTAAAGTTTTCCCGCCCTGCCGATTTTTCTTGCGCCCCTGACCCCGCTGCGTTACACGTCAAGTGCGGGGGACAGGATTGGTGTCTCTCGCAGCGCCCAAGGGGTCTGCCAGCGCTCTTTGTCAAAACTGCGGCCTAACTCGTTTGTTTGTGCAACTTTACCTATAACTTCTTTGTTTCTGTTAGTTGCGAGCAGTTTCTTGCCAAGTGATTGATTCTATTAGGTGAGGCAGGGGGGAGGGGGTGTGCGTATTATCGGACGTTGCCCCTAGCGGCCACCCGCGAGTGGGCAGGCGGCGAAAGCCTGCGGATTCCTGATAGATTCTCGACATGCACCGAACTCGGGCTTCATATCTGGTGTTTCTGCTGGCGCTGTGCCTGCCTTCCGCGGTTTTTGCCGCCAGCGACTCCACTACGCTGATCGTCGGTGCCGACCGCCGAGCCTCCATCAGCCTCAACGGCGACTGGCACTACATCGTCGATCCGTACAACAACGGCCTGTACGACTTCCGAATGAAGGAGCGCACGGATGGGTACTTTCTGAACGAAAAGCCGGGGCCGACCCAGAAGCTGGTGGAGTATGACTTTTCCAAGTCGCCCACGTTGAAAGTTCCAGGTGACTGGAACTCACAGAGCCCGCAGCTCTATTTTTACGAAGGTACGGTCTGGTACGAAAAAGATTTTCAATACCAGCCAAAGCCGCACACGCGTACGTTTCTGCGCATCGGCGCAGCTAACTACATTTCGCACGCCTGGGTGAACGGAAACAAGGCCTGCGACCACGAAGGCGGCTTCACTCCGTTCGACTGCGAAGTGACCAGCCTGGTTCGCGACGGCAATAATTTTGTCGTCATCTACGTCAATAACCAGCGCACGCGCGATGGCGCTCCGACTCTCAACACCGACTGGTGGAATTACGGCGGCCTGACGCGCGAGGTCTCGTTGATTGAGACGCCTGAGGTTTTCGTCGATGACTACTCGCTGCAGCTACAGCGCGGTGACGCCGGAGTCATCGCTGGATTTGTGCATATGTCTGGAGGCCGCGAGGGTGCGCAGGTGAGCGTGAGAATCCCCGGATTAGGCCTCGATCAGACCGCACCCACCGATGCGCAAGGAAGGGCATTGTTCACTCTGAAATCCACCAGCCTGGTCCGCTGGTCGCCGCAAAATCCCAAGCTCTACGATGTGGAGATCGCTGCAGGAGAGGATCGACTCCACGATGAAATTGGCTTTCGCACCATCGAGGCGCAGGGCGACAACATCCTGCTTAACGGCAAGCCTGTTTTCCTGCGCGGTGTGTCGATCCACGCCGAAGCGCCATATCGCTCCGGCCGTGCCTGGAGCGATGCCGACGCCCAGACACTGCTGGGCTGGGCCAAGGAACTCGGTGCGAATTTCGCGCGACTGGCGCACTATCCCCACGACGAACGCATGACGCGCCTGGCCGACCGCATGGGTCTCATGGTGTGGTCGGAGGTGCCAGTATACTGGATGATCGAATGGGACAACCCCGCAACGCTGGCCAACGCGACCAATCAACTGCGTGAGATGATTCTGCGCGACCGCAACAAAGCATCCGTCGTGTTATGGTCGGTGGCCAATGAAACGCCCAACACACCGGCGCGTCTCACGTTTCTGCGCAGCCTGATCGACACTGCGCACACCCTCGACTCAACGCGTCCGGTCACGGCGGCATTGCTGGTCACCACGCTGCCGGATGCGGCTGACGGCACACGCACCAAGGTCCTCGACGACCCCTTGGGCGCGTATCTGGATGTGCTGGGCTGCAACGAATACATCGGCTGGTACGAGGGCGCGCCGGATTTGGCCAGCCGCACCAAATGGCAGTCGAAGTACAACAAGCCACTCATCATGAGCGAATTTGGTGGCGACGCCAAGGCCGGGCTGCACGGTGCTCCCAGCGAGCGTTGGACTGAGGAATACCAGGAAGCCATCTACCGCCAGCAAGTCGCCATGTTGAAGCAGATACCGTTTTTACGTGGCTTGAGTCCGTGGATCCTGATGGACTTTCGTTCGCCCCGCCGCGACCTGCCCGGCATTCAGGACTACTACAACCGCAAGGGCCTGATCTCTGACCAAGGCCAGAAGAAGAAGGCGTTCTTCGTGCTGCAAGAGTATTACAACAGTCTGGCTGCCAGCGCGAAGTAATCAGTTCTTCGCCGCTACCGTTTCCGGAACCACCAGCGGCACATCCAATGTTCCGATCTGTTGCGAGGTCCGGTCCATCACTCCCAGCCGCAGGTTATAGGTTCCGGGCTTCAGCGAGATCGTTTGCTGAGCCGGGACGCCGTGGGCCATCACGGTCTCGTACGCCGCCTGTTGGATGGCCCCGTCGAGCGTGTCGGAGGCGTGCGCCACCTCTTTGCCTTCTTTGTCATAGGCGATGGCGATGCAGTCAAGCACGATGTGCTTCTTGTTATCGGCCACATCGGTAAAGGTCACCGAGTTCGGATTCACGATATACGTGATGCGCACGTCCTTGTTCTTGGCGTCGGGCGGCAGCACCTGCGCATTGAAGAACACCATTGTCGAGGGCGGCATTCCGGGTTGCAACGCACCGCGCAGAGCGGCGGCGCCAACCTCCGGCGCGGGCGCCTTCTGCGGCGTGGAATAGTATCCGCGCCGGTAGGCCAGCTTGACGTCGGGGTGGTTGACCTTCACCTCGATGCGGTGGAAAGCAGTCTGCGGATCAATCTTGTCTGGCGTGTAGGCGAGCGTGTAATAAGTGGAACCGTCGTCGAGACTCCGCCGCATCGCCCGCTTCAGGTCGTTGGTTCCCATGAAGGCTTCGCCGCCGGTCTGGTCGGCAACGTCTTTCATCGTCTTGCGATCGTCAGCGTACGCGGCAGTCTGGTCTCCCAGCAGGTTGCCGTAGTTCTGCGAATTCTGCGCCTTGGTCCATTCACCGGCATCGCTGGCGCTGTTGGAGATATCGACTCCACGGCTCTGTAAACCGCGAACGTCCGTGGGATAAACGGCGATGCGCGACTTGGCCAGCAGCGTGCCGGCCGTCGCCAATGCCGACTGGAAGTTCTTAGAATTGCGCCAAGGCTGCGTCTCATTCGTCGGGTCAGCCATAATTTGTACCGGGAAGCCGGCGGACAGCCAGATCAGGTTCTTGCGGCCGGGATAACCTGAAACTGCCCGTGACAACGTCTCAAACGCTGCCAGAGTGAAGTTGGCGCGGTCGGCGACCTGAAAGCTCTCAACGTCGCGCAACTGCTGCTGGCGACCGGAGTTGAGTTGCTTGATCAGGTCGTTGTCATTCGTGCTCCCCGGATTGCCCGCCATCAATTCGCTGGTGGCGTTGGTGATCTGGCCCTCGGCGTGTTGCCGCTCGGCTTCGGTGGTCAGGACGTGAGAACGACCTGGCTTTAGGCTCTCTGCCGCCGTTAGGAGTTTCTCCGGGTTGTCGGTAAAACCTTGTACCATGACCAGGCGATTCGTCAGCAGGTAGAGCGCCACCGGATTCCCCTTCGGAATTGTCCCCAGCATCTCGATCAACTGCTTGCGAGCGTACTGTTGGTCGGTCGGCGGCGTGTTCAAGAGATCGAACAGGATGATCGTCCAACTGTCGGCCGTCGCGTCGTTGGGATGGTTGGAGTACGTATTCGGCGGCAACTTTGGCGCGTTTTGCGCCGCATCCGGCTTGTTGGCGAGCGCGTTACCGACGTGCGGTTCGAAGACATGGACCTTTTGCGGCTTGCCGTCCTGCAGCACCGCGAAGTCAGACGCTGCCAGGCCGGGGATCGGCTTGCCCTGCTTGTCGGTGACCACTACGTCCACTTGCACAAGGCGAGTGGTAGTGCGAAATACAGGATTGCTGGGGTCGCCCTCTGCCACCGGAGTTGGACGTGCGGAGCGTGCATCGGCAACTACGGGCGACGACTTCGCAGCAGCGGAGGCCGATTTCGGATTGGACGAACTCTCTCCTTCATTCGAAACTGGGGTTCCCGGCGCGCTAACGCCATTCGCGCTTGCGCCCGCTTGCGCGGTCTGTGTCGCAACCGCCTTGGAGTGGGCCATGAAATAAACCTTGTCCAGGTACAGCAGGTACACGCACATCAGGTTGTAGGTTTCGGTATAAACCTTCGGATCTAGTGAGGTGCGCGATAAGCGAACGGGCTCTGCTTTTCCCGGGGCGTTGATCACGGTGTAACTCGGCGAATGGATCACGATCGACGGTATTTTGGCCTCTGCAAACACCCGTGCCTCGGTTGCGGCTACATCACTACTCTGCTTGGGCACTTCGGGAAACTTCAGGCTCGCCGCGGCCAGCGGCAAAACCTTGCTCAGCGCAGTTGGAGGGTGTCCTGAGCCCATGCTGAGCGTCCGTCTGCCGACGGTTGAAGCACTGGCTGTGTCCGGTTCCGGAAAAGCGTAGGTCGCCGGGGTGCGGCCTACTTTCTCGATCTGAATCATGGCGTCAATCGAGGCGCGCTGCTCATCGTTCAGTTGCTTCAGGTACCAATTTGCTCCGGCCATCCCGTGGTCGTGACCAGCAAACGCGGCGAGAATAAAAGTCTGGTGATGTGGCGCGGAGATCAGCGACTCTGCCAGTAACGGCAATAGCACCGGACCTCCCCAGTCCACGACAGCTTCCTCACCTTTGGCTTTTGATTCGAGGCGGGTGCCCACGACAATCGCCCCGGGGTCCGGACCTGGCACCATGCAAATCAGGTTGGGGAACTCCTCGCCGGGGACCTCCTGTTCCTGGATCATCTCGGGTGCGCACCCGGCCGCCTTAAACTGTGCGCGAAGAGAATCGATCCGGTCCTTGTCGATTGCGGGCACCGCTTGGATGCGCTTTTCGATGACCGACTGATCCACCCTCATGTAGGTAAGGTTGTCGGCCAGGCAGAAGGTGGCGAGAGCGAAGAGCAGGAACAGCTTGAAAAGACGCAACAATGCGACCTACCTCGGGGGAACAAAAAAAGAATGCAACCCTTAGTAGGCTAACACCTCATGGCAGTGCAAGTTGTGAGCCACGCGTTTCGGCGGGCCGACGGTGTCGGCTGTGGCGGGTTTAACGTCCCCTGGCGGTCGTATTGGCGGATTCAAATGGGACACTCGCGGCTCCATCAATCACCCCCGACCCCGTATCCTGCACCAGCACGACCGCTCGCAAGTCGGCCTGTTTCCAATCGGACTTGTGAGGCAGCGCGACGGTCTTGTCAAATGTTCCATTCGAAACGTCGCCCAAGGCGTGGAGTTCGCGGACCACAGCGTCGTGCTTCAGCACCCGTCCGCCATTCTCCCCGCCTTTGACCGTGGTGCTGAGGTTGTCTTCGGTTACCGCCAGAAGGACCTGTCTCTTGCCCGCGTTCGTGTCGTTCACTATAACCCGAAGCTTATCGGGCGCAACCAAGCTGAGCGATACGGTCGCTGGTTTGTGTATACGTGCCTCTTCCACGATGTCGTTCTGCACTTCGCTGCTATTGCCGCCCGCGGTTTGCAAATGTCCATCGACGACGATCTGCGGTGTGTAGGCCGTCGCGAGATGCAAACGGCGGATGTACTCATATTGCCTTTGCGTGTAGCTGGATGCCGAGAAGCGGTCGTTCCATCCCTGGCCGTTCCAGTATTCGACGTGCTCGCCCAGCAGAATGAGGTCGATACCTTTCACGGCCGTTCGCTGCCTGGCAAGGGAGCTGAGAATGGCGTCGGCGGGAGGGCAACTCGAGCAGCCTTCCGAGGTGAACAGCTCCACCACCACAGGTTGTTGCGCCACCATGATCGGCGCGGCACGCATGGCGCCCAGCCAAACTAGGCAAACACAGAGCGCTTTAAGGAACTTTTGCATACCGTTTGGGGAATATGATGTTTGACCGTTAAAATAGTTGCAACGCCCGCCGTCGGGTAGCGATCTGATTTTTTGGAAGAACATGTGTTGTGGCGCTACCTGTAGCGCTGGATCGCTCCCGGGATCAGATGATTCATTCATTGCATATTCGGCGTAACAGGCGATAATTGAAATAGGCTCGACCGAGAGGTGGAATGGATTCGTGGCTCATTCGGGATGCGTTGCTGTGCTTGGCAGCTATCCCTTTTATTTACTATGGCATCGCGATACTCAGCGGATGGCGGTTCTTCGCCCGTAAGGAAACCGCCGACTCTGGAGAGCCGCTCTTTGCACCCCCAGTAAGCATTTTGAAGCCCGTCCGCGGGCTCGATCCCGACGCCTACGAGAACTTCGCCAGCTTCTGCCGCCAGGATTATCCCGAGTACGAGATCATCTTCTGTGTCACCGACCATTCTGACCCGGTACTGCCCGTCATCGAGCGCGTGATTGCGGATTTCCCCGATCAGGCCATCCGCGTCCTCTACGGCTCGGGCCGCGACGCCACCAACGATAAGGTGGCCAAACTGGCGCGTATGACGAAAGAAGCGAAGTACGAGACGCTGGTCATCAGCGACAGCGATGTCCGCGCCGAACGCGATTATCTCCGGCAGGTGGTAGCGCCGCTGGCCGACCCGAGAGTCGGGGCCGTGACCTGCTTTTACGCTCCCACAGACGAGCGCGGTTTCGTCCAGCGCTTACAGTCGGTGGGCATGTACTCCGACTTCTACCCAGGGATCGTGGTGGCGTGGCAGTTGGACGGCGTGAAGTTCGCCCTTGGCCCGACCATTGCGACCACCCGCACCCGGCTGGAGGAATTTGGCGGATACGAGCGCATCGAGAACCTGCCGGCCGATGACCTGCTGGTGGGACGGTACATCGCAGAGGGCGGACACGAAGTCAAGCTGGTTCCTTACACGATACAGACGGTCGCCGACTTTCATTCGTTCCGTGACCTGTTTCTGAAGCGCCTGCGCTGGATCGTGGTGATGAGGAACATGCGGCCGATGGGCCATCTGGGGCTGATCTTTACTTTTGGACTGCCTTGGTCGATCCTGGCGGCGGCGCTGTCTCCTTCGCCGACGGTCGCCGTGGCGTTCCTCGCCACCTACTTTGGCTTGCGCGCCGCTATGACGCTGGAAGTTGCTGGCTGGGGACTGAAGCAGCGCATTCCCGCCCCAAGCCTCGCCCTCATCCCGATCTGGGACGCGATGGCGTTCTTCATCTGGCTGGTGAGCTTTACCCGCAGCACGATCCGCTGGCGTGACCGTGACTACTACATTCGCGACGGACAGCTGGTTCCAGCTTTGCCCGAAGCGGATACGTTGGGAAAGCTGGAACCGCGCCAGTCTGTGTTTACCGCAGGCCCCTCAGCTACGCCGGCTGAGGTTGCGGCTTCTCCGTCCGCTTCTCGTTCCGCGACTTCCGCCAGTTAACCGTTGGCACAAACTGCACGGGATCGATGCGGTCCTTGTAGCGGATCGCGATGCTGATGAGCGAATCCAAGAGCGATTCTGACAGGCTGTGCGGCTCCAGACCGAGCTCAACCAGCTTCGAGTGCTTGGCGTTGTAGTAGTGACTTTCGAGTTCCACCCGCGGATCGGGAAGGTGCTCGATCTCCACTTTCAGTCCGATTTCCCTGCCGCTCTCCTGCACCATCTTCGCCAGTTCCAGAACGTTGAATTGTTCCGTGAACTGGTTAAACACCCGGAACTCGCCCGGCTTGGCCGGATTCAGGCAGGCAATCTCGATGCAGCGCACGGTGTCACGAATGTCGAGGAAGCCCCGGGTCTGCCCGCCTTTGCCGTACACCGTGAGCGGATAACCCAGCGCCGCCTGTGCACAGAAGCGGTTCAGCACCGTGCCGAATACCTCGTCGTAGTCGAATCGGTTGATGAGCGCCTCGTCCATCGCCACTTCGTCGGTCACCGTGCCGTACACCACGCCCTGGTTCAGGTCGGTGGCGCGGATGCCCCAGATCTTGCAGGTAAACGCGATGTTGTGGCTGTCATGCACCTTCGACAGGTGATAGAACGATCCGGGCTGCTTGGGGAAGGGCAGCACGTCTTTGCGGCCGTTGTGCTCGATCTCGATGTAGCCTTCTTCGATGTCGATGTTGGGCGTTCCGTACTCGCCCATGGTGCCGAGCTTTACCAGGTGGCAATCGGGCGCCAATTCGCGGATGGCATACAAGACGTTCAGCGTACCCGTGACGTTGCCCACCTGCGTGAAAACCGCATGCTTGCGGTCGATCATCGAGTATGGCGCCGAGCGTTGTTCGGCGAAATGAACGATGGCTTCCGGCTCGAACGATTTCACCACCGAGGAGAGAAAGTCGTAATCGGTGATGTCGCCGATGAACGACTCAATCACATTGCCCGTGAGCTTCTGCCAAACCGATAGCCGCTCGTTCAGAAGGCGGATCGGCGTCAAGGTCTCTGCGCCCAGTTCGTGGTCCCACAAGCGCCGGGCAAAGTTATCCACAATCGCCACCGAATGGCCCTTGCGGGACAAGTACAGAGCGGTTGCCCACCCACAGTATCCATCGCCACCTAATACGGCGATCTTCATATTTCATCTCCTCGGAGTGCGGCCCGGACGAGCCGCCCGCGATACGTCGTTAGTTATTAGAGTGCCTTATTCCCCGCCGGACTGGCAAGAAAGCTGCTGAAGCTGTATGAATGTAGCCCTTACAGCGCTGAAATCAGGGCTGAATGGTTGATCCCGGAAGGGCTTCACTCGCCGCCAGGAACTTGCCGCCTCCGCTGTACAAAATATGTAAGTTTTCTGTTCCCACCAGACCTTTCATTCGCGACGCCGCAGAGTCCCGAGCCACCACATATTTCACGCCGGGTTGTAACCAAAGTTCCCGAAACCTCGGGTCATCGAGGAACACATTCGGCGCTCCGGGCGCGTACGATCCGTATAAAAGGTTGTTGAACCGGCCATTCAGCAGCAAAGCCGTCTTGTTGGTGTAAAAAAACACCGACGAGAACCAATAGTAATGGTGGTCCACAATCAGAGTGCCGTCAGGTAAATCATTCAGCATGTCGGCAATCGGGCGTGACGACAGAAACGGATCAAAGTCCACCATGGCCAGCCGCGCGGCCTGGAAGAACAGAACCATCATCAACGCAACCGCCAACAACGCACCCTGGCTGCGTGCCCGCAATGTTCCCACCAGTCCAACGCACAACGCCAGCGCGGCCACCGCCAGCGGCAAGCGCAGATAGGCGCATGAACGCAGCGTAAGGTCTTCCATGTGGCCCAGTGACAGCGTGTAAGCGCCGGGGTGCTGGCTGAGCGCAGTGGAGATGTCTCCCACGACGGGCACGTTGCGCACCAACACCAGTACCACAATCGCTACAGCAGCTCCTAGTCCGGCGAAGACCGTCAGGAAGCGAGTGCCGCGCGCGATCCACTTGCCGCCCGCCGCGATTCCCGAGCCCAGCAGCAGAGCCATAGCCGCATAGGCCGGCATCGAGTAATACTCCTGCGTCGTCGAGAAAGTGAAAAACACCAGGATGAATCCGATCCAGCACAACGCGAGCAGGCGAGTACGGCCCTCGCGGTCCACTGGGCGATACGACAATTTAAGAGTCGCAGGGAAGTACACGCTCCACGGAAACAGCCACGCCAGGTGAAACAGCCAAAAATAGAGTCTCGGGACCGTGTTGTAATCGCGTGGGTAGCGCAGATTCAGGAAGCGCAGAAGTTGCTCGTTGATGAAGAAAAACCACAGAAAACCGTGGTACTCGCCCGGAACGCTGCGCATGGTGAAGTCAAAGTACGGCGGATTGCGCAGCGTGGCCAGCACATGCCAGGGAGTAGCGATTAACAGAATGATCAGCGCGCCCGAAAATGGCCGCAGCCGCTTCCAGGTTCGCGCCACGAACAACTGCCGCGTGAGAGCGAGGTAGATCAGCCCGGCGGCAACGGGGAAGACCACGCCAATCAGGCTCTTCCACAGCAGTCCCACGCCGAGGCTCGCAGCCAGCACGTGCGCCCACGCTCGCGGATGCGGCTCATCCTCATCCAGTACGCGCAGCAGCGCCCACATCGCCAGCGAGATGGTCGTTGTCAGCATCACATCCGGAATGAGCACACGGGTGAACAGCCACAACCCGACGCAAGTCGCCATGCACACACCGCCATAGAACCCGGCGCGCTTGCCGAATGCCCAGATTCCAAATGCCGCCGTCACCCAGCACAGCGCGATGGCTGACAGCGCAATCGGGACGCGCGCCGCCCAGTCGTGTACGCCGAACACCTTGTAGCTGATGGCAATCAGCCAGTAGATCAGCGGCGGCTTTTCCAGGTAGATGACGCCATCGAGCCGCGGCGTCACCCAGTCGCCCGACGTGATCATGTTGCGCGCAATCTGCGCCTGCACCGCGTCCACGTCGTCCTGCAAAGAAGGGGGAGACACAGCGCACGCCAGATACACCGCTGCCGCAAACAGGATGACCGCCAGGTACACGCCCCGATTGCTGCGGTCCGGACGGAAAATCGTCCGCGCGAGGAGGTTGCCCGACGGTCCGGCTGCGACATCGTTTGCGACCGCGTGATTCGAGATGTTGGGGCGAGTCTGTTCGGAGAACGGCATTAGGGAGTTGCTGTGGTTGACCAGTCGCAGAGCCACCTGGTCATGCCTCAGGCGCTGTGCGCGATACTTCCAGTATAGCGGCGCGTTGGCTGCATTGTCCTCCACACCGGCGCGCCTGTTATAGCATGGAGCTATGGTTTGTCTTCATTTCCCGCAGTCCCCGGGCACAGGAGCCTGATGAACTCTCATAAGCGGCTCCAATTCAAAACCTTCGTCATGATCCTGATCATGATCATTGCCGGCCCGCTGGGCAACGTGCTCTTAGGCAAGGGCATGCAGAGTGTCGGAACCACCTCGATTCATTCTGCGGCTGATCTGGTTCACGTCATCGGACGAGTATTTGCCAACCCCTCGATCTGGCTGGGAGTGGCTTCGCTGCTGACGTTTTTCGTCGCCAACATTCTGGTGCTGTCCTGGGCCGATTACAGCTTCGTGCAGCCGGCGTCCTCGATGGCGTACGGCGTCGTGGCCTTGCTCTCGATGTTCCTGCTCGGGGAATCGATCACGCTGCTGCGCTGGATCGGTATCGCCATCATTTGCCTCGGCGTCTTTATTGTGGGCCGCACGCATCCGCGTACCACCGCTCACCACTAGCCATGTATAAGTTCATTTACTTCTTCATGATCGTGGTGGCGGGGACGTTGGGGGAACTCTGCGTCTCGCGCGCCATGAAACAGGTCGGCGAGGTGCACGACTTTCGTCCTGCGGCCATCGTCAAAGTCATCGGCCGGGCCCTGCGGGTTAAGTGGATGTGGATCGGTGTCGGCATGATGACACTGGCCTTCTTCTCGCTGCTCGCGGTGCTATCGGTGGAAAAAGTTAGCTTCGTCGTGCCCGTGACCGCGCTAAGCTATGTAGCCGGGGCACTGGGTGGCCGCTTCTTCCTCGGCGAGCGGATCACCCTCAGCCGTTGGACCGGCATCGCGCTGGTTTGCATCGGCGTGACCCTGGTGTTTATGGGGAAGGGATAAGCGTTCATGGCGTCCTCGGGGGCGAAACCCATGCCCCAGACCATCGCCGGCGTCGGCCGTACCATCGCCTTCGGAGAGTTCCTCGCGCAGGCCGTTGCTGCGTTTCGCGCCGACAAAGTGCGCGCCACCATGACTGCCTTGGGCATGGTCATTGGCACCAGTTCGCTGATCCTGGTTGTTACTATCGCGCTCTCAGGAAAGCAATACGTGCTGGCGCAGATCGAGAACATCGGCACCAACCTGGTGTGGGCCGAGTACCGCGGCGTCGTGAACGCTGGCGCCAGCGCTGCTGCTCGCGACTACATCACCTTTGAAGACATGGTCGCGGTCCAGCAACAAGTGCCCGAAGTGAAAGCGGCCACTCCGGTGCTGAACATCCACGAACGCATCAGCGTGGGCGGTGGCAAGGAAAAGGAAGTCCTGATTCTCGGCGTGGATCCCAGCTACCAGCAGGTCCGGCGCATGATTGTCGTCGCCGGCAGATTTTTCGACGACGACGACTCCGAGCAATTTCACAAAGTCTGCCTGATTACCCAAAAGTACGCCGAGTCCCACTACGGCGGGGCTGATTTGGCCATGGGGGAAACCATCAAGGTGTCCGGCGTGCCCTTCATCATCATCGGCGCGTTTCGCGAGAGCATGGAGACGTTCGGCCGCTCCGAAATCCAGGACGACACCATCCTGATCCCCTACACGGTGGCACGGCGCCTTACCGGAACTAAAGCCATCAACCAGATTTATTTCACCTTGTACAACGCTGAAAGCGTGCCGTCCGGAACCAAAGAGATCCTGCAGGTCATCAAGTCGAGGCATCGTCCCGAGTCGCAGTACAACGTGGACAATCTCACCGACGTGCTGCAGGTTGCAGAAAACACGGCCAACGCCTTCACCATGATCCTGCTGCTCTTCGCGGTCATCACGTTGATTGTCGGCGGAGTCGGAATCATGAACATCATGCTGGCCACGGTGACCACGCGCATTCGCGAAATCGGGATCCGGAAGGCCGTGGGAGCCACTCGCATCGAAATTGAACTGCAATTTCTGATTGAGGCCGTCCTGATTTCTCTGGTCGGAGGAATCATCGGCACGTTGCTGGGCATGGCCATTCCGTTTTCACTGCGGTTGTTTACGGATAATTACCTGCCGGTGCCGTGGCTGGCCGCCGTGATCGCCATCCTGGTATCGTGTTCCGTCGGAATTCTCTTTGGAACTCTGCCCGCCCGGCTTGCTGCCCGGCTCGATCCCATCGAGTCGCTGCGACACGAGTAGTCTTCTGTCATCGCAGTGCCGAATTCACGCCAACTGTATTGATCTAACCAATGGAACGCGAAGAACTGGACGGCCGCTTGCCGGACGCCGCACCGAACTTGGCAGTCCCATCCCCGTAAGATGTTGAGAAAATGAAATCTTCGATTTCATCGATCCGCGCGCTGGCATCCTTATACCCGATATCGAGAAGTGCGCGTGTGTACTTCGGAGTGAACAGCAGGTAGCTCATCAAGTCGGAGCATGCGTCCGCGTCGCGTCCCAGCCCATTCACGAAATACTGGATGAGGTACGGCATGTCTTTCTGGTGCTGGCGCGCCAGTTCAGACAGGTCCACCGAAGGCGTAACCAGCATTGTGGCCAGGGGGCGCATCTTTTCGCACCCCTCCTTGCCCGACTGGGTAATTTGGCCGTCGCGCAACAACTCATTGAGCCGGTTGAGATGCTCGACGTCGGACGCAAGGTGGTCCAGAAACATCACGTTGAACAAAACACCCATCACTTGCGCCAGGGACGGCTCGGCATCTTTCGCTGCTTCTTCCGTGTGCTCCAATGACTCGCCCCTGACTCCGATACCGAATACGCGCTCGGCTCC
>Ga0207826_1000259_pt1 | contig 14993 bp, 14 predicted proteins | sample LuqExpMetageno80_FD_187837 | JGI IMG/M metagenome (GOLD analysis project Ga0207826, IMG submission 187837) | Tropical forest soil microbial communities from Luquillo Experimental Forest, Puerto Rico - Sample 80 (SPAdes) | ecosystem: Environmental > Terrestrial > Soil > Tropical forest ... | reverse complement strand
AATTGAACGCTCAGTTCTTTGGCGAAAGTAATGAGACGCTCGGCCGTTCGATCACTGCAGTTCACTCGAACCGAAACCTGAGAGGCTTGGCTCTAATTCCGACTCGGGAACAGGTCGTACTGAATCGCCATTTGAAATCGTGTTGCGTTGCCCTTCGCTCCGTTCTTTTCCAGGTTCGTACCGTACAACAGTTCGGCACCCACCGAAATCGTATCCCGAATATTCCAGATCACATTGCCCGCAGCATACTGGCTGCTGTGAAACGCGTCGGGAGCCTGGCCGTACACGGTGTTCAGGCGGACATAACCATAAGTCGCCGTCGAGCGCCAATGTTGGTTCCAGTAGTGTTGATAAGCCCCGTAAGCTCCGAATGCCGGTATCGCCACCAGCCGCCCCTGGGCATTCAGCGCAGCATCCACGCCTAGCCCAGCGAGATCGACCAGGTAATGTCCAATGCCGTCGCCATAATTTACGTCCCCCATGACCGAGTCGCGAGCGCCGACCGAATGCGCCCCAGCAAGCGTCAGCCCCCAGCCAAACACATGAGCCTGGCTTTGAGTGCCTGCGTATCCGCCCAGATCGCGAAACACACTCGACAATTGGAGGTGCCCATGTTCAGCTTCGAAGCGGTACTTCAGCGTGAAATCGGGAATTCGGGAGGTAGTTACGGCTTCGTTCAGATTCGTTTGAATGTCGATCAACGGTCCTTCCGCAGAGAAGGCCAAGCTCTGTCCTTTTCCGAACGGCTGTGTGTAACGGATTTGCGCTGCCGCGGCCCAGGTGTTGCCATTAGGTCCCTGGTAGTCGAGTGTGTCTGGATCCGTATCCGCATCCAGGAAACTTGAGAAGGTGTATCCAACCAACAGATTATGCAGTTGCCCGTATAAGTGTCGCAGGTTGTATACAGGCTCCTGGGTATTTCCTCCGAAGAAATCGTTTTCATAAAAAATCCGAAGCTCTCCCAGATCGGTTGGGCGCCTAAGGTCGAGGCTCAGCCGCGACGGGTTGATATCCACAGCGGTGCTGTTGATCCCGGGAACAGGACCGACCGGAATCGTGGATGGGATAAACGCTGTCGGAAAGCCGGCGGGTTTGAGGTCGTAGATGAAATCCAGCCTCGCGTACCCGCCGAATTTCACACGCGCATTGCCGAGGACATTGGTGTAGCCTTCATCAGATTCCTCCAAGGGAATGTTGTCGACCCTCGGCGCGGCTGTGAGATTGCCTGCCAGATCGTCGCGATTGCGAATCTCTTCATCCACCGTTCGCTTGTATTGGCTTTGAGGCGCAGGTGTACCTGGCTCGACGACGACATGCGACGTTGGAGTTGAAGAAGGGTTGGCCCTTGCCTCGACGGCATCCAATTTCGACTGTACGTTGTCCAATTGTTCGCGCAGACTCTTGACCTCAGCTTTGAGTGCCTCGATGTCAGACTCTTGTGCCGAGGCAGCTGCGCAGGTCAGTACTAAAACCACTACGAAAACCACAGTTGTGGGGATTCCACGCATCACGGGCCTCCTATGAGCGATGACGAAGCAAGCGAAAGGGCACATTTCGTTCGGCAAATGAATGCGGAGGTTACGTTGCGGAAGCTGCCTCGTTAGGTTCTCCCACGCACAATCTCATTTCTTTGCCTTTTCCACGTTGGAGACCATGCCGCCCAGTGCCCCTGATTTTCATGGGCACAGTTGACCTGCTTGCAATTCATACCGGTGGCGCAGATCCCGAAGAAACACCCCCGATGCTAGTTGTGCCGGATTAAACGAGTATGAATCGGCAGCAGAGAAGTCAGTTCATCTTTGCGGCAACGCCAAGGTGCGGCTTGGTATCAAAACGCTGACGTGCGAAGTTCAAGGCGCGCTCAATTCCGTACACACACAGACTTTCGCAGACGGCAGTCGCTGTCTGATTCTAGGCACCGAATCATTTACATCCTGGCTCGCTTCGGCCAACTCCTTCACCGCCGTGGCCGCTTTTTCCGCGCCAAAGTCGGTGATCTTTTCATTGGCCGGTTTTGCGGCCCGCCGCCCCCATCCTCCCGGCGAACGCACGGCAATCCCAGCGGCTTTCAGGTACTGGCTGGCGGTTTCACGACGGATGCGGGTGGCCCGCTGGATCTGCCGCAGCGACCACCCCAGCCGTCCCAGAGCTAAAACTTGCTGTTTCTTCTCTTCGGTCAAGACATTGGCCATGTCCTCGGAGGCTACAGACCCCCGCGGGCGTCAATGTCCCAGACGCCATTCTCGTTGGCCGGTTTTCAGGTGATAACCATTGGCCGGTTTTGGGTGATCGCTGAGGCCTCGACATTGCCGGTCAAGTGTTGGATGGCCTCGACGCGGCCCACACACAGGGCATCATTCATCGTGACATCAAGCCGGCTAACATTTTTGTTACCGCGAGCGGACGAACTAAGATTCTGGACTTCGGATTGGCCAAAATTTGCCCCCACTAGCGAGATCAGAACCGGCGAAGAAAATACGGTTGGCGACTTGAGCATGCAGACCACTGCTGGCGGGACGTTGGGTGCTCTGCCTTACATGTCGCCGGAGCAGGCCCTCGGGAAACCTCTCGACACGCGCACCGATCTGTTCTCATTCGGAGTGACACTCTACGAGATGGCGACCGGTCAGATGCCTTTCCGTGGCGACACGACCGGCGTCCTGTTTCTCTCCATCATGCAAGATGTTCCAGTGCCCGCCCCGCAACTTAATCCGAAGTGCCTGCCCAGATGCAGAAGATCATCGAGAAGTGTCTTGAAAAGGACCGCGAGCTTCGTTACCAGCACGCCTCAGACATCCGCAGCGACTTGCGACGTGTGCAGTGCAATAGTGGGGCCACGGGTACGCCGGCGGTGGGAAACGCGGTCCGAGAATCGGTCGGTACATACGTATCCGATCCGCCAGTAGCGGCGAGTCAACACTCCGACGAAGGTGTTGCGGATGCGCCAGTAGCAACGCAGCAGAAGCATCGACCGAGCCGATTCTGGCAAGGGCGCCGTGATCAATTCAGTGCTCAACGGCCTGTCTCCGCTGGGCCTTGCCCGCGCGTATAAATTGCAGGGTGACGCCGCCAAGGCCCATGCCGCCTACGAGAATTTCCTGGTCCACTGGAAAGATGCCGACCCCGACATCCCAGTTCTGAAACAAGCCAAAGCCGAGTACATGAAGGCATAGTGGCACACATTTCCCCGACACGAGACCAGACTCCTTTGTGAGTCTCTCGCGCTCGCGAAGTCAGCGATTGGGATGACGGGCGCGACGTTAAGGCCGCCCTCGTATTCGTCACTCGTAAGACCCACGGCGACCTTGCTACCTGGTGGCCTACGCCTGGACTGCGCGATCGTATTGGAGCTATGCCCCGCAATCCTCGCCAGCGTGAAGACATCGCAGGACGGAGCCATGCGCCTACTAGACTCTTAACCGGACACTACTGATGGCAGGCATCAAACTAGCTGTTCAGCATTTGCTCGCGAGTTTCGCGCACGATGGACACGAACTTACGAGCTGCCACAACGATTTCGTTGGTGTTGCCGGATTGTAATGCCGCCGCCGAAACCAATTCCCCGCCAACGCCAAGCGCCGCAGCTCCAGCCTGGATGAATTCAGAAGCGGTGGTCAGATTCACGCCGCCAGTAGGAACCATGGGAATGTGCGGCAGAGGCGCCTTCAGCGCCTTAATGTATTTCGCGCCACCAACCGTCCCGCAGGGGAAAACCTTCACCAGATCGCTTCCGGCCTTCCAGGCAGTGATGACTTCGGTCGGCGTCAGGGCGCCAGCCATAACGAGCTTGCCTGCACGATTGGCCAATTGCACAACGATGTCGCCCGGTTTCAACTGCGATACCGCAGTGTGGCCGCGATCGGAGCATCCCAGTGCAGGGCGGACGCCAAAGCCACGCTCGGTGAAGTTCAACCCGTTGCGGACGGTCCGCCCGACGCCATCATAGGGCATCCATCGCACGAGCGACTGGTCAACACCACCTTGAAAAATCAAGTCCTCCAGCAGCCGCCCCACGGGGTTATCGGCAAATGCCGTCACCACGGCTGTACTCAGGCCGAAGCAGCGCTTCAATCCGCGCGCGACGTTGTATTCGCCGCCGCCTTCGTAAGCGTGAAATGTTCGGGCGGTCCAAATTCGGTGGTTTCCCGGATCAAGTCGTAACATCACCTCGCCCAGGGAAACTTCATCCCAAGCGCACTGCTCTTTCGGTTTTATCGACAAAGGCATGAGTTTCACTCCGACGCCGCTTCACGGCTGCGTTACGGGTTTGAGCCGCGGAGTTAGAAGCTGAATTAAACACCAGGTACACAAATAGGTAGATCCCGCGAAAATAAAGAGCGGCACATAGTTACCGGTTGCCTTGAGAAGCAGGCCAGTGACAGTAGCGATTATGGCGCCGCTGGTGGTGCCAGCGAATGTTCCGAGGCTTCCCACAGACGCAACTGCGTTCGAGGGAAACATATCCGACGGAAACGTCAGCAGATTGCATGACCAGCCTTGATGCGCGGCGACGGCGAGGCTGATGACGAGCACCGATCCCCACAAGCTCCTGATTCCAACAGCCGCGATAACAGGCACCACCGCGAAAGCACAGAGCAGCATCGTCGTCTTGCGGGCGCGGCTGACGGTCCAGCCAGCCTTCATAAGCCTTTCCGGTAGCCAACCGCCGACAAGACTGCCGACTGTCGCGATGTTGTAGATGACGATGAGCGGTAGCGCAAGCCCCGACAGCGGGACGTGATGTTCAGACGACAAAAACTTCGGCAACCAGAAGAGAAAAAACCACCAAACAGGATCGGTGAAAAATTTCCCCAGAATGAATGCCCACGCCTGGCGATGGCGAAGCAATCGTACCCACGGAATCTTCAGCGCCCGTTCCGTGGGATCGCTCTGGATGTAATCGAGTTCGGCCGCGGAAAGCTTGGTATCCTCCTGCGGCCGGCGATAGATCCTTAACCAGCAGAGAATCCAGATCGCGCTGAACACGCCCGTCATGAGAAACGCATATTGCCAGCCGAGATGAAGAGCGATCCAAGGCACCAAGAGTGGAGCGAAGGTAGCGCCAACGTTGGTCCCGGAGTTGAAGATGCCCGTTGCGAGTGCACGCTCCCTCTGCGGAAACCACTCGGCGATGGTCTTAAGCGCGCTGGGGAAATTGCCAGCCTCGCCGAACCCGAGGCCAAACCGTGCCATGGCAAACGTGGAAACGCTGTGCGCGAGGGAGTGAGCCATAGCGGAGACGCTCCAGATGGCAACGGCGATGGCGTATCCCAAGCGGCTGCCGACGCGGTCGATCAGCGGGCCCATAACTAGAAGACCCAGCGCATACGCAACCTGGAAGGCAGTGACGATGTACCCGTATTGGGCTTCGTTCCATCCGATTTTCACCTGCAGCATCGGCGCCAGCAGCCCAAGCACAGTGCGGTCCACATAATTGATGGTGGTGGCAAAGAAAACCAGCGCGCAAATCAGCCAGCGTCGGCGACCGATGCTCGGCCGAGTTTCGCCCAGGGGGGATGGCCGTGGCTCGGCTGGCAGGGGCGGGTGGTTCATAGAGTCCCCAGGGTGTCGCCGGACCCGTACATCGTCGAGAAGATGCGCTCGGCAATCACTGATTCATTCCACTCGCCAGGAATCCGCCATCGACCACGAGTAGATGGCCGGTTACAAAGCTCGCGGCATCAGAAGCAAGAAACACCGCGGCGCCGACGAGTTCGTTGATGTCGCCGAAACGGCGCATCGGGGTTCGCATAAGGCACTCTTCTCCACGCCCTGTGCCGTCGAGCATCGCGGCATTCAGATCGGTGCGAAAAACGCCCGGAACCAGGGCATTCACGCACACTCCGTATCTGGCCCACTCTACTGCGAGCGACTTAGTCAGCGACGCGACCGCAGATTTACTGGCCGCGTAGGCGGCGACTTCAAAAAATGCCACCTCGGAAGTCAGAGATGCAATATTAATAATTCGTCCGTACTGACGGTCAACCATGGCGCGTCCGAATATCTGGCAGGCGCGCAGGGTGCCGTTTAGATTGGTGTCGAGGATACGATTCCACTCGGCTTCGTCCTGATCCAAGGCCGCCGTGCGTTGCGTGATCCCGGCACAGTTCACGAGAATGTCCACTTTCCCGAACTCTTCGATGACTCGGTTGCGTAATGCTTCCAAAGTGGCTCGATCGCTCACGTCACATTCCGTCAGCAGCGACTTTCGTCCCAGGTTCGATATTTCGGAGATGGCGTCTTGTACCAGAGAGCGTCGCCGCCCAGTAGGAACCACGTCTGCACCCGCCAGCGCCAACCCTTTCGCCAGTGTCAAGCCGATACCGGAAGTTGCACCGATTACGACCGCCGTCTTCGAGTTCAGATCTAACCAAGGGTGTCCCATTGTTCAGTTTCCGTTTTTCTCGCGACGACACAATTTCATAAAGACCTTTCGATCATTTGTCAGGATGGCTAGCGGTACTTCGACCAGTCGCCTTTGGCGTCCGTCCCGAAACCTTTTCTGGGATAAAGAAAGTGAGCGGAACCGCGTCGGACATTGCAGCGTAGCCTGCAGGCGAAGGATGCAAGTGGTCGCCGGAATCAAACTTGGGCAGTAGATAGCCCGGGTTGGCTGGATCGCGCATGACTTGGTCGAAATCGATCACGACATCAAAGTGACCGGGTGTCCGAATCCATTGGTTCACTGCCTGGCGGTCTGACTCACTTGCCGGCCCCGGATGATAGAAATCGGATCCCATGAACGGCAGGACCGTACAGCCTGCGACCTTAATACCGTGGATATGAGCCCGTTCGACGATCTGCTCGTAAGCTCCGATGATCTCACGGGCCAGTTGGTCGTGTTCGGCTGGAGTCGCCTCTCCGGTCCGGCCCAGCATGCCAATGTCGTTAATTCCTTCCAGAACGATCAGGTAGCGCGCGCCAGTCTGTGCGATTACGTCGTCGTTAAAGCGCGCAAGTGCGTTGGGGCCAAGACCATCCATCAACATTCGGTTCCCACCGATGCCCTGGTTCAGAACTGCAATATCACGAGTCGTTGGATTGGACTGTAGGCGTTTCGCAAGCTGGTCAGGCCAGCGGTCATTGCCGTTGGTGGTGGCGCCATGCCCGTCAGTAATTGAATCTCCGAGCACTACCACCGCTGAAGATTGCGCGGATGAAAGCACGTCTATGCCCGCGATGAAGTACCAATGATCCACCGTCTTTGCGTCGATTAGCTCGGCGGCCGAGGTGAGATCGCCGTGAACCAGATAAGAGGTTGCGCGCGACCCGGGGTGGCCGGTCTGCTCAGACGGCAAGTCGGCGTAGAACGTGATAGCCAAATCGGAGAGTGCGGTTACAGGCATCGTGATGGGATCAGAAAGATAATCTGCGCCAGCAGGAATAACTACGTCGTGGCGCCCCGCAGAACTTAATGCCTTGTCACTCGATGCGCTGATCTTGCTGGACGTTGGTGAGACGGCCTGGGCGACATGCACGGACGCAATTCGAAGCGGCGCTGTACCAAAGCGGTTGGAGACACGCAAGCGCAGTTGGGTACCCCCAACAGACAGATGCACGACCTGGCGTAGCGTAGCGTTGGGAAGGTCGGCGCCTGTCAGGGAATTGTGAGGTTCAACGAGCTGTTGGGCTGCTGCCCAGGAACCTACCCACTGCGGTGTCGGCTGAGCGGTTAAAAAGACTGCCCAGAGGAGAAGTACAAGAAGAACAACCCGATCTCGATTTGAGCGATCGCCAAACGCTGTGTAATCCATTCGCAGGTACAGAACGAAATCGGTGTCCTGTGTACAAAATAGCAGACTCTTGGGGGGTGGGTTAGAGGATGTCCAAGAGCCTGCGCTCAAGTTGTACAAAGACCGCTCACATCTGAACAGCCAGCAAAGCGAACTGAGAAGACCAGCAACTAGCGACCGGGACCGTGTTTCTTCGCCAGCCGCTGCCTTGATAGCACTCGACAACAATTGATCTTCCGATCAGAACGCAAGATGCAAGCCCAGCCAGACTGTCCGAGCTCCTGAATCAGGTCCGAAAAAGCCGCCTGGTGAGAGCGTGGCGGTAATCACACCGAAATTCGCACCGCAACATGCGCTGTTGGGGTTGGCAAAATGGGGCGTGTTGGTAAAGCTTATGGCATCGGCTTTCGCCTGCAGGCTGAATCGCTCCGTTAGCTTGAACTCACGAGCGATGCTCAGGTTCATGTTGAAGAAGCTGGGACCGCGGAACTCGTCACGGTTCGTGTTTCCATAATGTGCATTGGCATTGCTGGTTATCACCGGCGCAGCGAACGCAGTGGGATTGAAGAAGTGACAGCTAAGGTTTGTGGCCGTGCAGGTCTGTCCCGTACGAAGCGGCTGCCCACCGATCTGGTTGTAGGCTCCGACGAGATCAGCCGTCTGGATCGATCCATTTGCGTTCAACGGGCCAGACGCACCGGTCACGGTGAAGGGCGCACCGGTCATATAGCTGATCACTGTACTCACCTGCCATCCCCCGAGGATTTGGTTACCTACTCCGGAGGTCACCCATCGCTGCCCTTTACCGAAAGGCAACTGAAAGACGCCGTAGATTTCGAAATTCTGACCGCGATCAAAACTGGCCGGTCCGTAGTTCTTTTGCCAGTAGGTTGGGTATGGGAAACTGAGCGAGTTGAGTCTCCTCGTTGGATTCGTAATCGAGCGCCTTCGACCACGTCCAGACAAAGCCAAAGCTTGATCCGTTGCTGACCAAACGCGTCACCTTCGTTTGCATCGAGTTATAGGAGCTGTTCTTGAAGGGGGTCAATGAATTGATGGTGCCGGTGTAAACCTTACCCAGCGACGTACTGAGGAGTCCGCCCGCCGCGCCCTTCCCAGGGGGTGAGGCGTTGATATTCATATTGACCAGCGGTCGAACGTCGTACGCACCTACATAACCGATTTGCAATATGAACTGTTTGTACTGCTGTTCGAACGTCAGGTTGTACGAGTTGATGAATCCGCGATTAAACGGGTTCGGAATCGTTGTCGTCGACGCGGTGGTGGGCAGCGGGATGACTCCGCTGCTGATATTGGGCGGGGGAATGTTTACCAGGCCGGTCGGCACAGGGTAAGACCCACTGCCCAAGGCGGTTCCATTTGTGCCGGTGAGACTAGCTATCGGGATGTAACTGGAGCTATTCGGCACCGCGTTGTTCGAGATAACTGCAGAGGGATATGCGTTGCGGAAGTAGCGCCAGTTGTTCGGGTCTGCGCTCATGCCATACCCGACCCGGATAACAGTCGTGGGGTATAAGCGGTACGCGAGGCCGACTCGCGGTAGGAACTGTCCATGCCCGATATCAATGCCGTCGTCCTGCGGTACTTCACCATTGCCGCCGATCAACACGTTACCAGTTGCTGGATTGAACCAACGCAGCCCGTTCCCGTTGTCGCTGTAGCCGAAGGGATAACGCTCCCAGCGAAGGCCGAGGTTCAGGGTTATGTTTGGACTTACCTGCCACTGATCGCGAATGTACCAAGCCCACTGTGACCATCGCAGAGCGATGGGTTAAAGACCTGGTAGGCTTTGCCGGTCTGATTTGGCAGGCCCAGCAGAAAGTCAGCCACCGAGTTGAAGTAGGTGGGAGTGGTGCCTGGCAGCGATGTGACGTTGCCGTTGAAAAGGAAGCTTCCACGAGCAGTCTGGAACGTGCCGCCCTGGGGCTGGAAATGGTTAAGCTGGGTGTGGTTCCACTCGATTCCGCCGCGGAGACTATGCTTTCCTCTATTCCAGCTCAGGTTTGCTCCCGTCACATACTGGTTATCGCGGAACTGGAATGGGTTTCCGGTGTTCGGGTTCCCGAAATTAACGCTGGATGAGGCGGAGTTTACCTGAAACGCGGGAAGGCCATTGTAGAGGTCGTTACCGTTTGGTACGCCGGCGCCATTTGTTCCCGGAATCTTCAGCAGGTCGAGTCCGTCGGGGGAGCCGAGATCAAAGGTTGCCGAGAGGTTCTGCCGCGTGAAGCCAAAGTTCCAGTCAAGCAGCAGGTTTGGGGTAAAGGTGTAGGTACCACCCAGACCGACGCTTTGGATCATCCCAGGAGCGTCGCCGAGTTGGCCTCCATTGGTGGCGTCGCCTCCTGCGTTGCCCAGCAGAGGCGGATCGAATACCAGGCTCTTCGAAAAGCTGTAGTGCCCGAAGATCATCGCCCGCGGGTTCGGAAGGTAGTTGATCTTTATGTCGGCGTTGTTCCGTGTGAAAGACGCTGTGCCGCTGCCAGAAAAGTTGTTCAGGCCGTTGGCAGTCGTGAACTCCTGCGCAACCGAAGGCGCCAGCAGTTGACTCATTTGTGCAGAGGCGTAATCTATGCGATTGGGGCAGATCATGTTCAAGACGCCATTGCAGGATATTTGCTGTTTGCCTTGGCCGGTTGCGTTGCCCGTGGCCGGGTCGTAAATGATGGGGTTCCCCGGCAGGTTGCGAAAGTCGCCAGAAAGCATCGCAGCAGTCGGCAAGCTGCGCGTATCCGGTCCGGCCAAATTGCGCTGCAATGTGCCCTCGTAGTCCACGAAGAAGAACAGCTTATTTTTCACGATGGGGCCGCCAAATGTACCACCAAACTGGTTTTGGTGGTTGCTGTTCTTCGTCGGGAATAGCTTGATGTCAGTTTGGAAGTAGTTGCGCGCTGTCAAATCCTGGTTCGTCGTGAACCACACGCCGGTGCCGTGAAACTGGTTGGTGCCGGACTTGATTTGCACGTTGACGGCTGCGCCTCCAGCCAGTCCCTGCTCGGCGTCGAACGAGTTAGTTACAACGTTCACCTCTTGAATCGCATCCGCCGGAGGCACGTAGGCCACATTGGCGGGCAGCCACGGGTAGGCATCCTGCGTCCCGTCAATACGGGTGTTGACGCCCTGATTGGATTGCCCGTTAACGTTGGTGTTAATCGCGCGCTGAGGGTTACCGGAAAGCGAGTTGGTCTCCGCCGTCAATCCCGCACCGGGGATGACCCGGAGCAGCGACTGGAAGTTTCGTCCTTGCGACCCGGCGGTGGGCAGATTGTCCACCTGTTGCGCCGACAGGTCACTATGTACGTTGGCCGTTCTCCGTCTGCAGCTCCTGCGCCGCCGAAGTCACAACGATCTCCTGCGTTTGCGAGGCGACCTGCAACTGCGAATCCACGCGCTGAACGTTATTCACGCTGACGTTTACATTCTCGGAAACACTGTCTCGGAATCCCGCGGCTTTGATAGAGACCTTGTAAGTTCCTTGCTGCAGGTTGCCAAATCGATAAACGCCGCTGCTATCCGTGGTGGCGGACTGCTGGGCGCCGGTGGCAACGTTCAGGGTATCAACCTTCGCCCCGGCAACAGCCGCTCCGGAGCTGTCAGTGACAGTTCCGGTCAGCGACCCGTACAACACTTGTGCCGGCGCCGAACCCCTACAGCAAAACACCAGCATGAGCATCACGAGACTGGTGACAATAGACTTCACACCTTGCCGTTGCCAAGCACTCGACTCGCTGATCGGATTTCTCGTACCCATGGAACGCCTCCTCTCAAAAACAATGTCGCCACCCACGAACCCAGAAACATGCCGAACGAAACATCCTAAAAACGATTTAGTTTGCCACGCAAACAAAATGTGCCGACCGCGTTTCCCTTCCACAAGGCGGTGGGCTAATTAAGTTAGAGCCCGCAGCCGCCTGTCCTGTGACCTCTCCTGAATCGACTCAGGGGAGGCGCTGAAGTGTCGCTGGAGTACCAGTGCTACGGTTCCTCGCAAACGCGCCTCGCGCGGATCCGCTTCCGCCGGGCGCACTCGCGGCGGATTTCCCACCAGGGCCGCCGCTGCAACCTCAGCCTCGATGATCGGTCCCATTTGGGCCCATTGGCGGGTGAATTCACCCACAAGCACGATTTCCTCGGGTGCCAGTCCTGCCACGATGGCTCGCATGCCGCGCCCAATTTCGTGCGCCATCCTATCGAGGGCCTTGAGCGCCAGCGAATCCCCACTCTCGGCCAGCGACATGAGATCCCCGAACAAAATGCTCTCCGATTCGGCCGCTGATTCGGAGTAGTAGCGGACGGCAGCGCGATTGGATCCAAAGACCTCCCAGCAACCGCGCCCTCCGCAGGAACAGAGGGGACCAGTTGGATCGAGCGACACGTGCCCGAACTCGCCGGCGACACCGTGAAGCCCTTTCACCAGATGATGGTTTATGAATAACCCGGTGCCAATTCCCTCCGACACGGTCACCACCACTATGTCGTGAGAAATATCTCCACTGCCAAACCACGCTTCCGCAAGCAGGCAGGCGTTTGCGGCGTTCTCCATGTCCACCTGCATGCCGGTTGCATCTTCCAGCAAAGCCTTTAAATCAAATTCGGGCCACTTCAGATTTGGCGCGAAAATGATTCGACCAGTCACGGCATCCATACGGCCGGGAACACTTATACCAACGCCTTCGAAGATCAGTTCCGGATGCGATTGCATCTGGTGTTTGATCGAAACGGCCAGCTTGGCCGCCGTCTTAGCGGGCTGACTTAGCGTTGGCATTGACTCTTGCGAATGGAAGCGCCCATTTACGTCCGCTACCGCAACCGTAGTCTGATTGGGCCGGAGGTCGGCGACAACGATTGCCCTTCGTTCGTTGAGGCGGAGAAACGTGGGACGACGTCCGCGCGGCAACCTGCCAAATGGACCATTGATTACCCACTTCTCGCGGATCAACTGCTCAGTAATTAACGACACCGTGCTTCGTTGCAGTCCTGAAACTCGTGCAAGTTCAGCACGTGATATCGGCTGCTTTCGACGGATCAGGTTAAGCACAACACCGCGGTTGATATCACGAGCGGTCTCACTAGAGGCAACCTGCGTGTTGGTGAAATTGAGCCGTCTCATTTGACTTGTCGACTCACAGGGAACCCAATAGCGAATGCGAGAGGGTGTTCCGCGCCCCCCGTGCGGAAACGCCGACTCAATCGCGTATTAAATTCGTGCCTCGAACTATATATGTTTCGCTGCGGGTGTCAAGTACAAAAATTGGACATTGCTGCCACGAAGTAAACTAAATGTGGGTTAGCGCTAGTACCGGTACAAGCGAACTCGGTAGATCAAGCCCTTCCCGACCCCATCAGGGTTCATATGCAGAAGTTGTCCTTGCCCATTTTCGTCACCGTTCAAGCGTCTTTGGCGGACCCATTCCCCATTCACCAGCACTTCTTCGTCAATGCTGGCGATTCCCGCGTGCGCTGGGCCGTCTGAATCGGGCATGAATGTCACCTGGCACTCGCCGGCGGCCACGGCAAGAAATTCGTCCGTGTCAGTTTGCAGAAAAAGAACTGCGACCCGTTGCTGACTCGGTCCGTCGGACCCGGTGGGACGCGAACGCGTCAGAGTCATGCTGTAGCCGCCGAGATGCAACCGCCCGCTGCGCTGGGCCTCCCCTTCCAGCACCATCGCTGTGATCTGTCCGCTGCCTTGCTTCTGCAAGATCAGAGGCGCCAAATGAGAGAGCTCGGAATATAACGCCGTGATCGGCTGCTGCACCGTCTCCAATTTTTCCGACTCCCGTAGTGACATATAACCGTCGATTCCAAACGGCGAGAACCCAATTCCGTTCAGATTCCCGAAGGTAAACAGCGCGTTTGCGGCACCTTCCAACCCGCCGCGAGCCTCGGGCACGAAGACCGGATTCCCGTCGCGCTTATACTTTCCGACCCAGTACGCGTAGTTGTCGAAATAAACGTCGGGCGAGAGAAAATCCAGGTGCGGCGCACCCGCGCGGTAAATGTCCATCGAGTGTGGCACAGGTCCCCCGCTGTTGTATTGTCCCGGCTGGTAGTTAGGCCGGATAAGCGCCGCATTCGCGTACATCGGAAGCGGATACTCCGCCTTTCCGGTTGCGGTTACCGCATCGATATAAGTCGCGTAGTGCCATGCCATGAAGAAGTCATCGGTGATCGGCTCGTGCCCGAAAACTTCCTGCCAAGAGCCTGTCGTCTTATTCCCGGCCGCGACCCACGCTGCTTGCAGTTCTGGGGCCAGTTCATCGCGGTGCTTGCCCAGGTACTCCGTTAGTTTGCTCGGAACCGCGCCAGCGAACGCTGCATTCGCTGCCGTCGAGTGGTCTCGGGATTCGGGAATGACACCCCACTTCGTTTTCCACCTGCACCATGATCACGGTGTGCGCTGCATCCACTTCGCGGATGTGCTTCATCAATGCGGCAAAAGCTGTCGCGTCCGCTTTTCGATTCGATTCGCTGAAGGGCGACAGTCGCTCGGTTTCCCGACCGTCCCGCAGCAGCACTCGCGGAAACCGCTTCATATCACGCTTCACCCATTCGGGCACGTAACTCGAATACGTATTCTTCCAGCTTCCGAACCAGAGCATCACCAGCCGCAAGTTGTGTTCATGGGCGGCCGAAATCAGGCCATCCACTATGGCGAAGTCGAACTTCCCTTGCTGAGGCTCGATAGTTTCCCACGCAACCGGCGCGACCACGGCATTCAAATGCATGGCCACCAACTTCGGCCAGATCGGTTGCATGTAGCTAAGGCTCGACGAACTGGAATTCAGCAGCTCGCCGCCGAGAACGAGGAACGCCTTTCCGTCCACCACCAACTGCGTCACTTTGCCGTGTTTTTCGAGATGCGGGATGTCCTGCTGCGCGAGCGCTCCCAAGACGAGCGAGCACACCATGATGCTGCCTGCCACTAGAAGTCGGGCCAGGTTCATCGGATCAACCTTTCATCGCTGCGGGGCCAATATTTCAATGTAATCGAGCGGCGCGCGTTCGGCTCCATCGGGAATACCTTCGATGGTAATTACATCTCCCGGACGCAAGTCCAAGCCTTTCGTGCGATGCCGTACCGATGAGTCTGCGGTCGGCTCTTTGCCCGGCAGCAGCATATCAGCCCGCCATTCATCCACCACTTGATCGTTCACCGAAACCTTATAGATCGAAGTCCCCTCCCTCAGATCGAAGTATTCGACATCGATCTCGTACCGGCCCGCGGCTCCATTAAAC
>Ga0207826_1000255_pt1 | contig 15085 bp, 12 predicted proteins | sample LuqExpMetageno80_FD_187837 | JGI IMG/M metagenome (GOLD analysis project Ga0207826, IMG submission 187837) | Tropical forest soil microbial communities from Luquillo Experimental Forest, Puerto Rico - Sample 80 (SPAdes) | ecosystem: Environmental > Terrestrial > Soil > Tropical forest ... | reverse complement strand
AGAACAGACCGCACCAGCTTGCAAAATTACTTGCCCTCCACCCGAGTTCCGCTATGTTAACGATGTGACGCGTGCGAGCCAAGTAGCTCGCGCGGCCGTACATTTAGCTTATCCGGAGCGGGAGACATCGATGTCGAAGACACTGCGGAAGATCAAAGCCGAGCTTGAGAAGCATGGATTGATGAACGAGCCGCTCGGGGTGGATATTGTGGAGCCGCCGATTCTGTTTGCGCTTCAGAAAGAAGGCATCAAGGTTGTCGATGGCCAGCAAATCATGTCGGACGCACGCGTGATCAAGACGCAGGATGAGATTTCGCTGCTGAATCACGCGGCGATGATGGTGGATGCGGCATACGACGAGCTGTATCGGGCGATGAAGCCGGGCTTCAGCGAGAACCAGGCGGTTGGCCTTGCGAGCAAGGTGCTCTACGACATGGGTTCGGAGTACGTGGAAGCCGTGAACGCGATTTCGGGGGAACGTTGCAACCCCCATCCACACGTTTTTTCGGACCGCGTGTTACGTCCGGGCGATCCGGTGTACTACGACATTCTTCATTCCTACATGGGTTATCGGACATGCTACTACCGGTGCTTTACGATCGGCTACGCTTCGCACGCAATGATCGACGCGTACAAACGCTGTCGTGAATATCTGGATGCTGCAATATCGCTTGTTCGACCAGGCCGCACAACCGCGGAAATTGCGTCGGTGTGGCCAAAGGCGCAGGAATTTGGATTTCCGAATGAAGAAGCGGCCTTCGCGTTGCAGTACGGCCACGGGATCGGGCTGGCAATATGGGAAAAGCCGGTGATCAGCCGGTTGGTTTCGCTCGAACATTCGCACGAAATCAAGCCGGGAATGGTGTTCGCGCTCGAGACGTTTTGGCCCTCGACGGACGGATGGAGTGCGGCGCGGATCGAGGAAGAGATCGTGGTGACGGAGACCGGACACGAGGTGATTACACGATTCCCCGCGGAAGAACTTCTGGTTGCCGGGGCGCACTATTTCACGGTGAACGGCCCGCTGTCGACGGCACGCGAGAATGAAGCGCCACCCAGCCGGCACGTGGTCGAGATGGTGGAAGCCAGCGCAAAGATCGAAAGAGTGGGAGCGACGGACTGAGGAGTACGCGGTACGCACAAATTTTATGGCGATAAGCGTAGTGATGCCTGCGCTCGAAATGGCGCAGGAGAATGGCAAGCTCCTGGCGTGGAAGAAAAAGGAGGGCGAACACGTCGCCAAAGGCGAACCGCTGCTTGAGGTCGAGACGGACAAAGCGGTCGTCGAGGTAGAGTCGCCCGGTGAAGGAATTCTTACAGGAATTTCGGCCGACGTTGGCGCGGAGATCCCAGTCGGCCAAACGATTGCCTGGCTCGTTAAGCCGGGTGAGCAGCCGCCCGCTCATCCGGCTCCCTCGGGGGTAAGTGGGCGAGCCTCGCGTGGGAAGGACTCGCCCGGCGCAGCGGTTGCGCCGGCGGCTATACCTGCGCCCTCGGCCACGCCTCAGATTTCGCCGAAGGCGCGCCGCCTGGCGAAAGAGTTGGGAGTAGAAATCAGCAGCATTCGCGGGAGCGGGCCGGATGGGGTGATCACCGCGGAAGATGTGCAGGCTCTGGCCGCGGGCGCGAAGCCCAGCGTGAGCCCCGTGGCTGCGCCGGGGGAGGCGGCTCCGTTAGGGCAAGTGGCGCGCGTCATGGCGGAGAAAACCACGCAAAGCTGGACCAGCGTGCCACACTTTTTTCTGTCGCGCGATGTGGATTCGACCGAGTTGCTTAAGAAGCAGAAAGAGCTCGCGCCCGCGGTGGAGAAAACGCCGGGCCTGAAGCTCACGCTCACCGACCTGCTTGTGCGGCTGACGGCGAAGGTCCTCGAGAAGCACCCGAAGATCAATGCGAGCTGGACCGGGAACAACATCCGCCTCAATGACGAGATCAATATCGGCCTGGCAATCGCCGTGCAGCACGGCGTTGTGGGCGCCGTGATCCATCGCGCCAACACGCTGGCACTGGCTGAGATTTCGGCGCAACGGCGCGACCTGGCGGAGCGGGCTCGCGGCAATAAGCTGCGTCCGCAAGACATTACCGGCGGAACTTTTACCATCAGCAACCTGGGCATGTTTCAGGTGGATTCGTTTCTTGCGATCATTACGCCGCCACAAGCCGCGATTCTTGCGGTTGGAGCGATCACCGATCGCGTGGTCGCGGTTGGCGGGAAACCGGAAGTGCGACCCATCCTGACTATGAGCCTTTCGACCGATCACCGTGTTGCCGACGGGGCGCGGGCCGCGGAGTTTCTGCGCGATCTGGCCGACGCGATCGCTAACCCTTCGCGGTGGTTCGAGTGACAAGGCTATTTGCGCACGTCGTGACGCCGGCCTTTTTTCTGGGAGCGACATTCCTGCCTTGCCTGACTGACGGTGCCTTGGCGCTATCCGGCACAGCTCGGCGCATTCTGCCTCTTCAACTGGAAGAGCAATTCCCGGTGCCCGAGGTTAGCGGGCGCCTCGACCACTTCACGGTGGATGCGAAACGAAGGCGGCTGATTTGTTCCGCGCTCGGTAACAACACGGTTGAAGTCATCGATCCATTCTCGGGAAAGGTTAAGAAACTTGGTCATGGAGACTCCCGCTGTCACAGAGCTGCCGGTTGCCACGACGGCTAGCCCGACTGCGAAGAAAAAGCCCTTCTACATGAGCCTCTCGTTTCAGGTTCTGGTCGCGATCGCGGCTGCGATCGCGCTCGGCTACTTCCGTCCACTCGAAGCCATTGCGATGAAGCCGCTCGGTGACGCGTTTATCCGCCTGATCACCATGATTATTTCCGTGATCATTTTCTGCACGGTGGTGACGGGCATCGCCGGCATGGAGAGCATGAAGAAAGTGGGACGGGTTGGCGGCAAAGCGCTGCTCTACTTTGAGGTCGTCTCGACGGTGGCGCTCATCATCGGGTTAGTGGTGGGGAACGTCGTGAAGCCGGGAGCGGGATTTCACGTGAACGCGGAGTCGCTCGATGCGAAAGCCGTGGCGGAATACGCGGGCCCGGCCAAGGCGCAATCGGTGACGGAATTCCTGATGCATATCATTCCGAATACCATCGTGGATGCCTTCGCCAAGGGAGACATTCTGCAGGTTGTGCTGGTGGCGCTTCTTTTTGGGTTTGCGTTGTCGGCGGTGGGGTCCCGGGGCAAACCGCTGGTTGCCCTGTTCGACGCGCTGGCGCATACCGTTTTTGGCATCGTGAACATTCTGATGAGGTTCGCACCGATTGGGGCTTTTGGGGCCATGGCCTTCACGGTGGGGAAATATGGCCTCATCGCGCTCGGTCCGCTGGCGAAACTGATCGTCACGTTTTATGCGACGTGCGTTCTCTTTGTGCTGGTGATACTGGGACTGATTGCGCGCATAGCCGGGTTCAGCATCCTGAAGTTTCTGCGATATATAAAGGAAGAGGTACTGCTGGTGCTGGCGATCAGTTCTTCGGAGCCGGCCATTCCGACGTTGATGGCGAAGCTCGAGAAACTGGGCTGCTCGAAGTCGCTGGTCGGGCTGGTGGTGCCGACCGGATATACGTTCAATACGGACGGCACAAGCATTTACATGACCCTCGCGGCGCTTTTTGTGGCCCAGGCGACGAATACACCCCTGACGCTGACGCAGCAGCTGACGATTTTCGGAGTGGCGGTGCTGACGTCGAAGGGCGCAAGTGGTGTACAGGGCGCGTCGTTTATTGCGCTGGTTGCGACACTTACGGTGATTCCGGCGATTCCGGTCGCAGGGATGGCGCTGATCCTGGGAATCGACCGATTCATGAGTATGTTTCGAGCACTGATCAACATGGTAGCGAACGGCGTAGCCACGGTAGTGGTGTCCCGTTGGGAAAAAGAGATCGACGCCAAAACGCTGTCGTCGCGGCTGGCTTAGGCTCCGGCAACCGCTTTGCTACCTTACCTTGCTGGTTTTTCGTTTGTCCTTAATGCACAAAGTTTCCCCCGATGAGGTAGATCTGACCGCTATCCGTGTTGAAGGCCAAGCCGTTCTGCCCCCAACGGACGAGCCGCAGAGGATTGCCTGTCACGTTGGGTATGGTCATTGAGCTCACCAGGGCGAAGGTTGTCAGATTGAAAGACTGAAGAGTAGCTGCCGTTCCTGAGACGGAGACAAAGAAAGCCGTGTTGAGGGCCGAATCCGGCACCATCGGGCCAGAAGTGTTGAACGTTCCAACCAGAGTGCCGGCGACTGGGTCCACGCCATGGCCCGTGTCGCTGTAGACCAGCTTCGTACCGGGGTCGAAGTGCAGTCTGGTGTCTCCGATTCCGAGGGGATCGTCGTGGGAGACGGCCGCGCCGGTGGCGCTCGCAGCGAGGACGAACAGGTCAGAGCTCAGTTCGCCCGTCGAAAAGAGCGTCGTGCCATCCGCGCCCCAGCGGAGATAGTTAAAATCCGCGAGATTCGTCGAAGTCGCACGAGCCGTGGCATCGTCGAAGATTTTTATTCCACCCTGGGCATTGGGTGAGACGTTGAAAGAGCCCATCGCAACAGCCGTGGTGTGAGGTAGAGCGGGCGCAACACCAAGGTCCAGGGCATATTGGGGACCAAAGAAACCGGCCGTGCCGAGCGAGTAGCTCACGTCGGTACCCAGGTTGGGCAATGTAAAGCGCTGAACAGAAGAACCTCCATCAATCCCCGCATAAAGAAACCGGCTGTCATCGGATAGGGCCAGGACGTCCGGATTACTCCCCGCGAACTGTTCGCCGACAATTTTCAGAGCGAAAGGGTCGAGGACCGAGATGGTGTTCCCGTTGGCGACGCTGCTCGGTACGGATAGGTAGAAGACCTGATTCTTGGCGTCAAAGACGATATCTTTTGAGGCTTGATTGAGGACGCTCACAGCAAACCCTGTTCCTGCTGAGCTGGTTCCTCCGGTTGTGCCGACAAAAAAGGTTGAAGGGGCCGAGAGGCCGCCGCTGGCGGAAGGATTGGAAATGGTGATGCTCGCGGTTGTGGCCTTAGCCACATCACTCGACAGGATCTGTGCAGTCAGCTGCGAATTGGAAACCAAGGTAGTGGCTAAGGCATGGCCATTGAATTGCACGACCGAGGCCGAATTGAAACCAGTCCCAGCCACAAAGAGAGTGAATCCCGCAGCGCCCGCGGTCGCCGAACTGGGAACCAAAGACGAGATAACCGGAGCGTTGGGCGCGGGCGTGGAAGGAGGTGTAGGCGTTGGGGGAGGGGTCAGATTAAGCGGAGGCGCTGGACTGACAAAGTCTCCGGCAACGAGCACTACCTCACCTGCCTTGGTGATGAATGCCAGGCCATTCTGTCCCCAGCGAATCAACCGCGCCGGATTGCCGGTGACGTTCGACACGGTAATGGATGTGATGGGAATGAAATGGGCTTGATCAAACGACTGGATCACAACCGAGCTCGATGGCTGGGTTGCAAAAAACACAGTATTCAGCGTCGAATCTGGCACCATGACAGCGGAAGTGTTAAAGTTCCCAACCGGCAGCCCCGTCGCGGGGTTAATGACATGGCCCTCGTCGGCGTAGACGAGCTTCGTGCCCGGATCGAAGTGAATTCTGTTTGCGAAACTCCCGAACACACCCTGAAAATCCTGAGCCAGCGTGACGCCGCTTGGATTAACGGACAAGGTATAAAAATCGAAGCCGGTATCCTCGTCGTTCGCGGCGTACAGTGCCGTTGCGTCGGAGCCCCATTGAAGCGAGTCGTATAAGGCGCCACCACCGCCACCGGGGCCAAAGCCCTTCGCGACCGTCGACCTCGGATTGGCGTCGTCGAAGATTTGCACCCCTCCCTGCGCCGACGGGGTGCTATTGGCAGTACCAATCGTGACTGCAGTCGTATGCGGGCTGCCGGGCGCTACCTGGAGGTCCAAAGCGAAGAATGGGCCGGCCGCCGGACTTGGTACGGACAGTGAATAACTAATATCTTTGGTCAGACTGGGCAAAGTGAACCGCTCGACGGAGGTGGAGCCGTCAATCCCGGCGTAAAGGAATTGGCTGTCGCCAGAAATGGCGAGGACGTTGGGATTGCTTCCCGCGGAGACCGAGGATGTGATGGCGCCCGTTGAGGGATCGAGCACGGAAATCGTGTTGGGGTGAGTGGAGGCGCTGCCGGTCACGGAAAGATAGAAGACGTTGTTGACCGGATCGAAGACGATGTCTTGCGCAGACTGATTCACCGTTATCGCGGCGAAATTGGTTCCTCCGGTAGTGCCAACGAAAAACGTGGACGGGTTCGAAGTGCCGCCGCTAGCCGGGGGATTTACGACCGTAATTTTGGCGGCGCCGGCGGTGGCGATGTCCGCAGCGGTGATGTTCGCGGTCAAACTGTTACCGGAAACGAAGGTTGTCGGGCGAGTGTTGCCGTTCCACGCGACCGTCGAGGACGGGACGAAATTTGTGCCGGTGACGGCGATGATGAACGCCGTGCCGCCTTGGATAGCCGAGCCAGGAGTGAGCAGCGAAATGGCGGGCGTCGGAGGCTTAATCGTAAATGTTGCAGCACCGGAGGTGCCACCGCCGGGAGCGGGAGTCGCAACCGCCACATTGGCCGTGCCCGGTGTAGCGATGTCGGCGGCCGTGATCGCCGCCTGCAGGCTGGTGCTTGACGCAAAAGTCGTGGCGCGAGCATTGCCATTCCACTGAACCGTAGAGGAGGGCACGGAATTCGTGCCTGTTACGGTGAGCGAGAAGGCTGCGCTCCCAGCGACAACGGTGTTTCGGCTCAGGGAGGTGACCGTCGGCGCCGGATTGTTGACGCTGAATCCGAGCGCGCTCGAAGTACCTCCTCCGGGAGCGGGAGTTGAAACCGTCACGTTGGCTGTGCCCGCGGTGGCGATGTCGGCGCTAGGAATAGCGGCCTGCAGGCTGGTGCTCGAGACATAGGTCGTTGCGCGGGCGCTTCCGTTCCATTGGACGGTAGAGGAGGAGATGAAGCTTGAACCCGTGACCGTGAGCGTGAATGCAGCGCTGCCAACGGTAGCCGAACTGGGATTCAACGACGCGACTGAGGGAGCGGGTTACTTTGGGGCGGGCCATAGCTTGAGCCACCGCAGGCTGTCATCCATGCCAGGCAGACGAAAAACAGGGCGGCTAGCGCGACGGGACGATTCGAAACTGACTGCAGCAAGCGCAGCGAGACAGCTTCCGCGCAAACGTACCATGGAGGGCGTTCCATGTCATTGCTCCTCTCCGAGCAGGCTAGGCGCCGAGAAGTTCAACGACGTTCACTTGATTCAGTTGTTGGGTCGACCCGGTCACCGACGAAAAGGCCTGTGTTAATCGAGATGCGCGGGATTATCACTGTCACGCGGCTGTAACGCAAGCGAAAAAGCGGAGCGACCGCGAGACCTACATGCTGAACCTCGGTTCGGCAGTGGTCACGTCTGGTGTGGTTCGCGAAAAAAGGAAAGGCCGTCAGGTCCCCTGCCGCTTCCTAAAGCGCACAGGCTTGCCGGCCTCGGAATTACGCCAGTTGGTTCTGGTTCTCTCTTGTTAGGCTCCCTAGAAAAGGAGGGTATTTGAATTAGGCCGTGCTGACCTTGAACACGATGAAGATAGGGTCGAGTGTCGGTGCCTGTAACACACGTCACGCCCCAGCGATTCCATCGGGCGCCGGAGTTTATGGGGCCAGTGGTTTAATTGCTGCCCCGACCTATTCGTCGTCGCTGGTGCCGCGCGCTGGCGCAAAATCCACACCGCGCAGGACCTCGCCGGAACGGGCAGAACGGACCGTCTGGAACTTGCCCAACCGTGTGTCGTCTTCGCTTTCGCCGCCAGGCAAAGTTGTTGCCGAGAGGCGGTCTGTAACACGCACGAGTTTGTTGGGGTCGGCGCCTTGATCTCCACTGGCGCTAACTGTAGATGTCACCGCCCAAAGGGTGACGGTGCCATCCGAGTTGACTCGACCGGTCAGGTTACGGCAGCCGTCGGTGGCGGGATTGAGCGCAGAGGAATAGTTCGGCACGCCGTAGGGAACACCGATGTTGAGGCCGTTCTGCAGGATATAGGCGCGCTGCCAGGTGCCATTTGAGAGAATCCACTTTTGCAGGCCGGCGGTGGCTTGCGCGAGGGGTGTGGCGACGTTGCCGTTGACAGGAGGAGAGACCAGCGTGCCGTCGCCTTCGTCGCAAACATAGAGAGTGTTGGCGTTGGCAAACCAGATGCCGAAGGGATAGGCAATTGGACTTGTTGTGCTGCTTGCGAGTGTGGTGGGAAAACCGGGCAGGACGGTGATGGGTACGGATTGGAGAGTGGCTGCGTCGCCGGTAGGAAGAACGCCGGGTGTGCCGACCAGATAGACGGTGTTGATGCCATTGCCTCCGCTACCTTTCGTGACGTAAAGGGTGTTGTTGAAGATGGTGACGCCGCGAAAATTGTTATCTTTGCCCGGCTTGTCTGCCGGATAGCCAAGGCTGGTGACGCTGAACCTGCCAATCATGGTGATATCGGGCGGAAGCGGGGGAGTCTGACCGGGAACAAGAAGTTCGACACCGGTGGAATTGACCAGGTCAACGCCCACCTGAGTCGTGGAAAGCTGAGATTTGGAGAGGCCGCCGTTGTTGTTATTGCCCGTTAGATAGTAGAGCGAGTTGGCCTTGATGGCGGCGCGGCCGTTATTGCCACTGTACGCGTTGCCTTCGGTGACCATAATGTGGCCGTCGCCATCGACCTCCGCTACCGCGCGGTAATATTGCGAGCTCACCGGATTACTGGGGTCGACTACGCCGGGTGTATTGGAGTTGGAGATGTCCAGCTGGTTCGGAGCGGTGACAAAGCCGGCACCACCGCGGTAGCCGACGAAGGTAATGGAGCGCCCATCAGTGGAACGGTGAACCGCGAGCTCGGATTTCGAACTAAAGCTGGTGACAAGGAGATGAGTGGGGACGGGAAGAGTGTTGATGAGGCGACCGTCGGTGGTGATGTTATCGAGGAAAATGGGGGAAGTGATGCCGAAGCTGCCGTCGGCCGAGTCATTGTTGAAGACAGTGGGATAGGTACCGTCGGCAACCGCGGTGTTACAGCCGGAGGAACTCGCGGCCGGGATGGTCACCGTGGTTGTGCCTCCCGCGAGGAGAGGAATAGTGACGGTGCCGGGAACACAATTGGGAGGCAACGTCTGGCCGACGACAACGGATGAGGAGTTGCCGGCGTAGACGCTGCGACTTAGAACCAGAGAGCCGGGAACGAACTGGCATTCCTGTCCATCATCAGCGATCGCTGCGGCCCTTCGGCCCGCCACGAGTGCCACGGCTAGCGCCCCAAGCATTAGAGTAAAAACAATCTTTCTCATATCATTAGCCTCCTGAACCCGCGGACCATCTCACGCCGCGAGGCCGGTCAGGTTAATTGCAGTGAAAAACTTTATGAACGTCTCGTAACCCGTGGTGCACTCGAGCGCACTTTTGCAGGACAAAGTCTTTGAGGAGGTTGAGGGATAGTCCCGTATACTTTTGAGCAGTGGAGAGACTCAGGTTGCGGCAAACCCATCCGGCGCAGCAGGTCGGCGCAGCGCGGGTCGGAGCGCACCCCATACGAGAACGGGTCCGCTGCGAGGCAGCCGCCGCGCCAGTTCCTTCCTGGCCTTTCGGTTTCGCCACAGCTTTTTATCCGTGCTCATCTCTGTTCTCCTCGGTGGGAAATGAGGATTCGGTTCGGCCCGGTGACGAACGGTTTAAGAAACTCTCCAACGGGGTCGAAGGACTCTTTACAAGGAGGTCCTTGCTACCAGACTAGTGATCGCCAGTACCGGAGCCATGCTTACCGTCGGGCAGTTAAGGATTACCGGGACCTACTCGTGGATCTTACCCACGTGTAGTCATACCTCACGCTGAAGCCGACGACAGACGGACCATTGTTATGCACAACTGCCTTGGCGAATTCGAAGACCAGCGAGTTTTGGGCATTAAAAGATACATTTATCTCACTGCCTAAGATGAAATTCTGTTGTGCATTGTCCTGAGGGACACCGTCGACGGTGGTAGTGCCGCGAAAGGAGTAGCGCGTATCAAGAGAGGCCCAGATACTGTCGTTAAAAGAATAGCTGATGTGTCCTTCAATTCCGGGTAGCGGCTGTTGCCGTAGGATCTCCCTTCCATGATAAGACGTGTTGTCGGTGTAGAAATAGGCGCTTACATACGCGTCGAACTCCCACTTTTGCTCAGGCCCAAATGGATGCGACAACGCGAGTTCTGGCTTGAACGACCAGCGATCCGAACCCAGGTTGAGAATCTTGTTGGGGTTGGATAAGCCCGTGGGTGCAGTGGTGGTGAGGCTCACACCCAAAGTGGTTGTCGGCTCGTAGTGTTCGAACTGCGCCACGCTGAGCGCCGGGCCTCCCTTCAGCAACATGGCCAGTGAGTAGCTGGAGTCGCCCGCGCCCGTGGTGGAGCCGTTGATGTTCGTGCCGCTGATCGAACCGCTAAGGCCAGCAACTGGAACACCAGCCTCCAACCACATCAAGCGGTGAAGGAACCCGAAATAACGGGTGTAGTCGATGGTGCCTTGATTGAGGTTAAATTGGGCGCCACTGATAATGAGCGAAGTATCTATCGAAGCGTTGGCATGCACGTACGCATAGCCCAGCTCCAGCTGATTAGTTCCCACAGGAGTATTCTCGTACGTGCGCGGATCGTTGAACTGGGCGGAGGCTTGGTTCGGGGCGTAAAGAACGGCCAGAGCGAGGCAGGCGAAGAGCCGTTTGTTCATGAGAGTAGTTTTAGCTGATCAGTCCAGCGATTGCTCCAGAACAGCCCGTTGAATTTTAACTGCTATTGCTTAAGGGTAACCGGAGCTCCGCTGACTCGCGTTGCCTTGAGGTTGACCGTTACTTCAACGCGACCACGACCTGATAGCAATCCTCAAAAAACCACTTTGATGATTCGCAGAATGAGTTCCTCTGGCGAGAAGATGGTGAGCAGCAGAGGCACGAGTGGAGCGGCAGTGGCCGCGGCCAAACGAGTGATGTCCTCGAGTCCGAAAGGAACAGAACGCATGTCTCGGACAAGAGCATAGCTGTTGCCAAGATCGGCGAGCGACTGGATATCGGCAGCTCCAAGAAGTTCCTCCGAAGAGGCGGGATCGGGGAGAACCCATTTTTGCTCAAAGCTCTCAACGTATCGGTGAGCGAGCAAGCCGTAGTCGGCCAATCCCTTTCTTCTTGCGCTAGCCATCCGCGGAGTGAACATCAAGAGTGGACCGAGAATCGCAAAGACGAAGAACGCGACAAAGCCACCGATCTGTAATTTGAAGGACAGCAGACTTTCCCCCCTGTAAAGGACGCGACCGGCAATCAATCCGGCAAGCATGGCCCCCTGGGCAAACAGAATCGGGCCGAAGGCATAGGCACTCTTACCCAGGAAGGCGATGCCAGCGCAGCGATCCGGGTGCGTCGGAATGAGGTTTAGATTGATCCTGGAGACCTGCCACAAAAAGCGAAACCAGATGAACAGTCTCATGTACCAGCGCAGAAGGATAAACTGCAAGATGGGTATGCTGACGAACACGTACCAGTAACCCGCGGTGGTTAGGTGCCAGCGTCCTCCAGGCATGGCGTACCAGGTCGAGGTGTCGAGCCCGATGCGACTGTGCCAGAGCCACAAGCCAAAAGTGTAAACAAAAAGCAAGAGACTGACCTCGAGGGGGATGGAATTGCGGAGCCTGACGGCTGACTGGATCGCGGCGCGATAGCGCGGAAGGTCCCCCGGCAAAACGATACGCCGCTCCACAAAACGGCGCACCACGGGACGTATTCGCAAATGAACGAGTAGTTCGGCACCAATAAGGATCGGAAGGGCGACGAGGAATCGTACATGCACTTCAACGTCATGAAAAAAGGAAATCCCCCTGATGCTCGCAGGAGGAGGACCGAAGGTGGCGAGTATCAACAGCGGTAGCCATGCGATTACGGTGAGGACGGCAATCCGACGATGCAGGAGCTCCAAATGGTCCCCGGCGAGATACGACCTCCGAAAGAGCTGGAAAACCGGACCACCCAGCACCAAGGAGAAATCGTCCGATTCTTGGAGAAAATTGGGCTCGGGCATTGCCGGAATACTAAACGAGGTCCCGTTCCGAAAACAACGGGGATCTCTACTGATGTCTCTCAGGAGTAATCGACAGCCAATCCCGGCAGTTGCGAGCGTTCGGCAACCTCGCTTTACGCTTCGGAAAATTGGATGACCACTTTTATGTCTTCCGGCTTACGCTCCAAGGCTTGCGCAAAGTTACCCGGGAGCTCGCGACGCGTAACCAGGCGACCCAGCCATGAACGGTCGGCCCGGGAGAGGGCTTCGCTCGCCTTGAACCAGTGTCTCTTGTTCGCGTTGACGCTGCCCACAATCACGTTGTTCTTCAGTACCAACTGCGCCGCAATTTCGGCAGCGGCAAGTCCGGCCGTCCAAGCTCCACTTCCCACGCCAGTCAGACATATGACGCCACCCGAAGCGACCGCCTGAACCGAATCCGCCACAACCGCGCCGACGCCAGTGCATTCCATGATGACATCTGGTTCGAAGCCGACGCTTCGTATTGTCCCGGTGTGATATTTCGCACCGAGCTCTCTTACCAGATCGGGCTTTGGGCCCGACTCGACACGATCCAGGACGTGAATCTCGAGACCCCGTTGGATCCCCAGAAGAGCTGCGAGGAGACCAATGGGCCCCGCTCCGGTCACGAGCACCGTTCGTGGCTCCCAGAAAGCCCGCCTGCCAACTGCGACGACGTGCTCCCAAGCCTTCGCAACCACAGTGGTCGGCTCAAGCAGTACGCCAAGAAGACCGAGGGAAGGGTCTACCTTTACCGCATACTCAGGCTCAATGCGCCAACGTTCGGACATGTATCCATTGATCTGCTTGATGCCTCGTTCGGTATACCGGCCGTTCTGGCACATATCCCACTCGCCTACTGCGCAATGCGCACATGGAACCGGATCCGGACGCCGGACAATGCCCACGACGAGATCGCCTTTCTGAAGCGCACTGCTATCTCCGGGGTCGATGACACGTCCAAGAGATTCGTGTCCCAGCACAAGACGGGGGCTTCCGGCGGGTGCCCAACCGTATTTTCCTTCAGCGATCTCAATATCGGTCCCGCAGACACCTACGGCAATTGCTTCGACAACCACGGATCCCTCACGCATATTGGGCTCGGGGACTTCCTCGAGTCGTGCACTTCCCGGTTTCTTGGGTTCAACAGTGATCGCTTTCATACCGTCCTCTCAGGCCATCGCAAGCTTTGAACGACTTAATCACACGAGAAATGGGTGGCTACGGAATTCAGTTCGGAAGCATCTGATCATAACTCTCGGCGATCCCTTTCCTTCTTCTCCTGGAGGCGCCTGCGTTTCGATTCGGGGCCCGATACTTCTCGGCCGTTAGCACGAACACTTCTCCAAGAAGCAGGTGGTAAAGTCTATTACAATCATGGAGTTGAAGGTGTGCGCGTCGCTCGGCTGGGAGAGCACCTGCTTTGCAAGCACGAGAGGTCGGCTCCAACGATTCATTCCCTTTGGTCTCACTTTGTCATGATTTCAATCGATTCGGGAAACCTGCTTCGCGCTCGAAGCAACCTCGAAATCGCAATCAGACAGGGTTTTAGGACATTTCTGGTGCGGCGATTTAATTATAATAGGTAATTATAGGTAATCGTAACTGATTATATTACACGAGCGCTCGCTTGCTCTCTGTTGGTGAACTCATGGGAGCGACGCACAAAAACAGCGGAACCCACAACGGGTTCTAGACCCGACTTGATGTTCGGTTTGGCGAATCAGGCAGGTTCAAATTCCCTTGCGCCCTTCCCGGTGTAATGTCACGCAGAAATGAATGAGAACCACCGCGGCGCTGCCGAACTGTGCGACAGGGGCGAGTGCCAGGAGCGTGACGATTTTCGCCCTGATTTGGTTGCAGACACCGCTCCCGACTCCACGGTTCCTCAAACGCCCGCCTTACGGGCCGCTTGATCAGCATGGCCGGTGTAGATTCTGTTCCTCACCGCCGCCGCAATCACCGGACGAACAGCTGAAGCACTATGTTTCGGCCCACTACATATCCGGGACAGCGGTCTACCTCTATAAAGGTGCCACCCGGAGATGAGAATCAGGTACCGAGAAGTGGTTCTCACACTCCGCTCGCGAGGTCATCTAGCGCCTTTTGTTTGAGGCGGACCGTTTTCCAGTCGTCGAAAAATACTGCGCCTAGTCCTCAGCTTGCGTGCTACCGCCAGGCGAGCAACCACCTTGCTGGCAAAGCTCAGGCAGGGGTTCCCTCGCCGGTCTTTTCCGGCTCTTCGGCAGCAAGGCGTTCGACGATTCGTGTTGCTCGGGCGACCTTCCGCCCGGTACGCTTTGCCCCGCGTGCCGTGCGGCGTACTGCACGACGCGCTTTTCGTATCGATTTCCGTCCAGCACGGCGTATCTTGCGCGCCACGCGGCGGCCGATCCGCCGGGACTGACGAGCCGCCCGCCGACTCGCTCGTCGGGCACGGCGCCTTGCCTGCCTCTTTTTACGGGGCATGTTTTCCTCCTTGACGATGATGTGTCACCAGTTTACCCTCGCATTGCCACCACGAACGGGTCTGACTAGGGCGGAGAGACACACAACAAACTCGGCGGAATCATACCGCGAATGAGAAGGTGATTGTCAACGTTTGTTCGCAAGACTAGAGTGCGTACGGTCGATGGGCGAGAACCAGAGGAAAAACCGCAGCAAGGAGGACCTAAACATGACCTTAGGGAAACCCCTCGTTAGTCCCGAGGCCTGCTGCTAGAATTTCTCTCCGAGGCGAGGTCGGACTGCTCGAAGCCTTTTATTAGGGGGGAAGATATGCACTGGAGAATGCGAGCTGTACTTTGTTGCGCAGTGATCTGTTCCGCTCCGAGCCTTTCCACGATGATATGTGCCCAGACGAATCCATTTACGAAGGCTCAGGTGGGCGACCGCATCCGCAAGGTGGAAGACGGTGTGGATCAGTTCCAGAAATATCTCGACAATCGCGGCGAAGATGCCCAGAACCGCGCCGATTCGGCGCAGAGTAGCGGAGCGACGTCGCGCCGCCAGCGTA
>Ga0207826_1000254_pt1 | contig 15092 bp, 12 predicted proteins | sample LuqExpMetageno80_FD_187837 | JGI IMG/M metagenome (GOLD analysis project Ga0207826, IMG submission 187837) | Tropical forest soil microbial communities from Luquillo Experimental Forest, Puerto Rico - Sample 80 (SPAdes) | ecosystem: Environmental > Terrestrial > Soil > Tropical forest ... | reverse complement strand
CGGAGCCTGTGTCGTCATCGTGATGTGGGGCGTCACGCAGGCATCACATCTTCTTGTCATCCTGCTGATAGCCTTGTTGCTGACCTACTGCATTCTCCCGTTCCCCCGATGGCTGATGCGCCGCTTCCATATCTCCAAGACCATGGCCATCGTCACCACCGTCACCCTGGTGATCATCGGCCACTTTGTAGTTTCCCTTCTTCTGGTCGAGACGGGCTTGCGGATCAAGGAGCGGCTGCCAATCTATGAAGAACATTTGAAGATCATCTTTGAGCACACGCAAGTGTTTCTGAGCGCTCATGGCGTCAACCTTGCAGCTTCCTCTGCCTCCGGCAAGCCCGCGACAGAACGAATCATTGGCTTTGCCCGCGAGGTAGCTCCAGGCATGATTGGCCTTCTTTCCGATCGTTTTCTGGTGGCACTGTTCTCGTTGCTCTTCCTGGTCGAGATGACGGAACATGATGAAACCAGATTGGGCCCGCTCGCTAGAGGCCTCCTGTACTATGGCGGCGACGTGCAGGGCTTCATTGTGGTGATGGCGAAGACAGGTGCTATTACTGCGCTAGCCAATTTCGTATTGCTGCTCGCCATCGGGGTCGACTTCCCCTTCCTATGGTGCGTTCTATATTTCTTCCTGCATTTCATCCCCGACCTGGGAATTCTGATTTCATTGGTGCCGCCTACTCTCCTGGCGCTGGTTACCCTGGGCTGGAAACAAGCTCTGCTTGTAGCCGGCGGGCTCATCCTGACCAATGCCCTCGCCGACTACGTGCTCAAGCCGAGGTTCATGAAGAAGCAACTGCACATCTCGTTTCTCGGGGTCATGTTGTCGTTGATGTTTTGGGGCTATCTGCTAGGACCGTGGGGCAGCATCATGGCGACCCCGCTGACAATGGCTCTCCGCAGGTTCGTTTCTCTGCATGCCCGGCCTGAAGAGCTTGCAGCGGCGTCCTCGACGTAAGCTGGCCACCGCGTTCGGAGCAGTGAGCGCTGTCGCAGGACGAGGCGGCCGGTACAAGACGCAGTTTGCAGCAGATCGATTTTCAGCCGCTTGGAGGATTTCATGGTTTGGTACTTCGTTCGCTTTGCTGTCTTGACGCTGGTAGCGACAGGCCCTCTCCTGCCGGGCGTTCGACTGGCCTACCAATTCCCGTCGGTTTAAGGGAGCACCACCAGTCCGTGGTGACGGAACGATGACGTTTGTCACCGAAATCAGCGGACGAGCTAAAACTACAACTGGCTTGGCACAATCCAATGCGCTGAGCGGCATAAGAAATTGACATCAATTCCCAATGAGCAACCGCACGATCGACCGCCGAGGGCGAGGAATGCGATTGCGAGCTGGGAAATCGAGGACTCAACGTCATGTGGAATGCAACAGCGCAGAGATTTCATCGAGTCACGCTGCTTTGGGCGGCGGCCTCTCTTCCGCTAGTCCTTTCAGCCGACAGGATAGCCGCGCAAAATCCGCAGATGGCAGACAAGCTAATGGCCATCAAGCAGGCTCAGGACACCAACAAACAGAAACTTGCGCAGTACAGATGGCAGGAGACTGAAACCATCAGCATCAAGGGCAGCGTCAAGGACACCAAAATCTATCAGGTGCAAATGGTGAACGGCCAGCAGCAGAAAAACCTGCTTAGCGACCAGAAGGCGCAGTCCGGCGGACACGAAGGCCGCATGAAAGAGCGCATGATCGAGAAGAAGACGGAGGAATACGAGCAATACGGCCAGCAAATCAGCGCCCTGGCCAAACAGTACACCACGCCAAACCCGCAACTTCTGATGCAGGCCAAGCAGGCCGGCAATATCTCGGTGCAACCCGGGGCCGGCACAGTCAGTCTGGTGATCAAGAACTACATCAAGCCGGGCGATTCCGTGACCATGACCATCAGTGAGCAGACCCATTCGCCGGTCAGTGTCAAGGTGAACTCGTACTTGAACGATCCCAGCGACGCGGTCAACATCTCCGCTCAGTTCGCGCAGTTGCCGGATGGCACCAACCACGTCGCCATGGCGACCATCAACGGCGTCAGCAAACAGCTCACGGTTGCCGAGAAGAACTCGAATTATCGGAAGATGTGATCGATTGCTACTCGTGCGACACGATTGGGGGCGGGATCTCAGTAGGACCGTGCCCTAGGCCGGTGGGAGAGAAAATGAACGACTAACATCTTCGCTCCAGACTCTCTCCGGCCGCCGCCCCAGCCATCACCTTAGGGAAACTGGAGCAATGTTGTTATTAGCCACCTGATTCGCTTGCCGGTTGCTGATTGTGATTTACGGACAACCTGCACGCCTCAGCATTCACTCACCTCGCCAAGCAGATAAGTCCCTTCACGGGTCAGGCAAACTAAATCGCCTCCTGCTGGCACAATCCTGGGTTTGCTCCGGCATAAGTAAAGGAGAGCACAACACCGAAGCCGTCTCGTTCCAAGACGTCGCCGCGGTTTGAGACGTCGCGCGGGTCGTGGTCCCGGCTAGGGCAGTTCCGCGATCGAGGGAATCTACCAATGTACAAGCTTCGAGCGAAGTTCTTCATAAGCACCAGGTTATTGATCTTGGCTGTTCTCTCCGCTTCCTTGCAAGTCAGCACTTTTGCGCAGCAGCCGGCAAAACCGGAACTACAGGAAGTCAAGGCGATCACCGAGGAAGCCTACCTCTATGGCTTCCCGATGGTCGTCGGCTACAAGGTGATGTACGGCTTTTTCATTGACCGCAACTCCGGTCAGTTCAAGGCGCCGATCAATCAGATCAACAATGAGGCCCGCGTCTTTACCCCCAAGGACACCGGAATCAGTACGCCCAATAGCGACACGCCGTATTCGATGGCGTTGCTGGATCTGCGCGCGGAGCCATTCGTCCTCTGCATGCCCGAGATCGAGAAGAGCCGCTACTACGATGTGCAACTGGTGGATCTCTACACCAACAATTACGGATACATGGGCAGCCGTAGCACCGGTAACGGAGCATCATGTTACCTGGTCGCGGGTCCGGAGTGGAAGGGTGAGACGCCCAAAGGCATCGCAAAGACCTTTCGCAGTGAGACCGAGTTCAGCCTGGTGGTCTACCGCACGCAGTTGTTCAATCCTGCCGACATCGTCAACGTGGAGAAGATACAAGCGGGCTACAAGGTGGAACCGCTGTCGAGCTATCTCGGCAAACCCAAACCGCCCTCTGCTCCGGCGATCAACTGGCCGAAATTTGAAGACAACGCGTTCACCACAGGTTTCGCTGAGTATTTGAACTTCCTGCTGCAATTCTGCCCTCCGGTGGGCACTGCGGCCGTCGAGGTACCGTTACGTCATAAGTTCGCAATGATCGGTATCGGAGCAGAGAGGAAGGCGGCTCCCAAAAGCGTTTCTCCGGAGCTCAAGGCTGCGATGGGTGACGGCATCAAAGCCGCCCTCGCCAAGATTGAGGAGACGGCGAGCAGCGTCGGCTCGAACGTGAACGGCTGGCAGATTGGCGCAGCGGCTGGCAGTCGCGAGTTCTACCACGGCGATTGGGCGCTGCGGGCGGCCGCTGCCAAACTCGGAATCTACGGCAACAGCGAAGCCGAGGCGGTTTATCCCTATACCCGCAGCGATGCGAACAACATTGCGCTGGACGGAAGCAAGCACACCTACCAGATGACCTTTGCGCCAGAACAGCTGCCGCCGGTGAAGGCATTCTGGTCCATCACCATGTACGACGGCCGCACCCAGCTTTTGATCGAGAACCCGATTGAACGTTATCTGATCAACTCGCCCATGTTGCCGGAGCTGAAGAAAAACCCCGACGGGTCGATCACCATCTACGTTCAGCACGATTCGCCAGGGAAAGAAAAGGAGTCAAACTGGCTCCCCGCGCCGAACGGGCCGATGTTTATCGCCATGCGCCTCTACTGGCCGAACACGGAGCCACCTTCCGTCTTTCCGCTGGGCAAAGGCACATGGGCTCCGCCGGGGCTGGTTGCCGTCGGCAATCTCAACGCCCTCGACGTGCGCCGTTTCGGCGACAAGTCGCTGGAAAACTTCATTCGCACCGATACTCGCTACGGCCACGACGGCCTTTTCCAGGGCCCGCGCGGGTGGGGATATTGGAACTATCTCGAATACCCCAGGCCGGTCCAGAACCCGAACCTGTGGCCGGACATGCAGTCAACGTACTTCATCGGCCGCCTGGCATTGCCCGCAGGAAGCACGTTGACGCTCAACTACACTTATCCGCACGCGCGCTATTTTCAATTTGCGCTCTACAAGGCTCAGGGGACCACATTTGTCTCGATAGGCGAAGCGCTTTCGGGGCAAGACATCGAACCAGATCCCGGGTCCAAGAACCCGTTCCGGGTCGGCGCCGATCGCCTCGCAGAACCTCGCAACTTCACGCTCCGAATTGCGGCCGAGAATGCGCCGGCTGACCCCAAGCAACGTGCCCAGAACACACTTTATGTGGGGAAGGACGGCGGCGAGCTGATGTTCGTCAACCGGGCGTACCTCTCTGATCAAGGCAGCGATGGGGCGGGATGGGGGCCCGCAGCGTCACCTTCAGCGGGAAGTGGACTTCCAACTTACAGCGCCACCCTCGCGCATGGGACGAAGCTGTCGGCCGCTGACGTGGTCAAGCAGTTCGCACGGCCCTTCACTGCTTCCACCAAGCAACCCGTGACCGCCGAGCAGTGGGAGATGTTAGTGCGCTCGAAGGAAAACGACCCCGCGCTGGATCCGGCCACAGCGCCGGCGCGCAAAGATCCCAGGTGGGAGAAGTACTGGAACATCCGCTACTCCATCGTGGGATCGTTCAAAACACCTGAGGAGCGGGCCAAGATCCCCTACGCAAGCGCCATCGACGGCGGCGGTGATCCGGAAACCATGTACATGTTCGTCCAGCTCTCGCGCAAGTTCGGCCCGGTGTATGTGATGCGTGGCAAGATGCCAACCTTCCCCAACACTTACGCCGGCGCGGGCGGCCGAGGCCTCGAGGTAATGCCGCCGGCGCAAACCCAGTATTGGTCGCTGGTGAGCTGCGAGGCCATGCCGTCCGGACAGATCGTGGACGCCCTCACCGATATGCAGGTGCCGCTCGACAAGGACGGCTACTACACCATCGTCTACAGCCGCAAGGAGGACCGGCCCGCGAACGCGACAGCACAGAATGGCGTGGCGTGGATCGAGTGGAGCCCACGCGGCGAGGGCGTCGACACTCCGCAGAACCGAACCGACTTCGGGATGCTGATGCTGCGGTTCATCCAGAACGACCCGAACTGGGCGCAAAGTCCAGACAAGGTGACGAAGCCCGGCCTGGAAGAATCCGTGATGGGACCGTACTATCCGCGCGGGGAATATATGGACAAATCCACCTTCGAAGCGATTGGACCGAGAAAGTAACCATCCGAGCGCACACCAGAAAGGGCTCAAGCAGGAGATTTGCATGACCAAATCAGGAGTATTCAAGCTTGTTGGACTGATCATAATCGTCGTGTTGGCAGCGGCGGCTTATCTCTTATGGCCGATACTCTCTCAGAAAGCTGAGCACCGGGTTGGAGAGATCGGCCTCACATCCAACGAAATCGCAGCCAACGGCCCGCTTCCGGGCGATGTAACTCTGTACTTGAAGGAGCTGGCCTGCCAGCAGAAACTGAAAACCGGCTATTATCCGTCCATCAACGGCGCAGAGATTGCCAACGCCCAACGCAGCGGCATCTTTCCCTGCGCGACCTTTGCGGGCTCCGATGACGGACCCAATCAGGTATTTGCCTACCGGGGGGAGGACGACTACCCGGTGGCGTCGTACCTCAACAACCGCAAGCCGGGCGAGATCTACATCGTAGGCGGCGAATCACCGCCCAGTAACGGTCCCATGCCGGTCGGACCATTCGTGGCCAAAGCTGACTCGGCCTCGGGTAAGCAAGTCTGGCGTACTTATTTGTGGAATGGCAACACGTCGGATGCCTGGATTGGCAACACCAATCTGAACATCCTGCCTAACGGCAATATCGTGGAGTCCTGGTCAACTCACATCGTTCTTCTCGATGGCGACACTGGCCTCATCCTGAGAGAGAATACGCTGCCGAGCGGTGCAGCGGCCCCTCTCGACGCAAATTTCAAACACGTGACTATGGCGCCGGATGGCACGTTGATCCTGAAGGACCAGACCCGTCCTGCCGGCTGCAAACTTCAGGGCACCCTGGCGATCATGTTTTGTCCACCGGAATTTAAACAGGCCAATTCGGAACTGGTGGCGGTGAATCCGGACACACTGGAAATTCTCGACGCGGTTGAATTGCCGGTACCAGCCTCAGTACCGCATACCATCACCATGTTTGAGGGCAAGATCGCCATCTACATTGGGGAGAACGACGGAGGACTTCGCTACTTCTGGGACCCGAAGACCAAAAAGCTCTCGCAGGACAAATCATGGGTCCCGAACGTCTTGAAGGAGGGTCAGACCACCCCCGCTGCGCCGAGCATTCTGGGCGATTGGATCGTCTTTCAAACTGACGGTATCTTGACCGAGAAAGTCGCCTCCACCATCGTCGCCGTAAACCAGAAAGATGCGTCCAATGTGAAGGTCATTTTCCCGTTCGGGCAGCTCAAGCCGGGGGAGATGAGTTTTTGCCTGCCCAAACCTGAAGTTGACCCTGAGAACAGCATGATCTATTCGGCGGACTGGGGTCTGGGCAAAGTGGCGGGGATCAAGTTTGACCAGGCAACAGGGGAATTGAAGACGGTATTTGTTCTCGACGACGCGACGAGCAGTCTTCAACCTCTGATCGGCCCGCCGGACAAAAGGGTGCTGTTGCTCTCCAATGTCAAGAGCAACATACCAGACTTGCCTTTCAAGGCGATGCTGGCCACTAAGAACTACAAGGAACAAGTCACCTGGCGTGATGCCTCTACCGGGCGAATTTTGGCGGAGTCCGACTTTTTTGAACCGATGGGTCTCAACAACTTGATTACTCCGGGGTTCGGAGGTCGCGTGTACTACATGACGGCTAAGGGAATCATCATTCTGCAAGTCGTGCCGAAGTCTGCGGCCCCGCCGGGCAAGTAGTGGGCCACGGACTGGCCACGATGTCTGTGTTGGCAGCAACAATGTCGTCTCGGACCTGAATACGAAGGCTTTCGATGCTGGACAAGGCACAATCACGACCGGATTTGCTGCTCCTGCTCTCTCTGCTGCTGGTTATCTTGATCTATCCGGTGTTGGATCATGGTAACGTGCGCAGGCTGATTCTCGGCGTGCTGACGTTTGTGCCGGTCGCTTTGGCGACCGTCAGGCTGGCGCAAATCAAGGCATGGGTTTGGCCATCGGTAACCTTGATGTTGGCGACTTTGGTCGTCGGGGTGGCAAGTAACCTCTATTCCAGTCCGAGACTAATTGCAACGCGATGGGGAATACTGACAGCGTTTTTTGCAGTTACTGTTTTCGGGCTGTTCTCCTACCTGAAGAACGCCCGCGCCGTCACCAATTCCCATCTGTTCACCGCGGTCAGCATCTACCTGCTGATCGGCATGCAATGGTATGCGCTGTACAGCGCCATCGATGCCATCTATCCGAACGCCATCCGATACAGCTCCATGGCGCCTCTCGATCGGTCCAGCGCGTTGTTGTACTTCAGCCTGGTAACACTCTCGACCATCGGCTACGGCGACCTGGTCCCTCTGGACGGCGAAGTGCGTATGTTGGCAGCACTCGAGGGGATTACCGGAGTTCTTTACCTCGCTATCACCATCGCGTTGCTGGTTAGCGCCTACCGCCAGCAGGGAGCTTCGAGTGGGCAATGAAACGCCGCAGCCCGCCATTCAACGGAGAATTTCAATTCAAACTCGAATACAAGCCGAGTGGAAGGGAACTGCCCTGAGGAGGGTGCCATGAAAAAAAGAATCACCGAGATTAGTTGGCTACTTGTCTTGATCGCGGCTGCAGCACCGGCCGGTTTCACGCAAGCATCGTCGGTAATGCAAGACTACCTGAAGCAGAACATTGGCCTGACGCAAGACGAGATGACGGCCATCCGCAACGGAAAGCCGGTTGCCAAGGTCCTGCCGTCCCGTACTCCCGACGAGATCATTGTCTTCGGGGCGGTCTATGTCAATGCAGACCCGGCCGGATACGTGAAGTATGCGTACGATTGGGACCGTCTGCGCAAGACTCCGGGCTACCTCGCCATCAACACGTTCAGCGATCCTCCCAAGCTGGGTGATTTGCACGGCTTCGAACTGGACAGCCAGGATGCGCAGTCTCTGAAGAGCTGCAAGCCCGGTGATTGCGCCATCCAGTTGCCCGGCAGCACGATGGAAGACCTGCGCAAGTCCATCAACTGGTCGGCGCCCAACGTCACTGAAGAGGTCAACCAGTACATCCAAAATCTGGCGCTGACGCGGCTGGATCAATATCTGAAGCAGGGCGACAAGGTCCTCGGCGCCGTCTACAACGACAAACAGCAGCAAGTCGGTGTCGCCGATCAGTTTGCTTACATCCTTAGCTACGCCAAGGCGATGCCGCAGAACCTTCCTGAGTTTCGCAACTATCTCCTGAGTTATCCCCAGGGGATGCCGCCCAACACCTACAGCCTCGTCTACTGGGACAACGTGAAGTTTGGATTGAAGCCCACTCTGCGCATAGTGCAGGTGGTTGTGATGAAGGGCAGTTCTCCCAAGCAGCCTGCCTACACCATCGCAGAGAAGCAACTGTATTCCAGCCATTACTTTGAGACGGCATTGAACCTGACCTTCTGCATCACTGACAGCACCAATCCAAAGCAGGGATTCTATTTGGTGCAGGTGATGGGTTCGGAGCAGGCGGGGCTTACGGGATTTAAGGGATCCATGGTCCGACGCGTTGCCGTCAGCCATTCCGTGACCGATGAGCAGACATCGCTTACAGCCGTTAAGAACGCGCTGGAGCACAAGTAAACAGGTATTCCCATGCCTCGCGAGGCGCCAAGGAACGATGCGCGATGAAAACATCTTTTCGTTGTCTCATCGCGCTCGGGTTCTTGTTGTGTCTGGCGTCTGTACTAGGGGCGCAGAGCCTTTCGCCACGCGCGTATGTCATTACACCGGTGGGTTCCAATGCGGTGACTGTCAGCTGGGACATTGACACCGGGGCCATTCAATTCAACAATACGGCCCCAATCGCCGGAGCCAGCGGAACAATCAATGCCTTCCTTCCCACCTACTACCATGCGTTGAGCCTCTGCGGGCGGTCCGCCAATGTCTTGGTCGGCTTGCCGTACGCCGTAGGTACGTTCCAAGGGCTCGTAGTCGGCCGGGAAGAGAGCGTGTACCGCTCGGGCCTGGACGATGGCTTCCTTCGCTTCTCGGTCAACCTCAAGGGCGGCCCTGCGATGAAGACGCCACAGTTTGCAAAATGGAAGCAGAAGACCCTACTGGGTGTCAGCCTCTTCGTGCAGGCCCCTACAGGCCAGTATGACCCAACGAAACTGATCAACATCGGCACCAATCGCTGGGCCTTCAAGCCTGAATTCGGCTACTCCCAGAGCTGGGGGCACTGGGTGCTCGATGCATACGCCGCAGTGTGGTTTTTCACAACCAACCCCGAATATTTCTCGCATAACCCGATCTTTCCTGGGACGAATGTACAGACGCAAGCTCCACTGGGCGCGTTTGAAGGTCATCTAAGCTACGACTTCAAACCGCGCCTATGGGCCTCTCTGGACGGCAACTTCTACTTTGGCGGTGAAACCCGTTTCAATGGAGTGCCCAGTCCCACCACCCGGCAGCAGAACTCGCGGGTCGGCGTTACCGTGTCGATTCCCTTCTCCAAGCATCAAGCGGTCAAAGTTGCTTACTCCAACGGCGCCTATGTTCGTTTTGGTGGGGACTTCCAGGCGGTCTCCATCGGTTGGCAATATTCCTGGATCGGCAAGCATTTCAGGTGATGTCGCGCAAGATGAGCCTATTGCTCCATCTCCGCCAGCGCCGCGCGCATCGGCGCATCGGAGACTCGAATCAGTCCTTTGTACCGCTGATACATTTCGGCGATCAGGAAGATTGCTCCGGCGAGCGCCAAGGCAGAAATACCCAGGCTCGTAACCACGGTCACGTTAGGGCGAACGAACATTCCAAAACTGGCAAACAGCATTGTTAGCCAGAACAGCAGCATGAACAGCAATGGCGTGGGCAGAGGGGTGGCCCTCTGTTCGAACATCAGCCACTGCGTGTGGCCGATCTCGAGCGCCAATCCCAATGCCTGAGCCTGTAAATGCTTCTGATATTCGTTGCCCGGCGAAAGTGCTTGCAGCTTGTCATAGAGGGCTTCTTTCTGGAATCGCCGATCACGGAATCATGCCGCATTCGAACATCTTGTTGACGATGGGAGCGGCGATCTTGTCAATGAATGCGGTCCGCATCTGCGGGTCGCTCTTCAATGTCTGAATCGCAGTCTGCTCCTGCTGCGAAGGAGGTGTCTTCTTCGCTTTCTGCTGCCATAGTTGCTCGCAGGTCGAGGTCTGATACTTCTGGATGACCTTATTGGCGATCATGTCCATCATCGGATACTGCTGTGCGTTGCCAATGGTGACGTACAACAGAGCCAGCATCAGCGCAATTAGTGAAATGCGCCTCATTATGTATCTCCTTTTAGCGAGTGGCGGGCCAGCGATTCGTTCGCCGTTATCTCCGCCACTCGGCTGCAATACTTGCTAGGCTTACTGGTTCGGTGTTGCTGCCACCTACTTGTGCTTGGCCCTCTTGGGTTGAGCAGACGAGCGTGATTGTCCCTGCACCACGCTTTCGTCAATCGTTACCGACTCTTCTTCGTTAAGCGTCGCTCCTTGGGGAACGTAGTAAAACCGCGACGCTTTGCCCTTTGTGCCACCCTGTTTTACTTCGAGTCGGCTGGCGTCCACCTTTGGCCCTAACTCGTCGGTCGTCATGTAGTACTTGATGTTGACCGCGCGCTGCGCTCCAATTTGCTCAGCGTTGACGACTTCCGTCTGGTCCTTGTAGCCCACGACTACGACTTTGCCGCCCGGCATCTGCTGGATCCGCAGCGCCAGCTTGTCGAGCACATCCTTGCAGTCGTTGTCCACCCGCCATGGCCGCTTGGGGTCTTTTTCGAACGTGCATTCACCCCAGTTTTCGACCTCCGCTACCTTTTGCACTGGTGGCACAGTGACAGACGTGGTACAGCTGGTGCTGAGCTTGCGGTCGTCCGTCGCTGTGCCCGTCACGGTAATCGAGCTGCCCGCGTCGGCGTTGGTCGCAACCAGGGTGCCCGAAGTACCACTGCCGCTGAATTGACCGCCGGCGCTCGACCAGCTATAGATCAGCGGACGGTTGTCCGGGCTGGAAGCCGTCATCGTGACGGTCCCGCTCTGGTTGATGGCCAAGGCATTGGGGCTGGCGGAGCAGCTCACCACCGGCGGATGCACCGGTCGCGGATTGACCGTGTAGTTTGCCGTGCAGGTTGCGGAGTTGTTCTTCTTCTCCTTGGGATCGGTGAGCGTCGCCGAGCCAGTGTAGCTGGTGGTCTTGCCCAGAATGCCTTTGGCAAAATCGCCTGCCATACCGGTGGTGTCGATGGTCTCCGACTGCGCATTGGTGCCGGAGATCTTGGCGCCGTTGCCGTTCCACGCATAGGTGACGGGGTGCTTGGGATTGAAGTTGCTACCCGTCGCCGTTAGCTTGACCGGCTCGCCTTCCAGAACCGTACTCGGCGAGGCCGAGCACGACGCTGTCGGCGGCACCGGCGGAGCTCCGCCCATGGTGAGCACTATGCCGCCGACGTAGCGGAAGTTGTTTTGATTGCCAGTGTAGCTGGTTCCGTTGATGCCAAAGCGGGTATAGAGGTAATCCACCTCGACCGGCCGAAGTGAGAGATGACGGCCGGCAACCATGTCGATACCTCCGCCCAACGCCATAGCGAATGCATTGTTGTTGCTACTGGCCGACGTGACCCCGTGAACCGCGTTGTAGATCGATGCGTAGGCATTCGTGTGCGCCGCGCCGAACAGAAATTCCGCGAACGGCTGCACCCGACCGGAGTGCTTCTTGATCTGCGGGCCGAACATATAAGTGAACATGTTGCCGTTCACTTGGCCGGCATAACCCAGGCTCTGGAGTTGATTCCTCAGCCCACTGCCCTGGGTATAGCCCATGAAGTCGGCCTTGATGCCAAAAACGTTTCCAAAATTGAAATCGACCTGACCGCCGCCGCCGAAGACGTTAAAACTCGTAATCGGCGACAGATTAGGATGCACGTTGATCATCGAAAACCCAATCGGGATCTCCACCTTGGGAACGTCCTGCCCCCACACGCTGATTCCACAGAACACCGTAAGCAATAAGACCAGGGCCCGTTTCATTGATACCTTCCTGAGTGACTCATGAGTGTTATGTCAACGAGTGCCGCACTAAATGGTGATTTGTGCCACCGTCTCAGCGAAAACTTATCCGCCGCTGGCTGGCACAAAGCCAACCCCCCGGTGGCATATCTCAACATCGGGTTCCGAAACACGACGTGGACTGAACAGACCTGTATTTGGCTTGCCGGTGGTCGCACGAAGATCTGGCTCTCAGACTGACTCGCGACCAGGCCCAAGAGCAGAGTTGAAGGAGCACGTGTCGATGAGATTGAGACTCTTTGTGTTGGTTTTTGCCCTTGCGTGCAATCTGTTACCTCTCAGCGCCCAGCAGCGCGGGCAATATCAGCCTGGGCAGTTCGGGCTAAACGCTGGTGTGCTGCCCTCTCCTGGCTTTACTTACGTCAACATCGCCATCAACTACGCCTCTACCCGGCTTAACGGCCCGAATGGCAATGAGGTTCCGACCACAGGTTCGTACAACGTCTGGGCTTTGGAGAATTTCTTTTACTATGTGCCTAACGCAAAGGTTGCCGGGGGGAACTACGCGTTTGGAATTGCGTTCCCTGTGCTGGCGAATGGTTCCCTTGCGTTACCGCAATACGGAGTGAGCGGTGGCGGGTACGGCCTGGCCGACACCTGGTTGCAGCCTTTCACTTTGGGTTGGCATTTGAAGCGGGCTGACCTTTTTGTTGGCGACGCTCTGTGGCTTCCGACCGGCCGATACCGCGTCGGTGCCAGCAACAATATCGGATACGGTGATTTTGGCAACCACTTCATTACCGGAACCACCGTATACCTCACGAAAAACAAAGGCACCAGCGCGAACCTGTTTACTGATTGGGAAGTGCACAGCAACAAGAACGGAACCGACGTCACTCCGGGACAGGCATTCACCGACGAGTGGGGGATCGGCCAGGTGTTGCCGCTGAAGAAGAACTTTTCCCAGCTCTTACAACTGGGCGGCGTCGGCTACGACCAATGGCAGGTGACGGCCAACACCGGCGTCCTGAAGAATGCGCCGTTTTACTCGGTGCATGCCGCCGGACTTCAGGCCAATTACATCCTGCCTGAGAAGAACTTGAGCATTGGATTCAAGTACTACTGGCAATACAAGGCCATTGCGACAAGCATCGGTGACACCCTGGCGGTCGAGTTTGCCTGGACGCTACGCGATCCCAAGCCCAAGCCGCCCAAACACTAGGGCGTTTTCCAGGCGAGGATGCTATGGATCGAGCGCCCGGTAGGGAGGCTGATCGACTCAGTACACATCGTGCCGACTCTCATGCGGTGCCGAGCCAATGACGATGAGGAGTGCGCTGACGGAATCGGGTGCAAAGCACTTTGTTTTGCTGCTAATCCTGTGTGTTGGCGCTTCCCCCGCGGCATTCGCTCAGACGACCAGTGATCAGTTTTGGCCCGAAATTCAGGGGTACTACTCGTTTAGCTCGCGATACCGCGTGTCATTCGAAGCCTCGCGCTCGACCGACGGAGCCAGCTACAACTCGCTCGAGATTGGCCCGACGCTGAACATCTTTGCCCGGAGGTTCGTTCACCCTGTACTTGCCACCAACAACCAAGCCAACAACAACTTCCTCGTCTTCGGCGTTGGCTATCGTTACCTCGCTGGAATCAATCAGGCCGCCGAGAATCGCATTGAGTTGGACTTCACCCCGCGCTTCCCGCTTTTCTGGAGAATTCAGGGCGCCGACCGCAACCGCTTCGATCTTCGCTGGATTCAGGGAAGCCCGTTCGCCTGGCGCTACCGCAATCGATTGCAGGTGCAAAGGACTTTCCGGCTGCGCCGCTTCGTTTTCTCCCCGTATGCCCAGGGGGAGGTCTATTACAGCAGCAGCGTGCAAAGCTGGAATAAAACGACCTTTCAGTTCGGAGCGGATATACCGTGCCGCAAACACTTCGGCTTCGAACCGTACTTCGAACATGACAACAACACCGGCTCCAACCCCGCCCATGTGAATGCATTTGGCCTGACAACGGATATCTACTTTTGAATGCTGATTGCATCGGAATAGGAGACTTTACTAGCCGAGGTAGCGATCATCGATCGAATTTCCGGGATATGGTCCGTTTGAGTTGGTCGGCCACAAAATCCGAACTCCACACTTCATTCGGCCCCGTCGCTCGCGGCTTCTGGCGCGTGTGCTCGCAGACCATCCGGCGCCTCTTGGGACGCGCTCGCAGCCCCAAGCCTTCCTCGCGATACAGTCGATAGACCAGCTTCTTGCCCAGTTTCCAACCCTCACGCAGTAGCAGCACCCGAAGCTTGCGGTATCCACACCGAATGCGATTTTGCACCAGCTCGCGCAACCGCATGCGCAACTCAGTCAGCGGAGCCCGGATGCTCCGGTACCAATGGGTCGCCCGCGGCAACACAACCACGGCAAACGCATGCCGCTCGCTGACCCGCGATGGCGCCCGGAGGAGCAACTGGCTGGTTCCTACCCCTTGTCAGCTATCACTGGACGCTCGTAGGAAACATTATGCGCGACCCCTTCGAGCAGACGGTCAGTTTCGGGGACGCGAAATCAGCCGCTGCCCTGGGCGGCTCACTTGCCAGTCCATCAACGGCTTACCTGTACGACTGGAACATGCTGCCTATCGGGCAATTGCTGTGGCAGAAGGAACTCATGACATTCAAAGAGTTCCCGCCATTGCAAGCACCGGAGACCTACAACCTGAATGGCATCCTGCAGCAAATGGAAAAGAGCAAAAGGGATGACTAGTGCAGCGTCCTATTAGTTCTTTATAGAATCGGCTT
>Ga0207826_1000252_pt1 | contig 15119 bp, 11 predicted proteins | sample LuqExpMetageno80_FD_187837 | JGI IMG/M metagenome (GOLD analysis project Ga0207826, IMG submission 187837) | Tropical forest soil microbial communities from Luquillo Experimental Forest, Puerto Rico - Sample 80 (SPAdes) | ecosystem: Environmental > Terrestrial > Soil > Tropical forest ... | reverse complement strand
ACGGCACGCAGGCCACAACCAGCCATTTTCCGAAACCAATTTCGATACCGAAATCGCGCACCACTTGGATGCCAATCGGATTCGCCGATGTTGCCGTCATCCAAAGTGCAGACGATACAGCCAAGCTAGCCATCGCGCAGAACATCAGATAGCCACCAAGGCGCCGGCCCTCTGGATCTTGCGGCCGCGAACCGGCTCCCTCTGCCACCGACAGTACGACCGGGAACAGGACACCGCCACGCGCAGTGTTACTCGGGAACGCGGGCGCAATCACGGCGTCGGTGAGCACGATGCTGTAGGCGAGGCCCATGACGAGCGTCCGAATCGGCCCACCATGAAGAAGCTGATCCGTCGGCCTAACCCGGACTTAACCACTGCTTGCGCAACAAGGAACGCGATCATGACAAGCAATACGCTCGGATTGGCAAAGCCTGCGAACGCTTTAGCAGGTGAAATAGTGCCGGTCAGCACGGCCGCGGCTACCGCTAGCGTCGTCGATGTCAGCAGCGGATATGCGCCGTCCAGCACCGCCACAATCGCGGCCAGGAACACCGCAAATAGCCGCCAGGCCGGAGCTGTGAGGCCGGCGGGAACAGGCGCCATCCAGATCCCGATCGCCAGCGCGAACGGCAACGCCCGCCTGATCATTAGGTCTGCGCTGGTCATGGCCGCGGGCCTCCGGCGTCAGGGTTTGTCTGCGGCGGTCCGACGCGAATCCTGCCCTTGAGGCCGACGGATTCGCCGCCTACGTTGCCATCTTCGTTCTCGAGCACATACCGCCAAGCGAACTCGTAGGTGCCGGTAGCGCCTCCATAACGCCCCGTCCCGCCCACGAAAGTTCCAAACACTTTGCTGCCTGATGCGGTACCTTCGCCCCGCAGTTCGCTGTACACCTGGTCGCCGCGATCGTCGGTCCAGACGCCACGCCCAACCATGCCGGTGGCACTGTCGTTGAATACCAGCGCTTCCCCGCGAAATCCACCCGCAGGGCGCGAGGGTCCTGCAAGCATCAACGTCCCGGTGAGATCTGCAACCGAGACGCGCCGATCCGTGCCCAGGCGCATCGTCTGCCGACTGCCGGAGGCGGTCCAGGTTCCCTGGAACTCATGCCATTCACCAGCGCCAGAAACTAGCTGAGACGACTGCGGGCCGCGGCTGCACGCCGTCAGGACAAGCAGGCCCGCGATTGCGATTGCGTGCAGGAGGTTGCAGCGATTTCCGTGTGCGATTTTTAGAGGTAATTCAGCATCAGCCATTGCAAGACCGCTTGTGTACAACGGCACTGCAGAATTTCCACGTCAGAGAACCAACTTCGCCAGCACGAATCCGATGAGGACCGACGAAACTGTCGCCACCATGCCCGGAAGCATGAAGCTGTGGTTCAGCACATATTTGCCGATCTTGGTTGTACCGGTCTGGTCGAAAGAAATGGCTGCCAGCAAGGTCGCGTAGGTCGGCAGAAAGAAGTACCCGTTGACCGCCGGAAACATAGCGATCAACGCGGGAGCCCCCAGGCCCAGCGCCACGCCCGCCGGCATCAGCGTCACGACGGTTGCCGCCTGACTGGACAACAGGATGGAAAGCGCGAACAACCCAATCGCGAACACCCATGGATGCTGTTGCACCACTCCTGAGATGCCTCCGATGATCAGCTGCCGGTTGCCCTCGAAGAAGGACGAGCCCAGCCACCCCAGTCCGGCAATCGAGATCAGCGCCACCATGCCGGCATTCATGATGCTCCCCTTCACGGTCGCGGTTGCGGAGGCGCCAAATACGAGCATGTTGATTCCGGCCGCGGCCAGCATAAGCATCATGATCGCCGGCGCCATCTGCAATTGCTCCACTGTCTCCTGGCCGCCAGTGACAACCGTGTAGCTTGGCCGAATCGAGGGAAACAGCCCGATCACGACCACCAGGATCGCTGCCAGCAAAAACACGATCACCGAACCCCGCGCGCGCATCAGCGCCCTTCCTTCTAATTGCGTGGTCGACGTACCTTCCTCGATCAACCCCTTCGCCACACGCTCCTGATAATCGGGATCATCCTTCAGTTCGGGGCCCTTCTTCATGACGGCCAACGCTCCCAGCAGGCTGCCCAGCAGAGTCGACGGAATACAAATCAGGAGGATGTGGTGCAACTGCACACCCATCGGGCTGAGCAACCCCAACAGCGCCACTGTCGCCGCTGATATAGGGGAGGCAGTGATCGCCTGCTGTGAGGCGATTGTCGAGATGGACAAAGGCCGCTCCGGTCGAACGCCGGCACTGCGTGAAACCTCCGCGATGACCGGGAGCAGCGCATACACAATGTGGCCGGTACCCGCGGCCAGTGTGAACACGTATGCGACAATCGGGGCCACGATGGTGATGCCCGCGGGCCAAATGCGCAGTGCCCGGTCCGCGATCACCACCAGATAATCGAGCCCGCCGGCGGCCTGCATGGTGGCCGCGGCCGTGACGACGCACAGAATCATCCCCAGCACGGTACGCGGAGGCATGCCGGGAGGCAGGCCGAAGATGAACACCAAGATGACGAGGCCGATGCCCGCCACGGTGCCCAGCCCGATGCCGCTAAGGCGAGCACCAACAAAGATGCACGCCAGAACTACAAGGAGTTCCAACCAGATCATGACGGCACCTCACTCTCGTTTCTGACCGCCCGCGGCTCCGGTCATGGCCTTGGGATCCAGCACAGTGCGAATCTGGTCTTCGGTGAGCAGCTTCTTCTCGCGCACAAGCTCGACGATGCCCTTGCCCGTCTTCATCGCCTCGGCGGCCAGCTCGGTTGACTTGTCGTAGCCCAGCAGAGGATTCAGCGCTGTCACTACTCCGATGCTGTGCTCCACATACCTGCGGCAGACATCGGCGTTCGCCGTAATGCCGTCGATGCAATGCCGCCGCAACGTGTTGGCGGCGTTCATAAACATCGTCTGTGACTCCAAAATGCAGTACGCAATGATCGGCTCCATCACGTTCAGCTGCAGTTGACCTGCTTCTGCAGCGAGCGACACCGCCAGGTCATTACCGATCGCCTTAAAACATACCTGGTTCGCGACTTCCGGAATCACAGGGTTGACCTTGCCCGGCATAATGCTCGAACCGGGCTGCATGGCGGGCAAGTTGATCTCGCTCAAGCCCGCGCGGGGACCTGATGCCAGCAGTCTCAGATCATTGCAGACCTTCGAGAGTTTGATGGCCAGGCTCTTCAGGACCGAAGAATAAAGAACGAACGGCTGCGTATCCTGCGTGGCTTCCACCAGGTCAGGAGCCAGCTTGATTGGCTTCCCGGTGATTTGAGCCAGGTGGGCGGCACAGCGCTCGGCGTAGCCCGCAGGAGCGTTGAGGCCGGTTCCTATGGCCGTGCCGCCCATGTTGACTTCGTGCAAGACCGTCTCGATTCGATCCAGGGCAAATATCTCGTTGTCGAGGCTTTCGGCGAAGGCATTGAACTCCTGCCCCAGCGTCATCGGAACGGCGTCCTGCAACTGAGTGCGCCCCATCTTTACGATGTCAGCAAACTCTGCGCCTTTCTTGCGAAACGCTACCACCAGCGTGCGTAGCTCAGCCGTGAGCTTTTCGTTGAGAAGGAAGATGGCCACGTGCAAGGCTGTCGGGTAGGCGTCGTTGGTGGACTGCCCACAGTTCACATGATTGTGCGGGTCGCAGTGTTCGTACTGCCCCTTCTTGAAGCCCATCCGTTCCAACGCGCGATTGGCGATCACCTCGTTCGCCGCCATGTTGGTCGAGGTACCCGCGCCGCCCTGGATCATGTCAACCGAAAACTGCTCGTGCAGCTTGCCGTCCATGATCTCCTGGCAGGCCTTCTCAATCCCGGTGAGTATTTCTTTGCTGAACTGCTTGCAGTCGTAGTTGGCGCGCGCGGCTGCGAGTTTCACGATCGCCAGCGCGCGAATAAGGTCGGGATACTGTGAAAGGGGGACCCCGGAGATATGAAAGTTCTCCATCGCCCGAGCTGTCTGGACGCCGTAGTATGCGTCATCGGGAATGGACTTTTCGCCGAGAAGATCGTGTTCGATGCGCATGGAGCCTCCTCGCTTGTAGCGCCGCGGCCACGCTGGGCAGAGCACAAATGGCCACACAAACCAGAAAATTTTTGGTAACCAAATCGCTCACATCTTACATCAGTTAACACGCGTTACCGTCGTGCCTGTGACGGGCGTCACATTCATGCCTGCGGTTAATGATTGCAGGTTTATCATTTCATGTCGGTTCCAATTCGCATTACGCACAAGGCGGAAGACCGCTAACTCCAACACACTCGGGTGTCAGGGCGGTGCGTGACCGAGTACCCGCACTGCGTCGGATGGTTGGCTGCTCCGCCGGGAAGGACACGCCATGCAACACTCCAATTCCTGCGCAACCAACACTTGCGTCCCGCACAACACAGGTCTTACTTGGCAAATTGCCGCATTCATTGGCGCCACTGTATTGCTCCTGCTGGCCTCCTCTGCCGCAACATACGCGCAGGCCGCGCCAACAGCGAACGCCGCTCAAATCGAGGCTTTGCAGAAGAAACTCGACGCGCTGCAGAGCCAGATGACCGAAGTTCAGAGCGAACTGAGGCAGATATCCGGCACTGGCGCGCCAGTACACACCGAGGCCGCCGACCTCAAAGCCGCCATCGCTACGGAGCAAAAAGAAGAGGTAACGCAGATCGAGACCGAACTGACTCCGAAGCAAACGGAATTAAGTAAGGTCACCGAGACCTACCGGACGTTCTCGCAGGATCCGCTAGCTGCAGCGCGCATTAACAACGAGCCGCTCGATCCCCGGTTCCCTGGATATTTCAAGCTGCCGGGCACCGCCACTCTCTTGCGGATCGGCGGTTATGCCAAGTCAGACTTCATCTACGACCTGAAACCAGCGGGAAATCTCGATAGCTTCATTCCTTCAACCATCCCTATCCCGGCGCCCGCGACTTACACGAACTCCACAATCTCCGTTCGGCCGACGCGCTTGAACCTGGACTTTCTTTTTCCGACAAAATCCGGCGACAGTTATAGATTCTTTCTGGAAATCGACATGTTCGGCTCGAGCTCAACCACTCCCAGGCTCCGTCATGCCTACGGTCAGGCCAAGAACTTCCTGGTTGGACAGACTTTTTCCAACTTCATGGACCCGGACGCCGGAACCGACCAGCTCGATTTCCAGGGTCCGAATGGCTGGGTGTCTATCCGGAACCCGCAATTCCGCTATAGCCTGCTGGTGGCTAACAAAACCACCTTCAGTATTTCAGCGGAAAAACCGACCTCAGACGTAGAGTTTGAGACTCCCGAGTTCAGCGCACAGCCGAATAGCCCAGCCCCAGACGGCACCCTGAAGATACGTCGCGAAATGGATCGCGGACATCTGCAGCTTTCTGCTCTCTTTAGAAGCGTCGCTGCATTTCTGCCCGACGGTCGACACGAGGCGGTCTTCGGCTGGGGGTTCAACTTCGCCGGCGCCACGCGCCTGTTCGGGAAAGACACCATCGTTTACCAGGGAGCATATGGCAACGGGATTGAACGCTACATCAACGACACGTCTGGGCTTGGCGAAGATGCTGCCGTTAGTAGCCTCCAAAGCCCACATATTCAGGCTCTTCCTGTCGTCGCTACTTATGGTGGACTACAGCACTTCTGGTCCCAGCGCTTCCGCTCCAGTATCGTGTACAGCTTTGTACAGGTGCAAAACACTGAAGCCCAACCCGGTTCCGTCTATCATCAGGGGAACTACACAGCAGGCAATCTGATCTGGAATCCTTTTGGCTCGCTGACGGTGGGAACCGAGTTTCTCTACGGATGGCGAGTGAATAAGGACGGTTCGTCGGGCAATGCGCCAAGAATTCAGTTCAGCGCCAAGTACAACTTCATACGGACGCAAGCGGCGGAATGAAAGGTTCGTTGTTGGAATAGCCGGTAGCTTATATGTTCTCGTTTATGTGCGATGGTTAAGGTGGTCATTCTCTGTTCCTCATCGCATGACAAGGATTTGTTGCTAGCGGCGTCATCGGTCTTTTTGATGAAGTCATCGTTCCTTCGTTGTCTACTATTGCGGAATTCCATGTCGGGTACAATTCTTTTCGTGACTGGAGACCGCTGAAGTGAGCCTTAGAGGAGGTTCTCGTGCCACAGATGACGCAAGAACATCGCCGCTTGCAGGAAAGCCATGAGGGGAAGCTCACCTGGAAGAAGTGGGGCCCTTACCTGAGTGAACGGCAATGGGGAACAGTCCGCGAAGACTACAGCAGGGATGGCGACGCCTGGAGCTATTTCACCCACGACATGGCCCGCTCCCGTGCCTATCGCTGGGGTGAAGATGGCATAGCGGGCATCAGCGACGACAAGCAACTGCTCTGTTTTGCCGTGGCCTTGTGGAACGGGAAAGATCCTATCTTGAAAGAGCGCCTGTTCGGGCTGACGAACTCCGAGGGCAACCACGGAGAAGACGTTAAGGAATATTACTTCTATCTCGACAGTACACCTACGCACTCCTACATGAGGTATCTGTATAAGTACCCGCATGCCGCCTACCCCTATGACGACTTGGTCAAGACCAACACGAAGCGTACCAAGGTTGAACCCGAATACGAACTTATTGACACGGGAGTATTTGACGCGAACCGCTACTTCGATGTCTTTGTTGAGTACTGCAAAGAAGGGCCGGAAGACATCCTGATTCGGATTACGGCGGCAAATCGCGGGGAGCAAGCGGCGACACTGTATGTGCTGCCGCATCTGTGGTTTCGTAACACCTGGACGGACATACAAGGCAACAGAACCGCACCGGTACCGCAGTTGCGCAACATGGGTAATCAGTTGTCCTCCTGTGTTGAGGCAAGCCATCCAAGACTGGGCACTATGTACTGGCACTTTGAGACGGACCCGGAACTGCTGTTCACGGACAATGAGACCAACACGCAGAGGATTTTTGGCCGCCCCAACGCCGGCCCGTACGTGAAAGACGCATTACATCGGTATTTGATCGAGGGTAAGCGGGAGTGCGTAAATCCCGCGAAGGTAGGCACCAAGTGTGCCGCTAATTGCAAAGTCGAAGTACCCGGCAAGGGCGAGCTCGTAATGAAGATGAGGCTGACGCGCGATCCGGGTCCCAGAGAAGTCTTATTCGGCACGGCTTTCGATACGACATTTGACCGATGCAAGCAGGAGGCAGACGAGTTTTATCACGCCATCTCGCCGCCAAAGCTAAGCGCCGACGAGCGCATGGTCATGCGGCAAGCTCTGGCCGGTATGCTTTGGTCGAAACAATACTATTACTTCGATCTAGAGAGATGGCTTGAAGAACATGGCAAAAGCGCTTCGGAGGGCGTTTCCAGGATACGGAATTCGGGCTGGGCGCACATGCTGAACGATGATGTGATTTCCATGCCTGACAAATGGGAATACCCCTGGTATGCGGCGTGGGACCTTGCCTTTCATGCGGTAGCAATCTCAATGGTGGACATGGAGTTTGCCAAAGGGCAGCTTTTGCTGATGCTCGACGAGATGTATCAGCACCCCAACGGACAGGTACCGGCCTACGAGTGGAACTTTGGGGACGTGAATCCGCCGGTGCATGCTTGGGCGGCCATCTTTATATACCTGACCGAGAGGCAACGGACTGGTACGGGCGATACTCGCTTCCTGAAACTCGCGTTCCAAAAGCTGCTCATGAATTTCACCTGGTGGGTGAACCGAAAAGACTGCGAAGGCAGAAACATCTTTGAAGGTGGGTTCCTCGGCCTCGACAATATTGGGATTTTCGACCGAAGCGCGCCCCTGCCCACTGGTGGATTTATGGAGCAGGCGGACGGAACGGCGTGGATGGCTTTCTTCTGCCAGTCCATGCTGCAGATTGCCCTGGAACTTGCCCCGGAAGACCCCGCCTTTCAGGACATGGCGGAGGAGTTTATCGAACATTTTCTGCGCATTGCGGGCGCCATGGACCGGATTGGGATCCACCCCGATGAGCTTTGGGACGAGGACGATGGATTCTTCTACGACCTGCTGCGCTTGCCGGATGGTAGTGCCCAGAGAATCGAGGTGCGCTCTGTGGTCGGGCTACTGCCGCTGTGCGCCAGCACCGTGATTGCTCCCGAGCTGGTAAATCGCCTTCCCAGTTTAACGAGCAGGATTGACCGTTTCTGTCAACGCAACCCGGACCTCATGGCCAACATCGCGTCGCCAACCAAGCCGGGGCATGGCGGCCGCTTCATTTTTTCCACACTGACGGAGTCCAAATTACGGCGTGTCCTCACGCGGATGCTCGATGAAGCGCGCTTCCTTGGGCCGCACGGGGTTCGGGCGCTCTCACGCTGGCATAAAGACCACCCCTATGTTTTAACTGTGGATGGCCAGGAATATCGTGTCGAATATATGCCGGCCGAATCCACGAACAGCATGTTCGGCGGCAACTCCAACTGGCGCGGCCCGGTATGGATGCCCATCAACGCACTGATCATTCGCGCGCTGCTCTCGCTCTACCGCTACTATGGAAAGGCATTCACGATTGAATGTCCAACGGGGTCGGGCGCGCAAATGACTTTGTTTGAGGTGGCGGAAGAGCTCTCGCGCCGGCTTGTCAGCACCTTCCTGAATGATGCCAACGAGCGCAGACCAGTGTTTGGGGGTACCACTAAGTTTCAGGACGATCCGAACTGGCATGACTGCATCTTGTTTTACGAATATTTCCACGGAGACAACGGGGCGGGAATCGGAGCCAGCCACCAGACAGGGTGGACGGGAATCGTGGCGAAGTTGATCGAACTGTTTGGCTACCTTGACCCGGATGTGTTCCTGGAGACCGGTGATTTATTGAGGGTGAGTGCGTCGGCAGGCACAGATACACAAGTCCCTCTATGAGGCCACTTTTTCAACCTCTCTGCTGATCCAGTCGACCTGGACTACTCTTACCCGTTCGGTGGCGGCGGATAAACTAGAACCGCATGCTCTTCAGCATCACCTCGTAGGTTGGCTGGAAGCGGCCGAATTCTGACTGGGGTGCTACAAACATCATGAAGATGACCCCGCCATCGCGCATTGGGACGGTGACCAGCCAGTCTCGCTCCTTTTCCGGTTGACCGTTGGCGGCAGGAAACGGTGAAGTAGATTGCAAGTTGACAGACCGGCCCTGAACCCCGCCTACGGTAATGGGCTGCGCGTCGCCCACCACCTTCAGTCCATTGTTCTGCTGAAAGTACTGGACGAGCTGGCGGGTGGCGTCGTCGATGCTCAGGCGCTCGCCATTCGGGGGCGCAATCCCGTTCAGAACGACTCCATAACCCACGCCATTGGAGTTGATGCCGGCTTGGGGAGCGATGGTGACATCTTGTCCCTGCTGCTTCGGCATCATGACCTGCCAGTTCTCCGGGCGCTCAAACTTCACCGGGCCAAGGTCGGTCATAACCATGCGCTGGCTGGGGAGAACATTCGGCAGCGAAACCGCCGGGGCACTAGCTGTACCGCTTGACGCGAGGGCCGATGCGCCGGTGCTTCCTGCACTCGCGGCGGTTGGGCTAAACGTCGCCCCGTTCTTCCGGTTGAGCGCAGCCCATTCGCCGGACTTTGCGCCCTGTGCAATCTCCTCGGCGGTGTAGGCCCTTACGCCCATTGCTTGCTGCCTGACCTTCTGGAAAGCGGGGCTATCGCCGGCATAATTCTCCGGCGGCCAGTTGCGGATTTCCTTTTCGATCGCCTGTTCGCGATTGCCCGGATTGGGGTGGTCGCTGAGCAACTGCGGCGGCGTCGACCCCCCTTGCGTTTCAAGCGTCTTGAAGAAGTCAGCGAGGGCCTGTGGGTTGTAGCCGGCTTTGTAAAGGATGATGGCGCCGACGGCGTCAGCTTGCGCCTCGTCAGTGCGCGAGTATTTGAGTACCAGGCCCTCCTCTGTCATCTTCACGCCCATTTGGGCGAGTTGACCGCCGACACCGCCGATGGCCGCCCCGGCGACGGCTCCCGCGAGTCCCGCAAAGCCTTGCGTCCATTCATCTTTGTACGCCTGTTTGGCGGAGTGCTGCATGTACACATGTGACATCTCGTGCGCCATCACCCCAGCCAACTGGGATTCATTAGCGGCGGCTGTCACGGTTCCGATGTTGACGAACATCTGCCCGCCGGGCAGGGCGAAGGCATTGATTTCCTTCTGCGCGACCACGTGGAATTCATATGGCCAGGTGTGCTCGGCCGGGATGGTTGCTACCAGCTTCTTGCCCAGTTGCCGGATGTACTGCGTTTCCGGACTGCTGTCGGGCAATACCGGCATTTGCTGATACACCTGCGCCGCGGCCTGCATTCCCAGCGCTTGCTGCTGGTCGCGCGACATGTGAGCATTGCCCGGATTCGGAAACTCCGCACTGGCAGATTGCGGATAGGCCTGCGTTGCCGGCAACAACACAATCAGCCACAGCACCAGTCTTGCGAGGGCGCCCTTTATCCTGCGCTCTCGCGGCTCAATAACACCCTGCGACATAGTGTCACGCTTTCTTGATCAGCCTGAAGATCAACGTCAGGATGACCGCGCCGATTACCGCGACACAGATCGTGTAAATCATGCCGCCTTCTCCGGCAAAGCCAAGCGTCCTCATGAGGAAGCCGCCCGCCACGGCGCCGATAATGCCAATGATGATGTCCATGATGGCCCCGTAACCCGAGCCCTTCATGATTTTTCCGGTAATCCAGCCTGCGATCAGACCTACGACAATCCACCAAAGAATAAACATATCCCTCCTTTGCTGAGCCTGCCTCAGGACTCACATTCTGGTCACGGAACCTTCATTGCCTGCCGCACTTAGTCCTGTGCGGCGCCGCATGCTTAGCTTGTAACTTTCTCCTTCGCATCACGGGCCATATGCTTCATCTTGTCCAGGGCCTGCTCTGCTTTGTCCTTCACCTGGTGAGCCAGATCTTCTACCTTGTCCTTGGTCTCATCCGTCAACTCTCCGACTTGACGCTTGGCGTGCCCTACCGCCTTGTTCAATTTACGCTTTGCTTCGCGTTTATCCATGATCCAACCCCCTTCGATTAGAGTTTCGAGATTGCGTCGGAGTAGTGACGAGTAGGCGAGTGTCTCGAATGCATCTAGAGAGGACCCGCCTTCATGCATTTCCGACGGGCCTCACTATACACCCCCTCCTAGCGCCGGATCAGTGACCTTGTTCACGGTTCGCAGTTCGCCTCGAATGCCCGGGACGGAGTTTCGACATACCGTGTGTTAAAGGACCCTGGCAGAGGTTTAGTCGGAAGCTCCAACCGATCTACGACCAGAACGCTTAACGGTCGCTGGTCATGCCGCTAACGATCCTCACCTCACTCAATGAGCAGGGGCCTGGGCGGCCCCCGCAATGCCCTTGCTCTGCAAAACGCGTACCACAACGCGACGGTTCTCCGCCTGTCCTTCGGCTGTCTTATCGTTCTCCACCTGATGGGCCTCGCCCATTGCGCCCGGCGCAAGCATCCGCGTGAGGGGAACGTGCGCCTTCTGAAGCAGGATGTTTGTCACGTTATCCGCGCGCTGTTGACTGAGTTTCTGGTTCAGGGCAACGCTGCCGGCCGACGAGGCGCATGCGCCTTAGCCGTGAGCTGAAGACACGGCACAGAAGGTGACTTGTTTCGACTCAGATCGACACCCATGTCGACTGCTCAAACAAACCCAGCGCACACTCGTACTCCAAGATCTGCAATTTGGAGTTCCGAACGATAAACAGTATATTCACCGAGCATCGCTAAGTCAGTGACTCCGCTCACGCCAGACAGTACATCTCAGATCCAAACGAAACTCAGGTCCGCGCGCCCCCACGTTACAACGCCCAGCCGGCGCCCGCTGGGCCCGCAACACCCGGAACCTCAGATCGGAAGCTTTAAGGCGGTCGCGGCCCCAGATGTTCATCACACTGCGCCCGCAGAAGCTACGGCTTGCTGCGAACCGCCCCGCCCTTAAAACGCGTAGCGCAGCGCGAGAGTTGCGTTATTCGCGTGGAAATAGCGCGGCGCCGTTGGACCGATAAAGTCGTTCTCGGCGTATTGGTAATAGTTCCATCCCGCCTTGAACGTGACGTTCTTGTGCACGAGGAAATCCACTGCCGCTAGGGGCGTCTGGTACATCGACGCCAGCGGACCCAACGGCAACAGTGTGTTGAACGATGTCGTACTGCCCTGGTTGTCCACAACGTTGTAGCCTACTCGGATAGTGAGACGCTCGATGGGCGTAAGTGTGAACGCAAAATAGCCGTACTGCGTGTGCGTCTGATACACGGAGTAGGTTTGCATCAGGCTGCTGTCGCCAACGCATGGTACTGAACCCGGCGGGACCACACTCCCCGTGAAGCAAAGAATAATGTTCTGCTGGATGGCGTCAAAGTTGTAAGCCAAGTCGACTCCCCAGTGCTTCCCCGGCGTGATGGTCGCATTGGCTCCGACGATGTAGTTGTGCTGGTTGTAGTTGATGTCGGCGGCATTGTTTGTACCCCGCTGGAACATAAAATTGCCGCCCAGCATCAGCCACGGATGCGGAGCATAGGAGACGTTTCCATTGAAGTTAAAGAAGCTCGTCGGATCGATTCGATAGACCCAATTATCTGCACTGCCGAATTGAGCGTTGACGTTCGCATGCACCCCATTGGCATTGCGATACCAGGCGCCGAACACAGCCGAGTACCGGTTGATCTCGGTTGTGGGACTGCCCCAGGGCGTAATGACTCCGACGAACGTACAACTTCCATCGGGGTTCAACGGAACTCCTACGCAATTCCCGCGGTTCGGCGTGTTCGGGTAATAGATGTCGCCGAGCGCTGCCTGGAAGATATTGCCCGGTTGAATGATGTATTGGTTCCATACAAACCCTGCGCGCAGGCCAAAATACTGTGTCACGTCGTACTGCATCTGAAAATCATTCTGCAGGGTCCTTTGGCCAATCATGTTGGTGTTAATTTCGTTCGTGACATCGGCGGCTGAGCTTGACGAGTGCGTCAGGATCGTCGGCGGAAACGTGGCGATCGGATTGAGCAATGATCCGGCGCCACGACTCGCCGCGTTGAAATAAGCGAGCTCCCGGTCCAGGAACGACCCGGCGACACTGAAATTGCGAAAACGAAATGTCTCGACGAACCGCAGTTGATCGTTGATGTGGATCGTGGCGGACACGTCAGCCGACGACGAGTTCCATCTTGCTTTCGACGAACTGCCGGGTGTGGTGTAGCCGAGATTGTTGCTTCGGGTCGTCAGCCCGTAAAACGTCTCGTACAGGGGCGTGCTCGAACTGGCATGGCTGTACTGATATTGGCCGTTGAAGTCGAGCCACTTTAGCGACGACGATTTTAGATTGATTTGTTCCGTCGGAATCTTTGTGTTTTCGTGCTGGAACAAGCCGTAATTGAAATATCCATTGCAAACGGGATTGGCAATCCCGTTGGTCTGCGGCGCGCTGCACGGGCTTCCGCTGTTGAACCACGGTAGTCCAAAGGTAACGGGCTGACCGTTGGACAGCGGCCAGGAATTAAACGTATTCAGGCTGTAGGTCGGGCCGCCGGCATAATACTGGAGGAGCTGCGTATAGCTCAGAACCGTCTTCTTCGTGACGCGAAAGTCGGCTCCAAAACGAAAACCATTCAGGGTAGTGTCCCAATTCTCGTTGTTGAGCGAATCTGTGCCCTGATGAACGCTGCTGAATGACGGACCGGAAATGCGGTTGCGGTTGTAATCGAAGCGAAACGAAATGCGCCGCATCGGCAGCAGCACGAGGTCGTAGTTGTATAGGTTCTGACGGTCATAGAATGCGTGCGGCGAGGTGAGAATCGGAATGAAAGGGTTGGCGCCCGCGGCTGGGTTCAGAGGATTGGCTAGCAGGTCGTAATCGAAATAGTTCTGCATGTGCTGGTAGCTGGCGCTGAAGTTGTACCAGCGGTACTTGGCAACTCGCAGCCGAATCGCCTGTTCCGGGTCGCCGCCCCATCCGAAGCTGTCCAACGTCAGCGTGTCGAAGACATCCTGATGGGTCAAGGATTGCATGGTTAGCGACTGCTCGAGGATGCGCGCTCCTGTTTGGTAGTTGACCAGCGTGTCGTACATGGCCTCGCTTCCAGTCACCTCGTTGATGCGACCGCCGAGCTCGATCGATTGGGTAACGTGAAAACCGCCAATGTCTTTACCCTCGCCTGTGGCAGGCGGTGGGGTGGGCGGAGCCTGCGGAGTTTGGGTGGACGGCGGATTCTGGGCAAACCCAAGGCCACAGAAGATCACGTAGAGAGCAGCTGACGCGAGCAGTAAAAAACGTGTGCGGATGATTCCCATGTCATGCCTCGCACTACCGGAAGAACACCGGACTGAAATTGGATCCGTGAATTTGTGTGTGGCACATGGTGCACGCCTGGTACTTCGCCGACTGATTGTGAGCCGGACCAATCGGCTCACCCGCCGCGCCGTTCATATTGGGCGTGTGACAGCGCAGACAGAGAAAATTGATGTTGTTCACCTGCAGCAACCGAGGGTTTGTCGATCCGTGCGGTGTATGGCATGAGAGGCAGCCCTCGTCCGTCTTCACCGGCGCATGCTCGAATACGAACGGTCCCATTGTGTCGGTGTGGCACTTGGTGCAGACTGCAAACTGGCCCGCCGCTGTGCGCACCTGATGACCGGTCTGAGTCCCGTGCGGATTATGGCAATCGCTGCACTGAACGAGTCCGACATCTACTCGATGCCGGTAGGGTCTCGCAAACTCTGCTTTCTTCGCGGCGTGGCAGCCAAAACAAAGCTCGGTCTGTGACTTCACGAGCAGAAAGTTGGCGTCCGTGGACTTGTGCGGACTGTGGCACGTGGTGCAACTGACACCGCTTGCCAGGTGCTCGGATTTCGAGAAGTTCTGAGTCTCCAGGCTCGACTGGTGGCACTTGGTGCAGATCGCGGCCGTTTGTGCCGGACTGAGCGTCTCAAACTGGATGATCTTCGTTACATCACCGCCGCCATCGACGTGCGCTTGCGCCGGGCCGTGGCAACCTTGGCAGCCGTGCTGTCCACCTGATAGCAGCGCCCGATGCGGAGTGCCCTGGAAATGCTTCTCCCACAACTCCTGGTGGCAGGTCTGGCACACATCGTCACTGGCGTAGGCTTCGCCGCCAGTCTTATCGGCGG
>Ga0207826_1000251_pt1 | contig 15176 bp, 15 predicted proteins | sample LuqExpMetageno80_FD_187837 | JGI IMG/M metagenome (GOLD analysis project Ga0207826, IMG submission 187837) | Tropical forest soil microbial communities from Luquillo Experimental Forest, Puerto Rico - Sample 80 (SPAdes) | ecosystem: Environmental > Terrestrial > Soil > Tropical forest ... | reverse complement strand
TCATCCGGATGGGAGGGGCGTAGGTGATGAAATAGACGTCGTGGCCGCGCGCGGCGAGCTCTTGGCCAAGCTCCGTGGCGACGACCCCAGAGCCACCGTAGGTAGGGTATCCGGTAATGCCAATACGCATAGGGCCCCAATCGAGGTTATTCTTCGCCACTTGGGCAGAGCGCCTTGCTTGCGGGTGGGCAAGGGGCGATGTTAGAGTCGCGCACCGCGGGCGGGAGCGCGCCCAACGGAATCGTACATCGGTTAGACGCAAGGGTAAGTGATATCGTGACAAGGTTAAAGGGCAAAGTAGCGGTCGTGACCGGGGGTGGGTCTGGAATTGGGAGGGCGATAGCTTTGGCCTTGGCGGCCGCCGGCGCTAAGGTGGCGGTTTTGGGACGCCGTCGCGAGCTTCTGGAAAATGTAGCGAAGGAAGTCAGCGAGGGCGGCGGAGAGGCCATAGCCGTCACCGGCGATGTAGCCCGTGAGGGTGACGCGCGCAAAGCTGCCGATGAGACCGAGAGGGCCTTCGGGCGCATCGACGTCCTGGTGAACAACGCCGGTGCGCTCAGCGTCTCAACGATTGACAGTATCAGTGAAGAAGAATGGGATCGCGTGATGGCCACAAACCTGAAAGGTCCATTCCTGATGTCGCGCTCGGTCCTCCCGGCAATGCGCCGAGCAGGTGGTGGGTCAATTATCAACGTTGGGTCTGTACTCGGGCTCGTCGCGATGCGTGACCGCGCGGCTTATTGTGCTTCGAAAGGTGGCGTGACTTTGCTTACCAAGGCCATGGCCCTCGACCATGCGCACGAGAAGATTCGGGTAAACTGCATCTGTCCCGCCATCGTAGAGACCGATCTGATTCGCGATTTGTTCTCGAAGACCGAGGAAGGTCGCCAGGCCAGAGATGCCCGGATTAGCACATTGCCTCTCGGGAGATTCGGGAAACCTGCCGACATTGCAGGACTGGCTGTCTTCCTGGCTTCGGACGAATCCTCATGGATGACGGGTGTGGCGGTTCCCGTCGATGGCGGGCTTACAGCCTACTGAAGGAGCGAGCCGCAATGCCGCGCAAGATGACTGCCGAAGAGAAACGCGCTACGGAATTGGTGCGCGCCCGCATGCGAGAAAGCAATTCAACTGAATTGCTGGGGTTTGATGTGGAGAGCGTGCACAACGGACGCGCCGTTTTCTTTCTGGACGTGAAACCCGCTCACAAACAAATTCATGGCGTGGTTCACGGAGGAATCCTGGCCGCACTGGCGGATACAACGGCCGCAATCGCTGCCTATACTGCGGTGCCCCGCGGCGTGGAACTTGCTACGCTTGAATTGAAGATTAATTATCTGGAGCCAGTGCCCGGGGGAAGAGTCAAGGCGGACGCGCGCGTCCTGCGTGCCGGCAGGAATTTTATCGTGACGGAATGCGATATCTTCAACCAGTCAGGATCGCTTGCCGCCAAAGCCTTGCTGACCTTTTCGGCGGCCGCCGGTCACACCATTCGCAAATAAGGCTTACTCTTCGCCGCCGGACGATTCCTCTCCATCCTTGTAGACGTACTTGATAAAGCGCTTGAAGATCATGAGATTGGGCGCGCCTTCCCGCGTGAGCTTGATGCAGTCGCGGTCGTACCATTCAACCGTACCTTTCAGTTCTTCTCCCGATTCCATCGTGACGACCATCGGCGTCCGGCTCTGCATTTGCTTTACCCAGTAAAAGTTTTCCGCGTGGGTGACCTCCGGCGGCGCCGGCTTTTTGCTCGGGACTGGCCCATTGTGTTGCGGCCTCGGCGGGGCTTGCTCCTTCGCGTCCGCAAAACTCGGACGAAACATACGGCGATTCACCATGACTGCTCCTTGGAACTAGAGGCGTGATTCATAGGCTTAGATGCGCGAGGCGGGCGCGGGGTTTCGTCTATTATACGCTTCGCATGAAAAAAGGGGAGTGGCTGACGATTTTCAGCGGGTCGTCGTCGATTCCCGAGAGACCAGGGCCGCCGCCAGAGCATCGAGCCCAAGCTGCCGGTTCAGGTTGCGTCGGGCGCCCGCAGCCAGTTCATCGAGCTCCCGGATCGCGCGCATTGTCCAGGCCGTATCAAGCGATCCCGCCAGCGCGGACAGTCCTTTCGCCAGATGAGGGTTACGGAGATGTGGAGCATGAACTCCCGCGCTGAGTTCCAGTAGGTCCGAAAGTAAACCATAGAAGACCGCCAGCAAATCCTCGAGCGAGGATTCCCGGTCTTTGGCCAACGCCGAGGTGTCTGTGAAGAGCTGGGCAAAGCCCTGACCCTTCGCTGCGCGCTCCAGGATGCGAAGCGCGGTTCTGCGCTTTTCGACGGCTTCCTCCAGATTCAGTTCGATCGCCAAGCCGGGACTTCCTTCGGAAAGCTGCGCGGCGAGTTTGGCTTCCGATGGTTTGCGCTTGGTGTGAGACTTCAGGATTTGTTCCACCTCGGGGAGCGGCAGGGGCGCGAAATGAAATTGCATGCATCGGGAGACGATCGTGGGCAACAGCGAAGACGGCGAAGAAGCTGTCAGGATGAGCGTAGCGGATCCGGGCGGCTCTTCAAGAATTTTCAGGAAAACGCTGGCGACATCCCACCGCATCGTCTCCGCTCGATCGAGAATAAAAACGCGCCGTCGTCCCATCGGTTGGAAGTACGCGGCGCGCTGGACCGCGCGAAGCTGGCCGATTCGTAGTGTTGGCCGCGCGACCGGGTTTTTAACCCGGACCGGGTCCGGCACCAGGGCCCACACATCGGGGTGGGCCTGCAGGATCAGTGGGACACGTTCCACCGCAGCTGCGTCGGCGCTTTCGCCGCGTTCGGCGAGGCCATGCTCGATCAGCTTTTGCGAGTCCGCAAGCTGGCCAATTTGACGACACGTTGCGCATTCGCCGCAAAAATCGTCGGCCAATCGCTCGCAATTGGCGGCTTGAGCAAACATCCGGGCGAGCGTGAACTTGCCAACGCCGCGCGGGCCTGTAAATAGCAGGGCGTGAGGAACTCTTGCTGCACGGAAGGTACCGCGCAGCGCGGCGACAATCTTCCCGTTTCCTAGAAATTCCGAAAAGCTCACGGCTCAACCCTTAACCAGTGTCTCAAGGAACGGCTTCACGGCCTGCAGCGTCTCGGCGGCGATATCTTCAGGGAGTCGTAAAGCGTTGCTGCCGGCATCGTAGCATTGGATGGTGGCCCAAGGACGGCTGCGAGAGAGTATGTCATATATCTCCGCAGCATCTTCCAAGTGCCTGAGGCTGGCTTCCAAAATGTCGTGGGTGGCGCTCGTGTAGTTGCGTCCGGCTTTGCGTGCAACGAGTTTCTGTGCCTGGCTCGGCGGTACACGCAGGTAAAGAATCAGGTTCTCGCGCGGCATCGCGTAGACGGAATATTCGAGGTGTTCGATCCAGCGAAGAAACTCCGGGCGCTTATCGGTCGTCGCTCGCGCCACCTGGTGAGCCAGGTTCGATCCGACGTAGCGGTCGATTAGAACGATTTTGCCCTCACCGAGCGCGGCTTCGATGGCTGGCTTAGCCTCGAAGCGGTCGCCGGCGTAAAGGAGTGCAGTGAAGCGGGGATCGACGGACTCGAGAGGGCCGAAGTCTCCGTTAAGAAACCTTCCCACCATGCTGCCGAACCAGGAGTCATACTGCGGGAAAGCCGTGGCGTAAACCGAATAGCCGTTTGCAACCAGCGTGTGTTGGAGGAGTTTTGCTTGTGTGTGCTTGCCGCTGCCATCGATACCCTCGATGGCGATCAGTATTCCAGGTTTGGCCATGTCTGTTGTCCGTGGTGGTGGGGAGAAACCACGGAGAAGGCCAGTGTAACCGGAGATAGAAGGACCTGCAACGCGAGACGAGAGGCAGACACAAACGCGACCCAACAGAATCGTCGAGTGGGGCGAGCGCGTGTTACGATTTTGCTCCGGTACGGTAATAGAGATGGTGCAGAACAGAATTCGAGAGAATCTTGTACGCGTGCAGGAAAGAATCGCTGCCGCCGCAAGCCGATCCGGCCGGCGGCCGGAAGAAATTACATTGATTGGAGTGTCAAAGACTCACCCAGGAGAATTAATTCGCGCCGCCTTTGACGCTGGTCTCCGGCATTTCGGGGAAAATCGCGTGCAAGAGTGGGAAGCGAAACATGCGGCGGTTGCCGATCTTCGGGCAGAGTGGCACCTCATCGGCCACCTGCAGAGCAACAAAGCGGTTCGTGCGGCGCGGCTGTTTCACAGCATCGATTCCATCGACGACTTCCAGTTGGCCCAGCGCATCGACCGCGCTTGTGCCGATCGCCCCGCAAGTGCTCCCCTGCGCGTTCTGATCGAAGTTCATCTTGGCGGCGAAGAAACGAAGAGCGGCGTGGCGCCGGAGGGACTTCCGGATCTTGCAGAAAAGCTGATTGCGCTGACGGGCGTGAATCTCGCGGGGCTCATGTGCATTCCGCCGTTTCTCGAGAATGCCGACGAGGTCCGGCCTTATTTCGCCCGGCTGCGCGAGTTGAAGAGCCAATTGGAGGTGCGTCTCGAAAAGCGGCTTCCGGTCTTGTCGATGGGTATGTCTCACGACTTTGAAGCGGCCATTCTCGAAGGCGCCACGGAAGTCCGTGTCGGGACCGCGCTCTTCGGTACCCGTGAGACTGTGGGCTGAATCTAATCGAAGCCGAGCAAAAAGGGAGCAACATGGCACTGTTCACGCCCCTGCGCTTGCGTGGCACCGAATTCAAAAATCGAATCGCTGTCTCACCAATGTGTGAGTACTCCGCTCAGGACGGACATCCCGGCACGTGGCACCTGGTGCATCTTGGAAGCCGCGCCGTGGGCGGAGCAGCGCTGGTTATGGGCGAAGCCACTGCAGTGCAAGCGATCGGCCGAATCTCGCCTGGTGACACTGGTCTTTATCTGGATTCACACGCGGAGGCATGGCGTCCGATTATCGAGTTCATCCATGCACAAGACGCGCTGGCCGGAATTCAACTGGCTCACGCGGGGCGAAAGGGAAGTACGGCCGCGCCATGGCTAGGTGGCGCACCGGTAGCGTTGAAAGATGGCGGTTGGGTAGCGGTCGCGCCAAGTCCGCTCGCCTTTGACGCGGGATATCAGGTACCGAAAGAGCTCAGCGTCGAGGAGATTGATCACGTCGTTACCGACTTTCAGGCTGCGGCAAAACGGGCTTTGCGGGCTGGATTCGACGTGGTGGAAATACACGCCGCTCACGGATATTTGCTACACGAATTTGCTTCCCCGCTGAGTAACAAGCGCACCGACGAGTATGGCGGCGCTTTCGAGAATCGCATCCGACTTGGACTGCGCGTCAGCAAAGCGGTGCGCGAAGTTTGGCCGGAGAGGCAGCCCGTGTTTGTTCGAATCTCGGCGACAGACTGGAAAGAAGGTGGCTGGGACCTGGAGCAAAGTATCGAATTAAGCCGCAAGCTGAAGACTGTGGGGGTTGATCTAGTTGACGTGTCCAGCGGCGGCGCCGTGCCAGGTGTACAGATTCCGGTCGGCCCCGGCTTTCAGGTTGGATTCGCTGCTGCCATCCGGCGTGAAGCGGGTATCACGACGGGGACCGTGGGAATGATCTCTGATTCCGTCCAAGCCGAAACAATTGTGCGGACCGACCAGGCCGACATGGTCTTTCTTGCGAGAGAACTGCTGAGGGATCCCTACTGGCCAAGGCGCGCCGCGATCGAACTCGGTATAAAAATCAAGGCGCCTGTTCAGTATGAAAGGGCATGGTAGTCCATGAGCTATCTCGAGGTATCGGAGAACAACTCGCGCAGCGGCTTGGTGCTTACGGTCCGCGTGCGGCCGAACGCCAGCCGCGACGAGGTTGCAGGAGCGATGGAAGGCGCCTTGAAAATTCGTTTGTGCGCACCGGCGGTAGAGAATCAGGCAAATGAAGCCTTGACCAAGTTTCTGTCGGCCCTGCTGAAGATTCCCAAATCATCGGTGAGAATCCTGGGTGGCGAGCGCGCCCGAACGAAGCGGGTCGAAATTGTGGGCGTGACGCGACAACAGTTGATGAATCTGTTGCAGATGGAGGTCTGACGGCCTTCGTTCGAATTCTTCAGCGGCGGCTGAGCCAGACGATCGTCACGCCAATGCAGACGACGAACACCCCGACCCATCGTTCGCGCGTGATTCGCTCTTTTAGAAAGAGAACAGCACCGATAGTGCCGGCTGCGTAGTGCAATGCCGTCACGGGTACCACAAAGCTGACATTTTCGATAGACAGCATCGCCAACAGGGAGAAAAAAGCCACCGTCATCAAGGCCACTCCGAGCCACATCCATCCGACGCGGGTGGCTCGTGCGATAAACCTGAGCAAGGCCACTGGCTGGAAGTCCTTCACTTCGCCGATCGTCTTCATGGCACGCGTAACGCAGAGTTCGCCGCCCGTGCCCGCAACGATGATCAGAAAAAGCAGTATGGACTCACGCATGCGTGGATTCCTGCGTCGTTCTCGGATGTGTGCGTCCGACGATCAGCACTCCGAAGCAAATCACCAGAATCCCCAGCCAGCGAAGTGGTGTGACTACTTCTCCCAGGAGCCAATAACTTAGGATTGCAACCACGGCATAGGAAAACGAAGAGGCCGGCTGAACGTAGCTATAGTCCGCCCAAGTAAGGACCAGCATGTAAGCCACGAAGAACGCGAGAAGCGAAGCAATGCCCAGCCAGATGTAGCCCGAGGTGGCGATGCGAATCACGGTCTCGAGCAGTGCCGCCGGAGAAAAACCCCTTGCTTGACCGACACTTTTCATCCCCTTGCCTAGCAGGGTGTTTCCCAGCGGAGCAAAAATGACGATGAGAAAGATAAACAGGTAGGTTTTGAGGTGAAGCCCATGCGATTCTTTCATGCGGTCTATGATTTGCCTTTGCTATGTGCTTGCGCCGGCTCTCCGGCAGTAAATATCCGAGCAGAACCTTCTCCTATCATTGTAAGGGAAATGCGGGAATAGCTGTGAGCCGGGACTGTGCGCAAGCCCTTCGAAAGCCTGCGTATTGTCGGGATTTTTGGTACTCTATCGGGAACTACCGCGGCAGGCCTAAGGAATACGTGGGTAGGAAGCCCAGTACCTGGATTTAAGTGCAGAAGGAAGGGAGTCCCGAAATCGCAGGCCTCAACATCAAATCCTAACGACGAAATTCGTCGTGTTGAGACGCCTGAGTCGCCATGCTAGAAAATGCTGCCTACTACGGCGTTTTTGTTTTGGCTGCGACGCCGTTCGTCTATTATGTTCTCGCACTCTATTCCTCCTGGCGGTTCTTCAGGAGGGCAGGGCAGAATACCCCTCCCAATACGACGTTCACCCCGCCGGTGAGCAACCTGAAGCCAGTGAGAGGTTTGGATCCGGAAGCCTACGAGAACTTTGCGAGTTATTGCCGGCAGGATTATCCGCAGTATGAGCTGCTGTTCTGCGTGCATGATCAGAACGATCCCGCGGTAGCGATCCTCGAAAGGTTAGCCGCCGATTTTCCGCATGTGGACATCCGCATTTTGTATGGCTCCGAACGGGAGGCCATAAATGACAAGGTCGCGAAGCTCGGGCGTCTGGTAGCGGAAGCGAAATACGACATTCTGGTCATCAACGACGCTGATGTGCGCGTTCAGCCCGACTACCTGCGCACGGTTGTGGCACCGCTGGCCAATTCCAAAGTCGGTGGCGTGACTTGCCTGTATGTTTCCATCGAAGAAACGAACTTTGTGCAGCATCTTCAGTCTATCGGAATGATTTCAGATTTCTATCCGGGTCTTCTCGTTGCGTGGCAGCTTGACGGTGTGAAGTTCGCACTCGGGCAGACGATGGTTACGACCCGCGCGCGCATCGCCGGCTTCGGAGGTTATCAAGCGATCGAAAATCGGCCGGCAGACGATTTGCTTTTGGGGAGGTTAGTCTCGGAGCAGGGCTATGAGATGCAACTTTTGCCCTATGCCGTCGAGACGGTCGCGGATTTTCAGTCGCCACTCGATCTCCTCCACAAACGTCTCCGGTGGATGACCGTGATGCGCCACATGCGGCCCTGGGGTCACGTTGGGCTGCTTTTCACGTTTGGTTTGCCCTGGGCAATCCTAGCGGCCATCCGAGCGCCCCAGGCGTGGATCGCCATCGCCTATCTCGGCGGCTACGCGTTTTGTCGCGCAGCCACTGCATGGGAAATTGGCATTTGGGGATTAAAGCAAAGCGGCATCTGGAAGAAGATGCTGCTGTTCCCGCTCTGGGACGCCTTCGCGTTCCTTATTTGGCTGGCCAGCTTCACTCGAAGTACCATACGGTGGCGCGGGATCGACTACTTGATTCAGGAAGGCCGATTTGTGCCAGCGGCTCCGCCAAACGCCACGCCTGAGGCCGAGCGAACCTGAGGATCGGCTACCGATTCCAGGCAGGCTCATGAGCCAGCTTGACGCCTGGAGAGGCCTCCGAACACGGCTTACACTTTTACTTCTTTGTCTTAAGTTGCGGTGTAGCGCCCTGGTCTGCTCCGGCGTAATGCGCCGACGTTTTCGCCGGCATGCTGATCTGGACGTGCCGGTCGTTCTTGGGTTGACGCCAGTTGACCTGAGGCAGCATTAATGAGAGGTCGACGTTGTCCTTGTAGCGAATCGCGATGTTCACAAGGGAATCGAGCAGAGAATCGGAAAGATAATGCGGCTTCAGGCCTAGGTCGATTAGCTTCGAGTGCTTGGCGTTGTAGTAGTGCTGCTCGGCCTCGACACGGGGATCGGGGATGTGGTCGATTTCAACGCTCAAGCCGAGCTTGCTGCCTGCCGTCTCCACCATTTTCGCAAGGTCCAGCACCGAAAACTGTTCCGTGAACTGGTTGTAGACGCGACATTCGCCCTTGCCCGCGGGGTTTTCGCACGCGAGCTCAATGCAACGGACCGTGTCGCGAATATCGAGAAAGCCCCGCGTTTGACCGCCCTTTCCATACACCGTGAGCGGTTGCCCGATGGCGGCTTGCACGCAGAAGCGGTTCAGGACGGTTCCGAACACGTCATCGTAGTCGAACCGGTTGATCAGCGCTTCATCTATTGCGGTCTCGTCGGTCATCGTGCCGTACACGACGCCCTGATTGAGGTCGGTGGCCCGGAGTCCCCAAATCCTGCATGTAAACATCATGTTGTGGCTGTCGTGCACCTTTGAGAGGTGATAGAAGGAGCCTGGTTGCTTCGGGAACGGCAGCACGTCCTTTCGCCCGTTATGCTCGATGGAGATGTAGCCCTCTTCGATGTCGATATTCGGCGTTCCGTACTCGCCCATCGTGCCCAGCTTCACGAGGTGGCAATCCGGGAAAAATTCGCGGATGGCAAAGAGAACATTCAGCGTGCCGACGACGTTGTTCACCTGCGTGAAGACCGCATGCTTGCGGTCGATCATGGAGTACGGCGCGGAACGCTGCTCAGCGAAATGGACAATCGCTTCGGGCTCGAATGACTTCAGTGCCGAGGAGAGGAAATCATATTCGGTGATATCGCCTGTGAACATCTCAATGGTCTTGCCGGTCAGATTCTGCCAAACACGCAGGCGATCCGCGAGCGGCCGAATCGGTGTCAGCGTTTGCGCACCCAGTTCGTGGTCCCAAAGTCGCCTGACATAGTTGTCAATGACGGCAACCGAGTGACCCTTCTGAGACAAATACAGGGCTGTTGCCCAGCCGCAGTAACCGTCGCCGCCCAATACGGCAATCTTCATGAAGCCTCCTCCACTCTATTATGTGGTTCTTTTGTTTTTACCTTGCCCTACCGAAGCAATGCAAGCACGTTCTTCGCTGGTTGCTCATCCTGCGCGGGTGCACGCACTTACGGATGAACCCCTCTTGCCAAATAAAGATGCGCCGAACCGGGTTCAAGGTGCGCGGTATTTGCGCTGGTTTCAGGCAGCGGGAACGTCCCCGGGAACGACTGGTTCGTGAGAACAAGTTTGCCGCCGCTCGAGATGACTCCATTAAGCGCGTCGTGCCCCACGAGTTTCTCAAGGCGTGGCGTTGCCGAGTGGTCTGCGACAATGTAGCAGCGTTCCGGCCCTTGCCAAAGCGTCACAAAGCCTGAATCCGTGATGAATACCGGAGGGGCATTCGGAGCTGCCGCTCCATATTCTAGGTTGTGGAACTTCCCATTCAGCAGCAGCCCGTCGCGGTTCAGATAAAAGAATACCGAGGAAAATGTGTAGTAATGGTGATCGATGATCAACTTGCCTTCAGGCGAGCGGCGGATGGCTTCAGCGAGCGGACGCGACGATAAAAACGGGTCGAAGGCGACCATAGCAACCCTGGCGGCATGGAAAAAAATCACCATCATCAGCGACGCGGCCAAAAACGCGTGCTTTTCTTCAGAGAAAAGCGTTCCCACGAAGCCTACCAAGAACGCTATCGAGGCGAGCGCCAGCGGTAAGCGCAAATAAGCAAACGACGCGAAAGTCAGATCCTGCATATGTCCAAGCGAAAGCGAGTAGGCGCCGGGGTGATGTCCCAGGGCTGAGGAGATATCGCCTGGCGCGGGTGTGTTTCGCACCAGGTAAAAGATGACTGCGGTGGCGACGGCCGCCAGCACAGAGATGGCTGAGAGCGCGCGAGTTCCGCGGCGAATCCAATCGCCCCCCGCAGCCATGGCCGAACCCAGCAGAAGCGCAAGGGCCGGGTAACACGGCATGGAGTAGTACTCCTGCGTGGTCGATAAGGTAAAGAAAATCAGCATGAAGCCGGTCCAGCAAAGAGCGAGAAGCCGGGTCTTGCCGGCACGATCGAGCGGCTTGAACGATACTTTGGCGACCGCAGGGAAATACACGCTCCAGGGAAAGAGCCAAACAAAATGAAAGAGCCAGAACCAGAGGCGCGGCACGGTGTTGTAGTCGCGCGGGTAGCGCATGTTTAAGAAGCGCAGCACTTGCTCGTTCATGAAATAAAACCAGAGAAACCCATGGTATTGACCCGGCCCGCTGTGAAACGTAAACACGAAATAGGGTGGATTCCGCAGTGTCGCGAGGATGTGCCACGGTGCGGCGATCGCGAGCGCAATAGCGGTTCCGCTGATCACATGAAGACGCTGCCACGCTCGAGCGACAAACAGCTGCTTGGTCACGAAAAGATAGATGAGAGCTGCAGCCACGGGAAACACGACGCCGATCATGCTCTTTAGCAGCAGGCCAACGCCAATGCTCGCCGCCATCAAAAACGCCCACAGCCGCGGCCGAGGCTCTTCGTCGTCAAGCGCTCGAAGAAACGACCACATCGACAATGCGATCGTGAATGTAAGCATCACGTCGGGAATCAGGATGCGGGTGAAGAGGAAAAGACCGATGCAAGTGCCCACGCACAGCCCGGCATAGAGGCCGGCGCGTTTGCCGAACGCCCAGGTTCCGAAGGCCGCCGTCAGCCAGGTCAAGGCGATGACCGAAAGCGCGATGGGGATCCGCGCGACCCAGTCGAACGCACCAAACACCTTATAGAATCCCGCGATAATCCAGTAGATAAGCGGCGCTTTTTCAAGGTAAAGAACACCATCGATGTGTGCCGTCACCCAATCGCCGGAACTGATCATGTTTCGCGCGATCTGTGCCTGTACCGCATCGACGTCATCCATAAGGGAGGGCGGCGAAATTATGCAACCCAGATAAATGGCGCCGGTAATGAGCAGGATGGTTAGGTAAGGGAACCAGCTTTTGCTTCCAGCAACTGATTCGTGGTCGCGGCGCCAGTTGTCCGAATTCTCCATTTTTTCATCCACAAAAAAAGTATCAGCAGCCCCCATAAGTGGTATCCCAGGTTTGCTTTGCGTTCGAGGTGCTGTTCTACAAAGCGCTCGACAACCTCACGGCGAAACAGGTCGGAGTAAGTGGAAAGCCCTTCCTGCAAAGTTTCGAGGAGCAGAGCGCGCAAGGGTCCTCGTAGCCACTCATGCGCGGGAATATCGAATCCGATCTTCTTCCGCTGCAGGATTGCAGGCGGCAGTTTGTCCTTCATCAGCTCCTTCAGCAGGAATTTCTGGCGCTTGCCTCTGATTTTCAGATGAGCTGGTAGCTTAGCCGCAAATTCCACGACACGATGGTCCAGGAAGGGCGGACGTACTTCGACCGAATGCGCCATGCTCATGCGGTCGCTCTTGGTAAGAATGTCGTCGGCCAGAAAGTACCTTTGATCGAGCCACAGATATGGTGCCAGATCGTCATCCGTTGGCGGCAAGCTTCTCAACTCGGCGATGATTTTCTGCAGAGAGCCTGAGGAGCGCCGGTTCAACAGCGACTGCTTTTCGTCGTCTGTAAACGTGCCGTTCCAGTAGAGATGCGCTCTCCCGGGAGGCATCAGCGAGCCCTGAAGGAAACGTGTGACCTTGTAATCGAAGCTGATTTTGTCATCCGAGACGGGCCAATAGTGCATTCCCGCGAGGCCCAGATTGAGCAGGCCGCGGGGGAGTTTGCGAACCTGCGAAGAAATTCGATTCGCGGGGTAAGTAAGATACCCGCCGAACAGTTCATCGGCGCCCTCGCCGCTTAGCGCTACAGTGACGCTCTTTCGGGAGAGTTGCGAAAGAAACCAGACCGGAAGCGCACCCGCGTCCGCACTCGGTTCGTCGGAATAGTAGGCAAACTGCTGGATCGCCCCGATCAGGTTGGACTCAGGAGTCAGGTCAAGTTCCTGGTGGTCCGTTCCATATTGCTTGACGGCTCGACCGATGTACTCTGTTTCATCGAAGCTCCGTCCATGAAACGAAATCGAGAAGGTTTTCAGGCGGGAAGGGCAGTTTTCTGTGGCGTAATGCAGAATCGTCGAGGAATCAATGCCGCCGCTCAACCACACGCCAAGGGGGACATCGGAAATCAGGTGCTCGCGAACGGCACTCGCCAACAGCGAATCCAACTCCTCCTTCGCTGCGTTCAGCGTCCAGTTCGAATCGACGCCGAAGGGAAGCTGCCAGTAAGCCTCGCTTGAGACAGCGCCATCGCGCCACTCGAGCCAATAGCCCGGCGGAAGCTTCTCAATTCCCTCCACCAGCGTCCACGGCGACGGAATGTAGTTGAGTGCCAGGTAGCAATCGAGCCCCTCCATGCTGAGGCTTCGATCGATCTCCGGATGCACAAACAGGGACTTGAGTTCTGAGCCGAAGAAGAGTTCCTCGCCTACTCTCGAAATGTAAAGGGGTTTGATCCCCATCCGGTCGCGCGCGAGAACGAGGCGCTTCTCCGCCTTGTTCCAAACAGCGATTGCAAACATGCCTCGGAGACGTGAGAAAGACGCGATGTCCCACTCGAGAAAGGCTCGCAGGACGGTTTCCGTGTCGGAATGGGATTCAAAGCGGTGGCCGAGGGCTTCAAGCTCCTTGCGAATTTCCAGGTGGTTGTAGATTTCGCCATTAAAGACGATGCCGCAATTGCCGTCGCCCGCATGGATCGGCTGGTTGCCCGAGTCGAGGTCGATAATTTTCAGCCGGGCCGCACCCATTGAGAAAAGGCTGCAAGAGAAGACTCCCTGTTGGTCAGGGCCACGATGAAGCAGTGTGTCCGTGGCTTCACGAACGCGATCCGGGGGTGGTGCCCAGTTTTTATGTGTGAAGCCGGCAATTCCGCACAATCTGCGATCCCCTCCCTTGCTCAAAATCTGCGAACACAAATAAAGCCCTGAAACACCCTAACTCGCCTGCCGGAGCGGCCGGCGGTCATTTCCACTGCGCTCATGTGCCCTGGAACTACTCGCCGGTCCACAACAATACTGATTAACCCTGCTGAAACGCTCCAACTTCAATTGTAACTGGAGACCAGTGGTGGAGCAATTGGTCCCTCCGCGGGTTTTGAAACCTTGTCGCTGGCTGCTAGAATCCGGGTCGACCTGCTGGGACCATGAAAAACGAGAAGGGAACCCTCGCGATGAGCGTGAATATCAGAGAGATGCAGGCGGACTTGCGTGCCGCTAAGCTGGATGGCTGGCTGTTCTATGATTTTCGCGGCCGGGACCCGATCGCTCATAGAATCCTGGGACTTCCACCGGGCATGCGCACGCGCCGATGGTTTTATTTTGTGCCCGCTAAAGGCACGCCTAGAAAGCTTGTGCACAAGATTGAAGCAGGGTCCCTAGCGGCGATGCCGGGAGAAACTTCATATTATGCGGCACAGAAAGAATTGCGCGAGAACCTGAAGAAACTGCTCGGGCGGGCGAAAAAAATCGCGATGCAATACTCGCCCCAAAACGCGATTCCTTACATCGGCATGGTCGACGCGGGAACGATTGAATTGGTCCGCAGTTCCGGCCCAAGAGTTCTCAGTTCCGCGGATCTGGTCCAGAAATACGAGGCCTGCTGGAGTAAGGAACAACTCGAATCGCATCTCGCCGCGGGAAAAGCAATCGATCGGATTGTGCAGCAAGCATTTGCGCATGCGGCGCAGTCGGTCCGAACAAAAACAGCCATAACGGAATATGACTTGCAACAGTGGATTCTTCGAAAGTTTGCCGAAGCGGGCATCGAGACCGAAGAAGGCCCGGATATCGCGGTGAACGCGAACGCCAGCGACCCGCACTATGGTCCCACAGCTCAAAAGTCCTCGCAGATTCGGGCCGGGGATCTGCTGCTGTTGGACGTCTGGGGAAAGCAGAAAAACGCCGGCAGCGTCTATTACGATGTCACATGGATGGGCTATCTGGGCGCAAAAGTTCCGGAAAAATATGCAAAAATATTTGATGTCGTTCGGCAGGCCCGCGACCGAGCCGTGGAGTTGATCCGCACGAGTATGCACGCGGGAAAACCGCTGCAGGGATGGCAGGTGGACAAGGCCGCGCGGCAGGTGGTCGAAAAGGCCGGTTATGGAAGGTATTTCTTCCATCGCACGGGCCACAACATCGGACAATCCGTTCACGGAAACGGCGTGAATATGGATGGTTTAGAGACATTCGACGAGCGCCACTTGATTCCCTTGACCTGCAATTCCGTGGAGCCGGGGATTTATCTCCCGGAGTTCGGCGTGCGCAGCGAAGTGGACGTATATGTCGGTGAGAAAGAAGCTCAAGTGACCGGAGCGGTGCAGTCCGAGATCCTGCCCCTGCTGGCCTGAGGAAGTGTCCAGACGATGACTGAACAAAGCGCACCAATTGTCCCGGTGCCCGAGGCGCCAGTTCCCGCCAGAAAAGAGTCCGCGTCCGCCGCTAGTGAAAACCGCGCTTGGGCGGTTGCTGTCGCGGGTTGGCTGGTGCCGGGCTTAG
>Ga0207826_1000249_pt1 | contig 15184 bp, 13 predicted proteins | sample LuqExpMetageno80_FD_187837 | JGI IMG/M metagenome (GOLD analysis project Ga0207826, IMG submission 187837) | Tropical forest soil microbial communities from Luquillo Experimental Forest, Puerto Rico - Sample 80 (SPAdes) | ecosystem: Environmental > Terrestrial > Soil > Tropical forest ... | reverse complement strand
GGTTCACAGCAAAAGTAATCCTGCCAACCCTATTACTGATAACTGGCTACTGATAACTAACTACGGGCTCGCCAGGCCGCAGGCATTCTTCAGGGGGGGTTGGCCGGTGGTCTCGAGGACGCTCCGCCACAGGGGGGAGTCCAGGTCCACCTCTTTGGTCTTGCCCACCGAGGCCTTGATGGGCACGTGCACAAAGTGGCCGTGCCAGCGGGAAACCAGCATGGAGGTCTTCCCGGCCATGCCGGCGTGCACGGCATTCTGCCCCAAAAAACCGCAATAGATGCGATCGTTATAGTTGGCCGGCATGCTCCGGATCATGTAGCTCGGGTCGATGTACTTGAGGTTGACCTCCATGTTCTTTAAGATCAGGTGCTCCTTGATGCGTTCCGAAAGATAGGAGCCGATGTCCCCGGGCTTGATGTTTCCCGAGGCGTCCCGGGGCAGCGTCGTTTCATCGAAAAATTTCTGCCCGGCGCCTTCGGCCACCAGAATGACGGCATGCCCCCGGCATTTCAGACGATTTTCGAGGCAGGCCAGCAGACCCTGGTCCCCTTCCATGTCAAAATCCGACTCGGGGATGAGCACAAAATTAACTTCGCGCAAGGCCAGGGTGGCATTGGCGGCCACGAAGCCGGCATAACGGCCCATGAGCTTCACCAGACCGATGCCGTTGGGGGCCCCCAGGGCCTCGGTGTGGGCCGCCCGGATGGCCTCGGTGGCCATCTCCACCGCGGTGTCAAAGCCGAAAGACCTGGCCACCAGCGGGATATCGTTGTCGATGGTCTTGGGGATGACGATGACGCTTTTCTTCAGTTCCCGTGCTGCAATCTCTTCACTGATGCGGTTGGCCGCCCGCAGTGTGCCATCGCCGCCGATGAGAAAGAGAACGCTGATATTCAGGCGTTCCAGGGCGTCGACGATCTCCTCGATATCCTGGCTGCCCCGGGAGGAAGACAGCACGGTGCCGCCGTAGTTGTGAATGTCCGTCACTTCGTCGGGAGTGAGGCGCATGAGGTCGTGGCCGTGATGGGGAATGAAGCCCTGAAAGCCGTAGCGCACCCCGTAGATGTGACGCACATTGTAGAGATGATGCAGCTCGAGAACGATGGCCCGGATGACGTCGTTGGTGCCGGGGCACAGGCCCCCACAGGTGGCGATGGCGCAGTGCACCTTGGAGGAATCAAAAAAGATTTTGGCCCGGGGCCCTGCCAGCTCGAAGCACAACGGCTCTGCTTCGGCAGGGAGTTGCTCCAGGTATTCCAAGGTGTCATACACCAGGACCTTCTCAGCATCCTGAACGAAACTTTTTTCCACCAGCTCGCCGTTGCGGGTGAACAGGGGGATATTCTTGATGGGGGAGTCGACCTTGGGCTCCCCCAGATTAGGAATGGTGGTGCCGAAGTGTTCAAACAGGTAAGGCCGCTCGTCCTTGACCCCGATTACCTCGCCTCTGCTCATATCCTCCACTCCCTTTGCGTGAGGTTGACATAATATACCCTTTCCCTCCCTCCCCGGCCTCTGTCAAGGCGATCATCCTTGGCAGTCCGGGAACCACTCTTGGAAAAGGTAAAGAAGGCTGGTGCTACCAGGTTTCTTTCATGGCTTCCAGTTCGTCTTTGAGCTCCCGGCTCATGAGTTTCTTGATGGCTTCCTTGGGGGAAAGGTCCTCATGAACGATGCGGTAAACCGCCTCCACCAGGGGCATGTCCACTCCCAGGCGCTGGGCCAGCAGGTGAAAAGCCCGGGAGTTTTTGACGCCCTCGGCCACCATCTGGGTGCTGGCCAGAATTTGGGCCAGGGTCTCTCCCTGTCCCAATCTCAGTCCCACCTGAAAGTTGCGGCTCTGGCGGGAGGTGCAGGTAAGCACCAGGTCTCCCAAGCCACCCAGGCCCGCCAGGGTCATGGGATTGGCCCCCAGGCGCAGTCCGAGGCGGGTCATCTCCGCCAGGCCCCGGGTGATGAGGGCCGCCCGGGAGTTTTCCCTGAGTCCCATGCCCTCCAGAATGCCGGTGCCGATGGCGAAAATATTTTTAAGAGCGCTCCCCAATTCCACCCCGGTAACGTCATAACCTGTATAGACCCGGAAATAAGGGGTGGAAAAGAGGCGCTGGAGGCGGTGGGCCACCTTGCCATCCCGGCAGGCGATGGTCACCGCGGTGGGTAATTTCTGCGCCACCTCCCGGGCAAAGCTCGGGCCACCCAGGACAGCGTAAGGGACTTCAGCCCCCAACACTTCCCTGGTCACTCCGTTCATGGTCAGGAGGGTCTCCGTTTCGATGCCCTTGGTGGCAGAGAGGAGAATAGTGCCGGGCGTCAGGTGAGGGGCCAGATCTCCCAACACACCCCTAAAAACATGGGAGGGCACGGCCATCACCATCACCTCGGCCCCGGTCAAAGCCTCGCCGAAGTCCCGGGTGAAGCTGACGCGGGCTGACAGGCGCACATCCGGAAGAAAGGTGGAGTTGACCCGATTCCGGGAAAGCCTCTCGTAGACCTCGGGTTCGAACACCCACAGGCGCACGGTGTGGCCCTTCTCACCCAGGAGTTGGGCCAGGGCGGTGCCCCAGCTGCCGGCGCCGATAACGGCCAGGGGTGGTGACTGTTGGGTCTCAGGAGTCGGCTTCGCCGTCATCGCCCTTTTCCACCACCTTGGCCACGCTCACTACCTTTTCCTCCGAGTCGGCGTCCATGAGTTTCACCCCCTGGGTGACCCGGCCGACGATGGGGATGGATTGGGCCGCGATGCGGATGATCTTCCCCCGGTCGGTGACCAGCATGATTTCATCGTCGGGCCCCAACTGCAGGAGGTCAAGTACGGGGCCGTTTTTCGAGGTGATGTGGAGCCCTTTCACCCCCTGGCCGCCCCGGTGGTGCCGAGGATAAGCGTCGGCCCGGGTGCGCTTGCCAAAACCCCGTTCCGTCACGGTCAGGATAATATCCTCGGGCTGAACCACCTCCATGTTCACCACCGTGTCTTTGCCGGAGACGTCGATGCCCTTGACCCCCCGGGCGGCCCGGCCCATGTCCCGGACCTCCGAGGACAGGAAGCGGATGACCTTGCCTTGGCGGGTCCCCAGGAAAATATCCTGCTCCGGCTCGGCCAGGCCCACGCCCACCAGTTCGTCGCCCTCGTCCAGGTTGATGGCGATGATGCCGCCCTTCCGGGGCCGGGAAAAATTCATGAGCTCCGTTTTCTTGATGATGCCCTGCTTGGTGGCCATCACCAGGGAGGCCCCCTCCACGAATTCCTTGATGGGCAGGATGGTGGCCAGCTTGTCTTCCAGGGCCAGCTGCAGGAGGTTGACGATGGCCTTGCCCTGGGCCGTGGGAGAGCCGGCGGGAATCTCGTGGACCTTGATCCAGAACACCCGGCCGGTGTTGGTAAAGACCAGGAAATAACTGTGCATGGTGGCCACGTAGAGCTGGGAGACAAAGTCGTTTTCCCGGGTGAGCATCCCCGTGCGCCCCTTGCCGCCCCGGCGCTGGCTGCGGTAAATGTTTAAGGGGGTGCGCTTGATGTAGCTCCGGTGGCTGATGGTCACCACCATCTCTTCGTCGGCGATCAGGTCCTCGTCGGTGAAATCCTGGGCTTCGCGGATGATCTCGGTCCGGCGGCCGTCCCCGAACTTTTCCTTGAGTTCCCGAAGTTCCTCGGCGATGAGCGCCCTGACCTGGGCCTCCTCGGCCAGGATGAGGCGATAGCGGGCAATGGCCGCCTCCAACTCCTTGGCTTCATCGACAATTTTCTGCCGCTCAAGACCGGTGAGGCGCGCCAGGCGCATGTCCAGTATGGCCTGGGCCTGGAGGTCGTCTAAAGCGAAGCGGCTAATGAGCTGTTCCTTGGCCGCGGCTGCATCGGGGGCCGCCCGGATAAGGTCGATGACTTCGTCCAGGTGGTCAAGGGCGATGAGCAGGCCCGTCAGGATGTGGGCCCGGGCCTCGGCCTGCTTGAGTTCGTAACGGGTGCGCCTTAAGATCACTTCCCGGCGATGGGCCAGGAAGTGGCGCAACAGATCGCTGAGGCTCAGGAGCTCCGGCCGGTTCTCGACGATGGCCACGAGGTTGATGCCGAAGGTGACCTGCATCTGGGTGTGGAGGAAAAGCTGGTTCAGGATGGTCTGATGGGGCTCGTCCTTCTTGAGTTGGATCACCACCCGCAGGCCTTCCCGGTCGGATTCGTCCCTGATCTCCGAGATGCCCTCGAGTTTTTTGTCTTTCACCATTTCGGCGATGCGCTCGATCAAGCGGGCCTTGTTCACTTGGTAGGGGAGTTCCCGCACCACCAGGGTCTCCCGGCCGCCCTTGTGCTCCACCGTCACCTTGGCCCGGATGCGGATGAGCCCCTTGCCGGTGCCGTAAGCCTCGGCGATACCCTCGGCGCCGTAAATATAGCCCCCCGTGGGAAAGTCCGGGCCGGGGAGCAGGGCCATGAGTTCCGGCAGAGGGATATCCGGGTTTTCGAGATAGGCCAGCAGGGCCTCGCAGACCTCCTCCAGGTTGTGGGGGGGGATGTTGGTGGCCATGCCCACGGCGATACCGGAGCCGCCGTTCACCAGGAGGTTGGGGAGGCGCGTGGGCAGCACCAGGGGCTCCTGCATGGAGCCGTCATAGTTGGGGACGAAGTCCACCGTGTCCTTGTCCAGGTCCTGGAGGAGTTCGTGGGCCAGGCGGGAGAGGCGCACCTCGGTGTACCGCATGGCCGCGGGGGCGTCGCCGTCGATGCTCCCGAAGTTCCCCTGGCCGTCCACCAGGGGGTAGCGCAGGGAGAAGTCCTGGGCCATGCGCACCACGGCATCGTATACCGCGACGTCGCCGTGGGGATGGTATTTACCGATGACGTCACCCACGATCCTGGCGCTTTTCCGGTAGGGGCGGTTGTAGTCGTTCCCCGCCTCCCCCATGGCGTAAAGAATGCGCCGGTGGACCGGCTTCAAGCCATCCCGCACGTCCGGCAGGGCCCGGCCGATAATGACGGACAGGGCATATTCCAGATAGGACTTGCGGATTTCATCCTCGATATTGATGGGTACGTGTCGTGCTTCCATGTTGAATAACTTTAGTTGGTCCAGAGTTAAGGATCCTTAAAGATTAAATAATTTCGGAAATGTAACAGGTTTCTGGTCCAGGTTAAAACCCCGTTCACTAAGAGTGTGCACTATTCACACGAATCCGAGGCTGTCAATAAGAGGTTCTAACCTGGCGATCAATTCATGAACATGCACTGTTGCCACCTTCCAAATCAACTCATGTTTGATTTCACCATACTCATGGGCAATCACATGGCGTTGGGCGATAATGCGGCGCCAAAGGATTTCCGGATGCTTTGTCTGAAATTCAATTGAAATCCGGTTGGCTGCTTCCCCAATGATCTCCAGATGGCCTTCCACTGCGCCCCTCAACATCCGATCATGCTGGTAATGATGAAAAGTCTTCCCGCAGACAAACTCTTGTATAGCTTTTGCTGCATCCCACATATCCCACAGGGATGCCTGATCCGTTGGTCCAGGCGGCATAAATAACCTGCCGGGTCGAAAGGATGGCTTGGCGTCGGAATGGGTTTCGCAAACCGGATTTTTCCACCAGATCAACCTCACGCCCAAGGATCTCCTGCAATTCCTCGATCATATCCATCCAGTCAAACAAGCTCCAGGGAATTTCAGGTTCAAAGCTGATGAGAACATCGACATCACTGTCCGGACGAAAATCCTCTCGCAGCACCGAACCGAAGAGGGCAAGCTCCTCGATCTGCCAGCGCCGACAAAAATCTTCAATCTGCTTTGTATCGAGAGGAATGGGAAACGTCATGGATTTATCGTCGTCTGATACACAAACTTGCCATTTTCAACTTTTATAATCACCACGCCCTTGATGGGATTGTGGTCCGGGCCCAGGGTGATGGTGCCGGAAACCCCCGGGAAATCTTTGGTCGCGGCCAGGGCCTCGGCGATTTTGGTCCCGTCCAGCGAGTTGGCCTGGGTCATGGCGTTCAGCAAGAGGAAGTAGGAATCCGCGCCCAGGGCGGTGAAGGCCCCCAATTCCTTCTTGTGGGCCTCTTCGTAAGCCTTGCGGAAGTCCTGGGCCAGGGGGGTAGCCGCCTGGTCCCGGTGAAAGTGGGCGGTAAAATACATGCCGTCCACCGCGGGCCCCCCCAGGGTGATGAGCTCCGCCACCTGGGCCCCGTCGCCGGTTAAGATGGGGACCTCGACTCCCAGGTTTTTCAGCTGCCGGGCCAGAAGCGCATCTTCGGCGTAGTAGTTGGGGGCGTAGATCAGGTCAGGCTGTTGGGCCTTGATGGCGGCGATCTGGGCGCTGAAGTCCTGGTCCCCCGTCTGGATGTGGGTCATGGAGACGATGTCCCCGCCCAGGCGTTTGAATTCCCGCATGAAATAGAGGGACAGACCCACGCAATAGTCCTGGGCCTGGTCGATAATCACGGCCACCCGCTTGGCCTTGAGGTTCTCCCGGGCAAAGCGGGCCGCCACCTTGCCCTGCAGGTCGTCGGCGAAACAGGCGCGAAACGCGAATTGTTTGTTCTGGGTTACCAGGGGGTTGGTGGCGGTGGGGGAGATGTTGGGGATGTGGTCCCGCTCGGCGATGGGCCCCCCGGCCAGGGAGTCGCTGCTGATGACCTCTCCGATGATGGCCGCCACCCGGTCCTTTTCGATGAGCCGGCTCACCGCGTTGGCCGCCTCCATCTTGTCGCTCCTGGTGTCCACCAGGGCCAGCTTGACCTCTTGATCCAACACCTTGGGCTTGAGCCGGTGGGCGATCTGCACCCCTTCCCAGACCATCTCTCCCATGGCCGCGGCGGGGCCGGTCATGGGGAGATAACAACCGATGGTGACCTGGGCGGCGGCAGCGGAGGCCAGGCATCCTGATACCAGGAATGCTGCCAGTAACTGCCGGCTAAGCCTGAAAAATTTCACGTTATGCTCCTGAAGCATGAAAAATGCTGGCCCGGGCCAAGAGCCTGCGTTAACGTTTAATTATAACACAAAACTATCTAGCCTTAAAGAGTTCCGGTAACCTTACCGTTTTCGAATATTCCCTGGTCTGCCAAGAAAGGCTGCTGCTCCCCGGAGTTTTGCGATACAATGGGCAGGACCTGTCCGGGGGGAGATAGAAGCGCCACAAGAGAACAAAGTTCCCGGGCCTGAAAGGAGGAGGAGACCATGGAATTGCTCGCGGTAAAAATGGATATTCCCGAGGGGGCAAACCTTATTTTGGGGCATAGTCACTTCATCAAAACGGTGGAGGATCTTTACGAAATCCTGGTGGGGGCGGTGCCGGGCATCAAGTTTGGCCTCGCCTTCTCAGAAGCCTCGGGGGAATGTTTCATCCGGGTGGAAGGCAACGACCCGGAGCTGGTGGCGGCAGCGACGAGAAACGCCCAGAGCCTGGCCGCCGGCCACAGTTTCAACATCCTGATGAAAAACGCCTTTCCCATTAATATGCTGAACGCCATCAAACTGTGCCCCGAGGTTTGCCGCATCATCTGCGCTACGGCCAACCCGGTGGAGGTGATCCTGGCCGAAACCGAACAGGGCCGGGGCATTCTGGGAGTGGTGGACGGTTTTGCCCCCAAGGGCGTGGAGGCCGAGCACGGCCAGGCCTGGCGCTATGACTTCTTGAGGACTATCGGGTATAAGAAGTGAAGGCAGGGAGCGGGCCGGAGGAGCACGGTGGCGTAATTGAAGCAATCCAGGCTCTGCTCCGAAAATACCGCTCATGAAAATACTGCTCATAATGTGTCGTCCCGTTATTTTTTAAGAGTTTGAACCCTTATGCTCCCTCCCCCTTGATGGGGGAGGGCTGGGGTGGGGGTGAAATAACTACCGGATTATCTTGATTTCTTACCCCTCCCCCAGCCCCCTCCAACATGGGGAGGGGAAGTTTAGAGACCCTAAAATATGAAAGGTACTTTAGGGACACCACACTAAAGGACCCTGAGAAAGCCATGCAGGCAGCGATCTTAGCGGCAGGCCTGGGGGCGCGGCTTAGGCCGCTCACCTACACGACCCCCAAGGCCTTGGTGCCGGTACTCAACCGGCCCCTGTTGGGGGTGATCCTGGCCCAACTCCGGGAGGCCGGGGCGCTTAGAGTGGCGGTGAACACCCATCACCTGGCGAGCCAGGTGCAGGACTTTCTGGAGGCCAACCGGCCTCCGGATATGGAGGTAGCGGCGCGGCCTGAACCAGAAATTCTCGGCACCGGCGGCGGCTTACGCTCTCTGGCCGGGGCCCTGGAGGATGCGCCCTTTTTGGCGATAAATGCCGATATCCTGACCGACCTCGACCTGGCCAAAATATTTCAGGGACACCGGGAAGAGGCTCTGGCCACCCTGGTGCTCCATGACTGCCCGCGCTTTAATAATGTCTGGCTCAACCAGGAGGGCAGGGTGGCAGGGGTGGGGACGCCGCCCCCGAACCATGCCGGTCCTGCCCTGGCGTACACCGGCGTCCAGGTGGTGAGTCCCCGGATGCTAGAGTGGCTGCCCAAACAAGGCCCCGCCGACCTGGTGGCCGCCTGGCGGGAAGCCATGGCGAGAGGGGAGCATCTGGCGGCCATGGTGGTCACCGGACACTTCTGGCAGGACCTGGGCACCCCCGAGGCCTATCTCGCGGCTCACCAACGCTTGCTCTCGGGGGCGGGCCCGGGGCTGCAGAAATATTTTCCGGCCCTGGCGGACCCTTTGATCGGCGAGGGGACGGTTCTGGAAGAAGGGGTTACCTGCGCCGGCGGCGTCTGCCTGGGGCGGGAAGTCCGGGTGGGGCAGGGGGCCCGGCTGAAAAATACCGTAGCCTGGGATGAGGCTCAGATAGCCCCCGGGGTTACTCTGGAAGACTGCGTGGTGGGCCGGGGTGCCCGGGTCAGGGCTTCGGCCCGGCAGGCCATAGTGGTTTGAAGACCTTAGGTAGAAGGGCCGAAGAACCAAAGGCCCCTTCTCACCAGAACTATTTATGTCAACCTTAAGTACCGGGAAACGACCAGGGGGCTAATCGGCGCCCGCCGGTCTGGCCACCAGCACTTGCCTGCCGCTGGGATAGAGAACTTCGATGATCTTGGGCCGGGGCCGGGGGGCCGCCCTTTCCGCATCGGCTTCAGAGGCCGCGGCTCGGGAGGGGGTGGGAAGGATCTTGTCGTTGAGAGATGGGCGGGCAGTCACGGTATTCTTGGGCTTAGCCGGGGCCTTGGCCTCCGGAACGGGCGCCGGTGAGCGCCCGGTATAAGACCCCATGACATTTTTCACGAAGGCCTGGGTTTCCGGGATGGCGGGCACGCCCTGGGACCTGGCCACCCGACCCGGCCCGGCGTTATAGGCCGCCACCGCCAGGGGCACGTTGTCCCCGAAACAATCCAGGCAGTGGCGGAGAAAGCCCACGCCCCCGGCGATATTTTGCTCGGGGTCGAAGGGGTTGCTCACCCCCATGGAAGAGGCGGTGCCGGGCATGAGCTGCATGAGCCCCTGGGCCCCCTTAGGGGAGACGGCGTTGGGGTTGAACCCCGATTCATTGCGCATGACCGCCCGCACCAGGGAGGGGTCCACGCCGTAGCGGTTGGCATATTTTTGAATGAGAGCTTCTAAATAAGGCCCGGCGGGCCGCTGCCAGCGATCCACCGAGGGGTACAAACGGGTCTGGGCCAGGGGATAGGGCTGCGGGAAGACCCGGGGTGAGCCGCGGAAGATATAGACCTCTACTTCCCGGCTGAGCATGGTGTTCAGGGAATCTTTTCTGGCGGAATTCGAAGCGTCTTTTTCTCCTCCGCCGAGCACCAGGGAGCCCTCCCCGGTCTTCATGAGGGCAATGGGAGTTTCGGCCATCGCCGGGGTGACGGCAGCCATCCACACCATGGTGACAGACAGGAGAATGATCGAGAGCCGCATAAGCTTTTGTGCAACTTTGAAGAGCACTATTCAATAACCACAGAGTGTTTGTCAAGCACGTTTTTGACCCGGCAGAGTCTCCAGAGGTATTTTTTGTCTATGGCCTTATAATATTGAGGAAAAATAAGCACCCGTATCAATATCGAACTGGAACCCCGAGGCTTATGACATTAAGGATTATTGGCGTTCAGCCTGCTCCTGTGATAATGATGGAGTAGATGCTCCTTACATATAATTACTTTTCGGCAGAATTTTTTTAAACTAAAGCGACAAAATCATGCCTGACAAGTTAGCTGCAGGAAGAACCGCGCCCCAAGAGGAAACTACCGACGCCAGGGACCCTGTCGTCAAAAGGCCCCTGGTGCCCCTGGTTTTCGCCTTGATGCTGGGGTTGGCCGCAGCCGCATGGGGCGTGCATATACCCAAAGTCTGGCTGATAACAGTGCTGGCCGGACTCCTGGTCGTCATGCTCCTGTTGTTTTTGGGCACTTCTTCCGGGTCATGCCGGAAAAGTGTGACGGGCAGCAAGAAGGCAGCGATTGAGTCACGTCCAGAAAGCGATGATACCATCTAAGGCCGGCATGATAAGAAGACAGGTGCGCAGAGAGGGTTGTCGTACCTGCTTTTCGTCCCTGATGAGGCCGGTAAAAACCTCCACAGTTCCTGAGAACATCCCACAAAATTTAAAGCAGTTCTCCATTCCTGGTCCGTATCTCATGAAAATCACTGGATTTTGACTTACTCCTTCGAGGCCGTATCAGGAAAGCCTTTAATCCTGATACCTGGTAGTGATTTTTGATCATCGTTCCCGCTCTCCTACCATCAATTCGCCATCACCGAAAAAACCCTTGACAATAGTCGGGAATAGCCTTAAGGAAGATCCTTATATTATTTATGAAAGATTGGGGAATAACCTTAGGGAAGCCCTATGGGAAAGCCGGGAAGCCTGGCCGCGGGACTGGATCGTTTTAGCCAGGGAATGAAGGTGCTGTCCTGGTGGTCTCCAGGCATTAAAAAGCTTTGCTGGCAGGACCTGGCGGCCCGGGCCGTGCCCCTTGTCTTTTTTGCCCTGCTGGGAGTGGGGCTGTATCAGCAGGCCTTGCATCCTGATTTTCCTTCGCATCACCTGGCCAATCTGTCACAAAAAGACGAAGTAGTCCTCGCCGGCCGCTTGTACCGCCCCACCCGGGTGAGTCCCGAAGGGGTGCGGCTTTATATGGCGGTGGAGTCCCGCAAGACTCCTGAAGGTTGGCACCCGGCCACCGGGCAGCTGCTGGTCAGCGCCCCGACGCTCACGGCGCCGCCGGTGGGGACCAAGCTGTTCGTGCGGGGCAAGCTCAGGGAACCCCAGGCCCTGCTTAATCCCGGGGCGGTGGACCGGCCCCGGCAACTGGCGGCGGAGGGCATCTTCCGGCAGATGTATCTGAAGGACGCCGATCACGTGGTGTTCGTGGCCGAAGACCACGCCCTGCCCCTGGCCGAAAGACTGCGCGGGGGGATCCGCAGTCTATTGGGCAAAATGTCCCCCAACGCTGAGGCCATGTATCTTTCCATGCTCCTGGGGGACCAGGGGAAGGTCACCCCGGAGATGCGCCAGAACCTGAGCCGCACGGGCACCAGTCATCTCCTGGTGATCAACGGCATGCATCTGGGCGCGGTGGCCGCCATCACCTATGGCCTGGTCTTCTGGCTCCTGCGGTGTTTTCCCTGGCTGCTCCTCCGGGTGAACGCCGTCAAGGTCGCCACCCTGGCAGCGGCGCTGCCGGTGATGGGCTACGCCCACCTGGCCGGGGGGTCGCCCTCCACCCAGCGGGCCGAAATCATGGTCCTGGCCTATCTGCTCCTGATGTTTCTGGGACGGTTCCGGGATGTCTGGAGTGCTTTGGCCCTGGCGGCCTTGTGGATACTGGTATGGAGCCCCCTGCTGCTCTTTTCGGTGTCCTTCCAGCTTTCCTTTGCCGCGGTCGTGGGGATCGTCTACCTGGTGCCCAGATTGACCAATCTGGCAGCTCGCTGCGGCAAACTCTGGGGGCCTGACCGGTCCGTGACAGGCCGGCAGTCAAGCGGGAAAATTCCCCTTTGGCGCCTGCACCGGGCGGGCCGGCGCGGTTTGGAATTACTGGCCGTGTCCCTGGCGGCCTCTCTGTTCACCGCACCCCTGGTGGCCCACCATTTCCAGATGGTATCACTCTTCGGCTTCCTGGTGAACCTGGTGGCCATCCCCCTGGTGTTGATGCTGGCCCTGCCCCTGGGGGAACTGGCGATCCTGGCCCAGGGCCTTTCCCTCACCCCGTTGGCCAAACTTTTTCTCACTATCGGACAGGTCCCCCTTACCTGGGGATATGGACTCATCACCTGGGTGGCCGGGCTGCCCGGGAGCGGCGTCACGGTGCCCTCCATCACCTGGCTCCAGGTGGCGCTGATCTACGCCTTGATTCTTCTCCTGTTTCAGGTGCGGCGCCGCATCTGGACCTGGGCCGGCGCGGTCTTGGGCGCCGCGGTCCTGGCTGCTACCCTAATCTTACCGGGCTGGCAGACTCTGAAGCGGGGCGAGATCACCATCCTGGACAGCCACACCGGCCTGGACGGCGTGCTGGTAGCCCCCGGGGGCCAGCGCCTGGCAGTGACCGCGGCCTGGGAGGTCTGGCCGGGCTGGGAGGGAGGGGGTTTCGGGCCGCTCTTAAGCTATCTCCACTGGCGGCAGTTTCGCCGGCTGGACGGAGTGCTAGCCCTCAGCCTCAATCCCCGTAACGCCCAGGAGGTCCTGAGCCTGGCCCAGCAGTTGGACATTGGCGGCATCTGGTGGCGAGGCCCCCGGCCGGCGGCGAAAGTGATCGACCTGATGAACCTCATGGGGGATCGGGGGCGCCCAGCCCTGTCCCTGGACAGGATGAACCCCCCGAAAAATTTAGGGGAAATGACCCTGTCTTACCTGAGCTGGGAGGAAGGGAAGGGGGCGGCCCTCCAGGTGACCTGCCAGGGACGCCAGGCCCTTATCCTGCCGCCCCTTAAACGGACTGTTCTGGAAAATCTCCCCTGGCCGGAGGCGGGCCCCCTGACGGTGCTGGTGGCCCCGGGGGATGCCTATGCCGCCGCGGTGGCCCGCCTTAAGCCCGAAAATCTGGTTCTCTATGGCTCCAGGGAGCCGGCAGCCGGGAACACCGGCCTTTCCCGGTCCACCCGTCTGACCAAACAAGGTGCGGTGACCTTGACCTTCACCGACAAAGGCGCCTCCCTCAGCCAGTGGGGTCCCTGAAGGCGTTCAGCTTTTCCGGGAAGTCTTGGGGGTGAACGCCGACATCTGTTGCCTGGTGTCGTCGGACTGGCACTTGGGACAGGTGACCTTGCCGCTTGCATATTCGCTGAGGCTCATGATCCGCACAAACTCCTCGCCGCATTTGCCGCACACGTATTCATAGGTCGGCATTCCTCGTCCTCCCTTCTTTGCACAAATTTGGCAACATTATAGAAACAGCGGCCCGCCTTGGCAAGGGGCCTGTGAAGGGGATAGGTTATTAAGAACCGGCAGGACCAAGCCGATAACAAGGAGTGACAAAGCGGCAGGCGCGTCCTGCCGCACCACTTGTTTTCGAGCTCTCCATGTTTGTCATTATCGGCATAGGCGTGGTCTTGGTTTCGGTTTTGGGAGGGTTTTTCCTGGAAGGGGGGATCTTCCTGGTCCTTATGCAGTGGTCGGAGTTCATCATTATCCTGGGCTCGGCCACCGGGGCCCTGGTGGTGGCCACGCCGAAAACCACCCTGGTCAAGATGGTGCAATACGTTTTAGGGTCCTTCAAGTCCACGAGTGTCTCCAAAAAAAGCTTTCAGGAGCTATTACTCCTCCTGTACGAGACTTTCCAGACCGCCCGGGTCAAGGGCCTGCTCACCCTGGAGCAGCACGTGGAAAAACCCGAGGAGAGCGAGCTGTTCTCCAAGTATCCGGTTATCCTGAAAAGTCATCACACCTTGGAATATCTGGTGGACTCCCTCAAACTCATGGTGGTTGGAGGGGTGCCTCCCCTGGAACTGGAGGCCCTGCTGGATTCCGACCTGGAGACCCAGGAGGAAGAAGGCAAAAAGCCGGCCCACGCCCTGGCCCGCACGGCCGACTCCCTGCCGGGCCTGGGCATTGTGGCGGCGGTATTGGGTATCGTTCTCACCATGCAGGCCATCGGCGGCCTGGCCTCGGAGGTGGGACACAAGGTGGGCGCAGCCCTGGTGGGCACCTTTCTGGGAGTGCTCATGTGTTACGGCTTCGTGTCGCCCTTGAGCTCCCAAATCGAGTACCAGGCAGGCCTGGGGGAGCTTTATCTGCGCTCCATCAAAGCCGGCGTGGTGGCCTATGCCAAGGGCATGCCCCCCATCGTGGCGGTGGAGTTCGCCCGCCGGGTCATCGTCAATGACTTCCGCCCCAGCTTTGCCGAAGTGGAGGATGCCTGCCGGGCCATCAAGGTAAAGGCTTGACCGGCCTAAGGGAGGTCGCCGGGGGGAAAACTTTTCTCCTGGATTAATAAGCAGGACAGCCACTGCGCCAGACTTGGGAGCGCGGGCTCGACTGCCATGATAGTAGATAACTTTTAATAAGAGACCTCTGCGAAAATAATGTAGAACAGCCGCCCCCGGCTGTATATTGCGGGCGAGGGCCGCCTGCTCTACAAGATATCGATATATTAAGAGAACTTTTGGTTGATTAAAGATTTTCGCAGAGGTCTCAATAATAAGCATTTTATATCGCTGAGGGCCTATGTCCGGAGCCCATCCTGAACCTACAGAACCGAGAATCATCAAAAAAAAGAAAGCCCACGGCGGGGCCTGGAAAGTAGCCTACGCCGATTTCGTCACGGCCATGATGGCCCTGTTCATCGTGCTCTGGATCATGAGCCAGAGCCAGGCCGTCCGCCAGAATGTGGCCCAGTATTTCAAGAATCCCGGTCTGTTGCCCGGAGCCACCGGGCTCCTGGAGACCAGCGACGTAGGCGGTGAGATGCCCACTCCCGGACACAGCCAGGATCTGCAAACCCCCGCACCCATTCCCCCCGTCATGGCCAACGACCGCGGTTCCCTGGAGGAAGTGAAAAAGCGCATTTCCGAGGTCATCGCCCAATTGCCGGAATTGAGCCATCTCAAAGACCAGGTGGCCCTGGAGATCACTGACGAAGGCCTGCGCATCGAACTCATGGACAAGGAGAACTCCCATTTCTTCGATCTGGGCAGTGCCAGCCTCAAGGCCGAGACCCAGGAACTTTTAGGGATTATCGCCAAGGAGTTGGGAAAGCTGCCGAACCACATCCCAAGAAG
>Ga0207826_1000247_pt1 | contig 15194 bp, 18 predicted proteins | sample LuqExpMetageno80_FD_187837 | JGI IMG/M metagenome (GOLD analysis project Ga0207826, IMG submission 187837) | Tropical forest soil microbial communities from Luquillo Experimental Forest, Puerto Rico - Sample 80 (SPAdes) | ecosystem: Environmental > Terrestrial > Soil > Tropical forest ... | reverse complement strand
GAGAGCTGCATAACTTCCTGATATATGGAGGATAATATATGCCTATTTTCTTTGAACGCGATCCCTATCAGGAATTGGACCGCATCCAGCGCCAGATGGACGCCCTTTTTCAAAACGTCTCTGGCAGGGAACGCCCTTACCGGCGGGAAGGGGTCTATCCCCTGGTCAACATCTCCGAAGATGCTGACCATATCTATGTGCAGGCGGAGCTGCCAGGGGTGAAGCCTGAGGACCTGGAAATCACTCTGAAGGAGCAAAACCTGGTTCTGCGGGGAGAACGCAAGATTCCTGCCGAAGAGAAAGACGTCAATTATCATCGCCGGGAACGGGAGTCCGGCTTTTTCCGCCGGGCGTTGAGATTACCCGCCCAGGTGGATCCCAATAAAGTGGAGGCCTCCTGTCAGGATGGAGTCCTCACCATCACCCTGGCCAAGCCGGAGGAAGTCAAGCCCCGGCAGATCTCAGTAAAAGGCGCTTAAAGGAGGGCGGGACATGACAGAACAGGAACTCAAGCCCAAAGTGAAAGAGGAGGCGCCGGCCAAGGGCGAGCGGGTGCGCCCGGGCCGCGTTTTTATCCCGGCGGTGGATATCTTTGAGACTGCCCAGGCTCTGGTGTTGGTGGCTGACATGCCCGGCGTTTCGAGTGACCGGGTGACCATCGACCTGAAAGAAAATCTGCTCACGATCTTGGGGCAGATAAGCCCGCCTGCCGAGAAGCACGTCATCCTGGCCCAGGAATACGCCATCGGCGACTATTACCGGGAGTTCCAGGTGGGGGAACTGGTCGACAAGGACAAGATCGAGGCCAGCGTCAAAAACGGCGTCCTTACCCTGACGCTCCCCAAGGCTGAAAAAGCCAAGCCCCGGCGCATCGAGGTAAAGAGCGACTAGGGCGCTCGGGGCATCCACATAGAAAAAGGGCCAGGGGACTTCCCTCTGGCCCCTTTTTATGATTTTCGATTATGTCCTTTGCTCCGCAAAAAGACATAATCGAAGCTTAGCGGGTGAGGGGGCTAAGGGCCGGTGGGCACACCCCCTCCCCCAATCCCTTGATGGGAGAGTTCTACCGGGAAAGTCAGGGCCATCGGCCCCGCCTTTCCCGGACCCTTTGCAGGTTGGGAGGGGGGCTTGGGGGGAGGGCAGGGACCTCAGGTCCCTGGCCCTCCCCCTGCTTGAAGTGCATTATTCTCTTTGCGGAGCTAAGGGAACAATTGCTTATGATTTTTGGCGGGAGAGCCAGGGGTCCGCTCCCCCTGGCCCCCTCCGCTATTCTAATCCTGGGGTTTTACGGCCTGGAAAAAGCCGGTGGCGGTGGCGAGGTCCTCGTCTGAAAGCCCCTGAAATCGGGGAGCCAACTGCTGGCGGGAGATCCCCGAGGTATCGGTGGTTTTGAGTTCGCCGACGATCCTGAAGCCGCACCTTCTCATGGCCGCGGCATGAAAGGAATGGGGGTGGCGGTTGATGAAGTAGGGCCGCTTGCTCCGCATCAATCCCCACAGCGCTTCGGCATAGGTCCAGTGACCGTTCCACACCCAGGACAGGTTGTGGCACCGGTAGTCAATCATGTGGGACATACAGCCGCCGGGCTTGAGCCAGCGGTAGAGGATGCGGTAGACGGCCTCGGGGTCGTCCACATGCTCCATGACCGCATGGGACAGGATGAAATCCACTGAGTTTTCCTCCATGGTGGCCGGATTGTCCCAGGGGACCATATAGCCCAGGTACATGTCCTGAACGGGGTGATTTATCTGCAGGATGCATTGCTTGATGCGGTCCAGCCGCTGAGGCGAAAGGGTTCGGGCCAGGCGTTCGTCGGTAAGGATATGGCCGGGAAACTTGGACTCGGAGAATTGGTCCTGCTCTTTCCCTTTCAGCATATCGACAATTTCGTGAAATATTTGCAGATTTCTGGACGTGTTGGAATAGGCCTCGATATCAAAGGCATAATAGACCCGCGCCCCCGTCAATAAGGCACACAGGCCCACTCCTAAAGAATTGCCGGGCCCGATTTCCGCCACCACCGCGGGTTCGGTGGACAGCCCGTGTTGATGGGCCAGTTCCAGGTGCCGCAGCCAGACGGAATAACAGTATTCCGCCGTAATGGTACCCCCGGGACAGGAAAACCCGAGCTTGTCCAGGAGCCGTTGATACCCGGGAACATAGGTGGCCAGACCCTTGACCAGTACTTCCAACGCCTTGAGATCCACTTCCCTGACTTCTCCAGTCGGTGGGCTCCCGGCAGTTCGAAGCCCAAACTGAGCTACTAGATCTGCTGTTCTTCCGGTTCGAAGGAGTCAAACCTGGTGTACAGACCCCGGAAGGCCAGGCGAAATTCCCCGGTGGGGCCGTTCCGCTGCTTCTTGAGAAGAATGCGGGCCTGGCCCTTTTCCGGTGAGCTTTCGTTATACACTTCGTCCCGGTAGATGAAAAGGATGACGTCTGCATCCTGCTCGATGGCCCCCGACTCCCTGAGATCCGCAAGCTGTGGTTCCTTCCTGGGCCGGTCCTCCACCTTGCGGCTCAGCTGGGACAGGGCAATAACCGGGATACTCAATTCCTTGGCCAGGGCCTTCAAGGAGCGGGAAATATCCGAAATTTCCTGCTCACGGCTGGGGGCATCACTGCGGCCCCGCATGAGTTGCAAATAATCCACGATGAGCAGCCCCAGCTTGTCTTCGGCCTTGAGGCGGCGGGCCTTGCTGCGCACTTCCAGCACTGCCGCGGCCGGGCTGTCATCGATGTAAATGGGGCACTCCAACAGGAAACTGGCGGCCTCCTGGAGTTTTTTCCACTCATCGTTGGTCAAAAAGGCCCGGCGCAGGTGGGAGGCGTCGATTTCGCCCACGGTGCTCAACAGGCGCCGCACCAATTGTTCTTTGGACATTTCCAGCGAAAAAAAGGCCACCGGCACCTGGGCCTGATAGGCCGCGTTAAAGGCAATGTTTAAGGCCAGGGCGGTTTTGCCCATGCTGGGGCGGGCGGCGATGATGATGAGATCCCCCGGCTGAAAACCGGCGGTGAGGCTGTCCAGATCGGGAAAGCCGCTGGGAATCCCGGTGATGCGGCCCTGATCCCGGTGCCAGATGGCCTCCAGGGTGGCCACTTCGGTCTCCACCAGGCTGCTCAGGGGCTGAAAGCCAAAGCGGATCTTGCTTTCCGCCACCGTGAAGATATCGGCTTCGGCCTTGTCAAGGAACTGCTCCACGTCCTCCACGGGGGAGAGGCAGGCCTGGGTGATGTTCTGGGAGCAGGCCAGCAGCCGCCGCAGCACGGACTTTTCGTGGACCAGCTTGGCATAATAGGCGGCGTTGGCGGCGGTGCCCACGTGTTCGCTCAAGGCCGCCAGGAAGACCGGCCCCCCCACTTCCTCCAGCCGTCTCCGTTCTTTCAGGAGGGCGGTCACCGTCACCAGGTCCACCGGCTCACCCCGGCCCCAGAGATCCAGCATGGCCTGGAAGATGTGGCCATGGCCGGAGCGGTAAAAGTCATCCGGGGTCAGAAGATCAGCCACCAGGTCCATGGCCTGGGCCCGCAGCAGTATGGCCCCCAATACGGATTGCTCGGCCTCGAGATTGGCGGGTGGAGTGAGCCCGGCCGGCGGCGTGTCCGGTGCAACAGCAACGGCGCGTTTCGGTGCTCTCGCCATATGGCCTCCAGGAAGGCCGGCGCCTCAAGCGCCGGAAAAGAACTCACAGGGGTCGGGTCGAAAGTGGCCTGAGGCTCAGTGATTTTCGGGGACGACTTCCACCTGGATCTGGGCCTTGACCTCCGGAGCCAGGCGTACGGCGACCTGATAAGTCCCGAGCTGCTTGATGGGCTCCTCCAGTTCCACCTGCCTGCGGTCCACCTCAAACCCTTTTTTCTCCAACTCCTGGGCGATGACGGCATTGGTCACTGAACCGTACAGGCGCTCTGATTCCCCCACCCGCTGGGCGATGGTCAGGCTCACTGCCGACAGGCGGGCGGCCAACTCCGCCGCGGCCTCTTTCTCCCGCTCAACCTCCTGCATGATCCGGGACCGTTGGGTTTCAAAGCGCGCCAGGTTGCCGGGGTTGGCCTCCATGGCCTTGCCCTGGGGAATGAGAAAATTTCGGGCATAGCCCCGGGCAACTTCCACCACCGCGCCGGGGGCTCCCAGTGAGGGAACATTCGAAGTCAAAATAACTTTCACCGCGTTCTCCTTATGTCTCCCGGGGCGGCTGCAGTGTGCGAAAGTTCAGCCAGAGATCCGTCAACCCCAGGATCATCACGACCAACAGCAAGGGATTCATGAAAGCCAGGATATACACCAAACCGCGCAGGACCCAGGGTAAGTGATACCGTTGCAGAAGGGCGGAAATTACCGCCAGGCCCTGGCAGAAATAGACGAACCCCATTACCAGAAGCAGGTTCAGGCCGGCCTGCCGCACCCAGAGCAAGGGGGCCAGCAAGGCAAAACCAGCCGCCACCAGGAAAAAAACCAGCCACTCCGGACTGGCCCATTGGGAGAGGGGGGCCCCCAGGTCATCCCAACCCCAGAGAGTTCCCAACCTCTGCACCACCAGGATGTTGACCCAGGCCACGAGAGATAGGTTGATGAGCGCTAGGGCCGGCAGGACCTGGATCAACAGCTTCTCGACATCCACCCGGGGCAAGCCCATCAGCCGTAAATCCGAGAAGCTCATGCCGGCTTCCTGGAACATCCTGGCCAGGGCCTCGGTCAATTCCCGGGATTTTTGCTCCCACAACACCGCCGGGCTCAGGCCCTCAAAAAAGGCCTGACCCAGAAAGAAGACCAGGCCCAAAAGACCGAGAGCCGCCACCGTCATGATGATGCCCGAGCCCTCGGGCCAGCCCCGGTGGTGGCAGAAGGTCAGGATCAGGGCCATGAGGAGAATCATCCACAGGCCCAGGTTGTCCTGAAAAACGGCCACTCCGGGGTTAAGGGCAAAAACCAACAGCGCCGCGGCCAGGGCCAACAGCGCGGCCGCCCAGGTTCCCAGGCGCCAGCCCACCAGGAGCAGGGGCAGCGGCAGCCAGGTGCCCAATAACAGGGTGGCCATGGGGTTTCCCCGGCCGAACAGGATGAGCACGAAGAGGGCCACCAGGCCGTAGGACCAGATGAGCCACCGGCTGCCTGCCAAAAAAATCTCCTCCCTGTAATGACTTACGAGGGCGGCGGGGATGGCACATAAGGCATCAACGCCAGGAGCCGGGCCTGCTTGATGGCCCGGGTGAGGTGGCGCTGATGACGGGCGCAATTCCCGGAAATGCGCCGGGGGATGATCTTCCCCCGCTCCGTGATAAACTGCCGGAGGGTAGTGGTGTCCTTGTAGTTGATGAGCAGCTTGGAGTCCACGCAAAAACGGCAGACTTTGCGCCGCACAAAAAACTGTTTGCGTCTGCGTCGAGGCACAGCCGGCATAATCAGGCCTCCTTGCCCGGTTCAACGGCGGGCTCGGCTGGGGCCTCTTCGGTCGCCGGTGCGGTGGTGGATTGAGCTTCTGGGGGTGCCGACGCCGGTGCGGTGGCCGCGGCCGCTTCAGCTGCAGCCGCCGCAGCAGCAGCTTCGGCAGCTCTGGCCGCTTCGGCCTTTTGCCTGGCCGCCGCTTCCTGGGCCTTGGCAGCTTTTTCTGCTTCCAGGGCCGCCAGGTCTACCTGGTCGGACTTTTTGATGGTGAGATAGCGGATCACCCGGTCATCAATCCGGAAATTCCGCTCCAGTTCCTTGACCGCGGGGGGCTGGCCGGCAAAATCGGCGAGGACATAGTAACCCCTGAAGGTCCCCTCGATTTTGTAGGCCAGCTTGCGGCGGCCCCATTCCTCGACCCCCACCATGGTGCCACCCTGACCGGTGATGATCTTGGTGAACTTGTCGATGGTGGCCTTGACTTCTTCGTCGGGCAGGTCGCCATTGACCACCCAGACGGTCTCATACCTTCGCATTGATCCTCCTCACGGATTATTAGCCCCGGAACCTTGCGCCCGGAGCAAGGAGAATAAAAGGTTTATTTACACAAAAAACTCATTGTTGTCAATGGCAGCAGTGGGATCTTCCCGGGTTCCCGGTCGGAAATCCGCTCAAGCCGTTGTAAACTCTGCTTTTTTGTCATCCTGAACGAAGTGCAGGTTCTATGGACTGGGCTGTAAGCTACGAGCTATGAGCTATGAGCTGTGATCAAACAGGCTTAAGCTCACTGCTCAAAGCCCAAAGCTCTTTTCCAGATTCTTCGCTGCGCTCAGAATGACACTTTGCGAGTAATGAAAGTTTTGCCATGATTTCTCAGGTCTTGTCCTTGGTCCTTTTCAGGAGATGCTGCAGATAGCCCATCCGGTCCCCGAATTGTTGGGGGTTGGCCCGGATAAACTCATCACTGGGCCAAATTTTTCCCCTGATGAGGCCGGGCCACTCCTTTACCGGCAGATAACACCACACCGCGGCCAGAAAACCCACCAGGAGACTTCCCTTGGTGCGGCGCAGGATCAGTCGATCGCACCAGTCAGGAGTATAGGGGTCAATTGTCGCTGGACCGCCGGCGGCACCACTCCGGGGCGCAGTTGTTCCATCCTCTGGAGTATCCACCACATGGGCCCCTGAACGCCAAAGGCAGCGGCAACTTTAAGGAAAAATCCCACCCATGGCATGGGCCGCGTGGCCGGATCATCGAGAGACGGTGGCGGACATCACCACCCTCCAGGATCAGGGGCTCCACCCCGTCGTCATGCAGTCCTTTGAGCAGAACCTGTGCGGTGCCCGCCTGGGCCCGGTATTTGGCCAGCCTGCCAAGATAACCCCAGCGCATCGCCTCGAGGAGCGGCACCTCCCCCACCTCTTCCCGGCTAAACTGGGTGAGGGTTGGTAAACCAGGGCAGTTAGCCGGTGCCTGCGGAGGGCCTCAAGAAAGCCGGGGGTAGATAGCTGCAGGGCGATCTGCTGCACGGCCCGGAGCCGGACCTGGGGGTCGCCCGACTCCAGGTCCAGTACCAGGGGAATGAGGGATGGGCAAAAATCATGAAGTGCGGCCGGCTACTGCACGGTGAAGGAGGAAGTCCGCTCCGCACTGCCGTAGCCACTCAGCACCCGGTTGCTGACGGTATAGAGTCCTGGCGTGGCATTCGGCGGAACCGTGAAAGCTATCTGATCCTGGAAGGTGCCGTTCTGGTTAATCACCTGAATGGCGCTGGGCTGCCCCATGGTTTGCCCGTTCAAGCGCACTTCCCGGTACAGGGTAACCTGGGTGGGAGCGCTATTCGGAGTGAGAATGGTATAAGTCATACCCATATTCACAGTTTGACCCGGTCGCGCCGTGCTGGGCGTGGCCGTGGCCTGGCTTACATCCACCAGCACCCCCTGGGAGGGGTTGTAGTTATATTGCTGGACCGCCACATTGCGGTTCTTCATCTGCTGATTCATATGCTGGGCATACATGGCTCCGCCCACGCCGCCGGCAATCGCCCCGGTGGCCGCCCCGACCCAGGCCCCGGTGCCGGGAGAGCCGGTAGCCGCCCCGATGATGGAGCCTATGGCCGCCCCGGCGGCGGCGCCGCCCAGGGCTCCGGCCCCAGCGGACTGCCCCGTGTCATAGGTGCCGCTGGGGGTAGCGCAACCAAGCAATGCTATACTCAGGAGAAACACCAGGGCTAAAGCCATAATCTTTTTGTTCGCCATTATCTCACTCCCTTTGACCTCAGACCTCCCGGCCGACTTCCTGCCGGACGCGATCTAAAATCCCGTTAATAAAAGAGCCGGACTCTTCGCTGCCGTATTTTTTGGCCAGTTCCACGGCCTCGTTGATCACCACCTTGGCCGGAACCTCCGGCACGTGCAGGAGCTCATAAAGGGCCAGGCGGAGGAGGTTGCGGTCCACTGCCGCCATGCGCTCCAGGCGCCAGTGCTCGGAGTGTTGCCGGATGAGTTTGTCCAGTTCCTCCTGGTGGGCCACCACACCCTCCACCAGCTTCACCAGGTAGGCCGGAGTCTGGCCATGTTCCTGAAAATGCCGGTAGAAGCGGATGATCTCTCCCTGCCGATGTCCTACATATTCGGCTTGATAGAGGACCTGCAGGGCCCATTCCCGGCAGCGGCTGCGGGAAATAGCCGCCACAAAGGTCAGCCCCCCATGTCCTTCAAGAGGTTGACCATCTCCAGGGCCGACTCCGCCGCGGCATAGCCCTTGTTGCCGGCTTTGCTGCCGGCCCGTTCCACCGCCTGCTCCAGGGTGTCCGTGGTGAGCACCCCGAAGAGGATGGGGACGCCGCTCTCCAGCGACACGTGAGCAATGCCCTTGCTCACTTCGGCCGCCACATAATCGAAGTGGGGGGTGGAGCCCCTGATCACTGCGCCCAGACAGATGACCGCGTCGTGGGCTTTGCCCTGGGCCAGCTTTTTGGCCACCAGCGGGATCTCCCAGGCCCCGGGGACCCGCACCATGGTGAGGCCGCTGTCCGCCACCCCGTGGCGCCGCAGGCAGTCCAGGGCCCCCTCCAGCAGGCGTTCGGTAATGAAGGAGTTGAAGCGGCTGACCACCAGGGCGATCTTGAGGCCCTCGCCTGTTAACTTGCCTTCCAGGACGTTCATCGGCTCCACCTCACACTAATTTGAGCATGTGGCCCAGCTTCAGGCACTTGGTCTTGAGATAGTTGCGGTTCATGCGGTTGGGCGGAATCTCCAGGGGAACCCTTTCCACCACCTGGAGGCCGTAGCCTTCGAGGCCGATGATTTTCTTGGGGTTGTTGGTCATGAGGCGCATCCTGCGGACTCCCAAGTCCCTGAGAATCTGGGCGCCGATGCCGTAATCCCTCAGATCCGCCTTAAAACCCAGGGCCTCGTTGGCCTCCACCGTGTCGGCGCCCTGGTCCTGCAGCGCATAAGCCCTGATCTTGTTCAAAAGCCCGATGCCCCGGCCTTCCTGGTTCATGTAGAGGATGACCCCCCTGCCCTCCTCCTCCACCATGGCCATGGCGCTCTCCAGCTGGTCGCCGCAGTCACAGCGCAGGGAGTGGAAGACGTCCCCGGTGAGGCACTCGGAATGGACCCGGACCAATATGGGCTCGTCCGGGTTGATCTCCCCTTTTACCAGGGCCACGTGCTGGTTGTCATCGACGTCGTTGTCGTAGCCGTAGACCATGAAATCGCCGTAATAGGTGGGGAGCTGGGCCCCGGCCTGGCGGTGCACGAAGGATTCGTTTTTCAGGCGGTAGGCCACGAGATCGGCGATGGTGGCGATCTTAAGATCATGCGCCACGGCAAACTTCTTCAGGTCCGGCATGCGGGCCATGGTGCCGTCATCGTTCATGATTTCGCAGATCACCCCGGCGGCCTTGAGCCCGGCCATCCGGGCCAGGTCCATGGACCCCTCGGTCTGCCCGGTGCGCACCAGCACCCCGCCCTTCCTGGCCCGGAGAGGGAACACGTGCCCCGGGCTCACCAGGTCATCGGGCTGGGCTTCGTCGGCCACCGCCGCCAGGATAGTGGTGGCCCGGTCCGCCGCGGAAATGCCAGTGGTCACGCCCCGGCGGGCCTCCACGGACACCAGAAAAGCCGTCTGATAGGGGGACTGGTTGTCCCGCACCATGGGTCTAAGCTGCAGCTTGTCGACAAAATCCGGGGCCAGGGCCAGGCAAATCAGACCTCGGCCGTAGCGGGCCATGAAATTGATGGCCTCGGGGGTCACCAACTCGGCCGCCATAGCCAGATCGCCTTCGTTTTCCCGGTCTTCGTCATCCACCAGGATGACCATCTTGCCCCGGCGGATATCTTCGACAACGTCTTCTATGCGTGCTAACGCCATGGAATCAAGCGCCTCCAGATTGACACGATCTCGGGCCTCTCCGGAAGTTCAGAGGATTTCACGAGAAAAAGGAGCCAGGCGCGGTCCTGGCAGGTGTACCAGGATTCCCGCCACGGCTCGGCCTCTGCCTCTGCCGGTGGACTTCCGGACAGTCAATTCTATAATTCTATATCTGTTTATAATATCTTACCCTGCCCTCGTCAGCCAGGGTATTTTTTACCGAAAGCCGTGGCGCTCGAGCAGCTCTTCGGTCACGCCCGCCTTGGGCAGATGCGGCGAAAGGAGCCTGGCTACATACTTGCCGATGATGTCCGTCTCCAGGTTGACCCGGTCTCCCACCGCCAGCCCCGCCAGGGTGGTGTCTTTGGCCGTAAGGGGGATGATATTCACCGTAAAAGTGTGGCCTTGGACCCCATTCACCGTCAGGGAGACCCCGTCCACGGCAATGGAACCCTTCTCGATGACCAGGGGAGCGAGGGTGGCGGGCAGCTCAAAGGTGAGTTCCAAGTGCTCCGGGCCGGCCCTTCGTCCCCGGAGTGCTCCCAGGCCGTCCACGTGGCCGGTGACCAAGTGCCCGCCCAAGCGGTCTCCCAGGCGCAGGGCCCGCTCCAGGTTGACCCGCTCTCCCGCTTTTTTCAGGGACAGGGTGCTGCGGGCCAGGGTTTCCGGGGAAACATCCACCTGGAAGGCCCGGCCCTCCAAGGCCACTACCGTGAGGCAGGCCCCGGACACGGCCACCGACTCCCCCAGGGTCAGTTCTGCCACCGGGAAGGGCGGCACCACGGCCAGGCGCAGACCTTCCGCCATCCGCCTCATTCCGGTGATTTCTCCCACGCCTTCCACAAGTCCGGTAAACATTTTGTCCCCTTTAATGATCTCTGCCTGGAGCTACCCGGAAATTTTATAAAAAATCTTTAGCAGTCAGCAATCAGTATATGGCAGAAAACTCATAGCCTTGGTTCTTTAAGGCGCGACCCCTATGAGTTCCAGGGCCACCCGGGCCGCCCGCTCTGAGGCCCCGGGCGGTCCCAGGCGCTCCACCACCCGGGCCAGTCCTTGCCGCAGATCCCCCAGCCGCTTGGGCTCCTTGATCCACCGGAGCAACTCCCGGGCCAGAGCTTCGGCACTAAAGTTATCCTGAATGAGCTCGGGGAAGAGCCCCTCCCCCGCCAAAAGATTCGCCATGCCGATGTGCTCCACCCGGATGAGGAGTTTGGCAACCTGAAAGGTCAAGGGCGCCAACCGGTAGATGATGACCGTGGGCGTCCCCGCCAGGGCCGACTCCACCGTCACCGTGCCCGAGGCCACCACCGCCAGGTGCGCCGCCTTAAGCGCCGCGTAAGCCTGGCCGGTAATGATGTTGAGCAGAGGGGGCAGGGGCCGTCGGCCACTGGCCCCCTCCCCCCAAACTTCCCCTATCATGCCCTCCACCAATCCTCGAGGGGTGGTGGAGGCCAGGGGCAGGAGGAACTGCACTTCCGGTATGGCCTCTTTGATGATTTTGGCCGCGGCCAGCATAGTGGGCAGATGGCGCTCGATTTCGCTCCCCCGGCTGCCCGGCAGCAGGGCCAGGGTGAGGCGTTCAGGGTCCAGGCCCCATTCCTGCAAGAGCATTTCCCGGCGTGGGAGGTCCGGCAGCGTCTCCATGAAGGGATGCCCCACGAAGGTTACCGGCACGCCCTGCTGCCGGTAAAACTCTTCTTCAAAGGGGAAAATCACCACCATGCGGTCCACCAGGCGGGCGATGGTACGCACCCGGTGGCGGCGCCAGGCCCACACCTGGGGGCTGATATAGTACATCACCGGTACCCGGTGCCACTTGGCCAGGCGGGCCACCAGGAAATTGAAGTCCGGAAAATCTATGAGGATAGTGAGGGCCGGGCGGTCCCGCCGGAGCACGCGGCCCAGCTTTTTGAGGGCGCCGACCACCGCCGGCAGTCTTCCTGCCACCTCGGTCAGGCCCACCACCGCCAGGTCTTCGGCCCGGGCCAACAACTTCACCCCTTGGGCTGCCAGGGCTTCACCGCCGATCCCCGAGAATTGAGCCTCAGGAACCAGTTTTCGTATTTCCGCCACCAGCCTGGCCCCGTGGGCATCTCCGGAGGCCTCCCCGGCTACTATCAGGATTGTGACAGGAGAATTCGGGGAAGGGGCCAGGGGCCGACGGCCCCTGCCCCTCCCCCGCACCCCCTCCTCAACCCCGTATAGGGGGCTGGGAGGGAAGTTTGAGGGGAAGGCGGGGGATTGGCAATCCCCCGGCCTTCCCCTCAAATCAACCCCTGCCTTGCTCTTCATACCTTGGCTTTGCGCATGGCGGCGATAATGTCTGCGGCCAATTTTAAGGCCGCCCGGCCGTCCTGGCCGCTGATGGGGACGGGAACCTGGTTTCTCACGGCATGGACAAAGGCCTGGATTTCTTTTAAGAGCACGTCCTCTTTGGGGAAGCGTTTGATATCCAGGGCCACTCCGGGGATCAGCCCGGCGCTGCCCTCCTGGCGCAAGGCAATGGTGAGTTCCTGGGCCTCGAAATCCACCGCCAGATAGGCGTCCGGCTGGAAGAGGCGGAAACGCCGCATACTTTTAAGCGACATGCGGGAGGCCGTGAAGTTGGCGATACAGCCACTCGCGAACTCGAGCCGGACGTTGGCCAGATCCACGGTGGAAGTGAGCACCGAGATGCCGGCGGCGCGAATTTCCGTGACCGGCGATTTCACCAGGCTCAGCACGTGGTCCAGGTCGTGGATCATCAGATCCAGCACCACGTCCACGTCGGTGCCCCGCTCTTTGAAAAAGGCCAGGCGGTGGCTCTCGATGAAGCGGGGCGTGGTGGTCCGGTTCCTCAGTTCCTCCATGGCGCTGTTAAAGCGCTCCAGGTGGCCCACCATCAGGAGACGGTCGTGTTTTGCGGCCAGCCGCAACAGTTCGTCCGCTTCGGCCACGGTGGCGGTGATGGGCTTTTCCACCAGGACGTGGAGGCCGGCCTCCAGGGCCTCCCGCACCACCAGGTAGTGGTCCGGGGTGTTGACGGCCACACTCACCGCCTCCACCTGCGGAAAAAGAAGGCGGTAAGCGGCAAAAGCTTCGGTCCCCAGGGCCTTGGCCACCTCCCGGCTGCGCTCCCAGGTCAGGTCGGCCACCCCCACGAGCCTGGCCTCGGGCAAAGCCGCATACTTGTCGGCGTGGTAGCGGCCCAAATACCCCACGCCAATAACTCCAACTCTCAAAGGGGTCTGCATGGAATATCCAGAATCTGAAGAAGTCAAATTGAGGAAGGAGGCCAGGGGTCGCGGACCCCTTTCCCTCCCCACAAATAACTAAACTATCCTGCCTGCCAGCCATCTTACCGGAAAACTTCACATTCCGGAAATGAAAAGTCACGCCAGGGGTTTGACATATGGCGGCTTCTGAGTTACAAAATTTCATCTCTTTCCTGGGAGGATGAGACTGATGGTGGCGAAGGCGAAGTACATCTGGCTGGACGGCGACTTCATCCCCTGGGAGGAAGCCAGAGTACACATCCTCACCCACACCCTGCACTATGGGCTGGGGGTTTTTGAAGGCATCAGGGCCTACCACTGCGAGGACGGCCGCACCGCGGTCTTCCGCTTAAAAGACCACATCCAGCGCCTGTTTGATTCCGCGCACGTCATGCAGTTGGACATTCCCTTTACCGCGGCCCGGCTCGAGTCCGCTTGCGTCGAGATTTTGCGCAAAAATGAACAGAAAGAGGGCTATCTTCGTCCCCTGGTCTTTATCGGGGATGGGGTCATGGGGCTCAACCCCGGCAACAACCCCATCCGGGTGTCCATCATCAGTTGGCTGTGGGGCGCGTACTTGGGAGACGAGGGGCTCACCAAGGGCATCAGGCTGAAAACTTCCGCCTTCACCCGGCACCACGTGCGCATCATGATGACCAAAACCAAGACGGTGGGGAACTACGTCAACTCCATCCTGGCGAAGCGGGAAGCCCTGCAGGCCGGTTTCGACGAGGCCATTCTACTGGACCCCGAGGGCTACGTTTCTGAGGCCTCCGGGGAGAACATCTTTATGGTGAAAAACGGGGTGCTGCGGACGCCCCCCCTGACCTCCATCCTGCCGGGCATCACCCGGGACGCGGTTTTGACCCTCACCCGAAACATGGGGGTCCCCGTGGTGGAGAGCAAGTTTCCCCTGGACGACCTGTACCTGGCCGACGAGGCCTTCCTCACCGGCACCGCGGCCGAGGTCACCCCGGTTCGGGAAGTGGACGGCCGCATCATCGGGCCGGGGCACCCGGGCCCGGTGACCAAAAAGCTCCAGGCCGCGTTTTTTGCGGTGGTGAAAGGCCAGGACCCCAACTACCAGCATTGGCTTACGCATATCTAGAACCGTCAGTTTGAGGGGGACAGCGTCCGTGGCTCTCCCCCCAAATACCATTTTTCAAGAGTCCCTTCTCTTCAAGTTCTCCGGTTTATGCCGATAAGCCTCTTAAGGCAAACGCCGGCTTCGAGGGGACTACCATGGACATTCCCAACCTGCGGCAGCATTTCCTCAGCGACAAACCTGAAAATTCTGCGGCGTTCCACTCCCAAGCAAGAGAACACCCCCTATCTGCCCATCCTTCTCAAGGTAATGATGGTGGAAGAAAGGATCACCTTCCCGGTGCACCTCAAGGTGAGTGAAGGGGAGAAGGGGGAAATCAGATACCTTCCCTATCTTGAAGAAGGGGAAATCCTGCAGCGCTCCTGGGTGGAATCGTTGGAGCGGGTGGGCATCGAGCGCCTCTTCTTCCACGAGCAGGACCTGGACCGGGCCGTGGCCTACCTTAACAATCACCTCCTCCTGACCAGCGCCGAACCGAAGCATTACAAAGAAAAGTTCTGCATCTTAAGAGAGCACCTGTCCCTGAGTCTGGTCCGGGCCTTCGAGAGCACTCAGTTCGGGGCCAACGTCAAGTTGGCCAAGAAGTCCCTGGAAAACCTGGCCAAGTTTATGGGGAAGAAGGACTTCCTGAAGCTGGTCTGGAAAATGCTCCACCGGGACTACACGTTATATCACCAATCGGTGAATGTGAGCCTCATGGGCATGGCCTTCATGGGCTTTTTGGAAAAACCTGGACGTGATTGCCTGATCGTGGGACTGGCGGGACTGTTCCATGATGTGGGCCTGACCCAGCTCAAAGAAGAAGTTGTCAATAAGATCGAACCTCTTGATCCTGAGGAACGGGAGATTCTGAACCGGCACCCCAGCCTGGGCTTCCGACTCCTCAAGAACAACCCCGAAATACCGATGGATTCCCTGCGCCTGATCCTCGAACACCACGAAAGCGCTGACGGCTCCGGCTCTCCCCAGGGCCTCAGCTTAACGCGTCAGCACCCCTTCACTAGGATCCTCTTCATCTTGGAAATGTACGACGGTCTCACCACCTTCCGGCCGTACCGAACG